>CAJIBL010000093.1_pt1 | contig 12729 bp, 17 predicted proteins | sample 9199351 | NCBI WGS metagenome assembly CAJIBL01 (sample SAMEA7708304, study PRJEB35096) | sediment metagenome | biome: marine neritic benthic zone biome [ENVO:01000025]; feature: sediment [ENVO:00002007]; material: shallow marine sediment [ENVO:03000034] sea grass bed [ENVO_01000059] ...
ATTATGGATAAATTTATAGTTGTTGTAATTAATTTAATAACTTTAATTGGAGTTCCAATTGGATTTACAATTGCAATTATTTATTTTATTAAATATATGAAATCAAAATCGGAAAAAATAAAAACTATTGAAAAAAAAGTTACCTAAATAAACATATTTTATAGTTATGATATTTCAAAAAACTAAAATCTAATTAGACAAAAGATTTATTTTGTACTTAATAACTATAAAAAACACATCCTTTCATAAAAAAAGATGTGTTTTTTAATTGATTTTAACACTATATTTTTTAACTTTATAATTATATATCAAATTTAGTCCCAGTAGCATTAATATCTCGACTTAGATAATACATATAAGTCTTACTAGCTTCTATATGTCCTAAATACGCTTGAATCAATCTAATAGTCTTATCATTATCATAATTACATGAATAATATATTTTTTGTATACATGTCTTTCTTAAATCGTGATTAGTGAAGTTATGTTTTTTAGCTATCTCATGTAAATAGTTCTTACTGTAAAATGCTTTATCACTATCTTTTTTATTCTCTAATAGTTCTTTGATATTGTCATATAAATATTTATCTTGCATAATAGTTGTAACTGTTCTGCTCTTTCCACCCTTACCATTAATCACATTTATTTTTATCCTGCCATCTTCTAAAAGTGTTATATCTTCTTTTCTTAAATTACTTAGTTCTGATATTCTAAGCCCTGATAGTATAGAAAGTCTGAAAGGTAATTTATGTTTTTTGTTTCTTGAATTGTTTATACTCATCCAGAAACTTTTTACTTTAAATTGATCTTTTGTGATTGCTTTTCTTTTTGGTCTTGAATAATATATTTTCTTAATCTCTTTCGATTCAACATTATTTAATTTATCAAAATGTTTTAAACTGTTTTTGAATTTTGATATCTGGTTTCGAGTTTCTAAAGTTTCAACAAATTCAACTTTATTCATTTTTGATTTTAAATATTTATCATAGATTTTTTTATAAGTTTTTATTGATTCATTTTTCAAAAAAGTTTTCATCAAAATTTCCCCCAAAAAGTTTTCATCAAAAATCCCCCCTACGGGACATATACTATATATATATTATATATCCCTATTCCCTCATGATTTTATCAACCTACATAAGCTACTAATATCAATCAATAGAGTACGTTTTTAATGATCTATACATTAATTTTACTGACTCGTTAAATCAATATCAGCTTCAACAGTAATGTTTGAGTTGTTTTTTGATGATTTTTTCTTTTTCTTCTCTAAATTTATAGTCTTAAACGTGTCTATGTCTGAATTTAAGACTTCATCTAAACAATTGAATATAGTCTCGGTTTCAATATTTAAAAAGTAGGGTTGATATTCTAAAGTATATAAAATCATTCTGCTTTTATATGTTTTAACTTACTTTCCAATAAATTACCAAGGATAATTTTACTTGCCGATTCATCTTTTAGAAATCCTGAAATTCTCATATCTAAAACATTTTTTAATTGTCTTGGTACTGTTTGCATATTAGGGGTAATTGTACTAATAAAATAAGGAAAATATAAAGGATGGTATCAATGAAGTATAAATTAATAGGAAAAAATAAAGACACAACTATTTACTTGATATACTCAAAAAACTGTATCTATGTTACAGATAAAATATTATCAGAATTAAATGCTTATGATAATTGTTATGGATGGTTTGTGACAGAAAAAAAAGCTATGGAATATATAAAATTAAAATTTGATTTAAAAAGTGATTAACTTTTGCTATTACATTTTTTTATTTCAGAAAAAAATTTTCAATAAAAATATTTTCATTTTCCAAATTATGGTTCATTTTTAAGTAGTACTTAAGAACTACCTAAAAACCACTAATTCACCCTAATATAAAACATATATAGAAAATATAGGAAATTGTAAGGGTTTTGGAAACACTCAAGAGATACTTAAGTATCTCTTTTTAAAAATGGTATTTTTTACTTTTTTTAATTCTGATTTTTAGTTTAAGTAATTAAAGTTTTGTTCAGTCCTTTAATTTTACTTCCAAAATTTCCACCAAGTTTTTGATTCTAATAATTTTTGCTCTTTTAATAAAATTTGCATATTTCTTAAAAGTTCTGTTTTATTATCCGATTCTGTTCTAAGATATTTTACCTCAGATTCATATTGGTTTTTCATATTTTCAATAGTGTTTTCAAGCTGTTTAATTCTATTTTCATATTGGTTTAATAGCTTAGCGTTGAAACTATCAGTGTTATCAATATTTTTTTGATTCAACGTTGAATCAACTAATGTATTTTTTATCTTTTCTATACCATCTAAAGATATTAATTTTGAACCATTTTCAACTTTTACACAACCTTTCAACTCATCTTTAAACGTTGATAATTTTTTATAGATACATTGTTTTGAAACATTCAATTCTTTTGCAGTATCTGCAATACTTTTAAACATTTAATCAACACCTTTCAACAGTTTAAAATCATATTGTACTTAAGTTAAGAATAAAAGTAAAATAGGTAAATATAAAAAACATATACTTTACAATTAAAGGTATATGTTTTTTAGTTAATGGCAATATTTACATGGTTTCGTTTTACTCATTTTTCTTCATCACCTCAAAAAAAATAATCCTAGATTCCAGGACTAACTAATTTTCTTTGCTAAATCAAAAGCACTATCTTTTATGGTCTGTTTAAACTCTGTAAGATTTTTTGCCTGTTCTTCTGTTCTTAGTACAATTTCTTTTACTTCTTGTAATTCTGTTTTAACTTCCATAATTTCTTTTTCCAAATTATCAAATTTTTCTAATGCTATTTTTTGAAACTCATCATTCTTATTTAATTTATCTAATACTAATTTTTGAAATTCTTCATTAGTCATAAACTACCTCCAAATTTTTACTTTGATAGATATTATATATCTTGATTAAAAAATATTAAAGTTAAAATTGTAATACCTAAAATTATACATGGTAAAAAATATTATATAATCAATTTTTTGGTTGAGTAAATATAGTATCTTCTGTCAAGGACAGACATACACCAAACTATATTTCTACAAATATAGTTACTAACTGAAAAACATCTAAAGCTTTGTCTATGACAAAGTTCTAAACGTCTTATATTAATCCCTCTTATATTAACACTTAAAAATATTATATTTTCTGTATATTTTTCGTGGACAAAACCACAGAGTTTTTTATTATTTATATTCTTGAAGTTCTAATTTTCCAATGAATCTATAATATTAACCGATGTTGCAATAAATTTTTCTGAACTAATTCAATGCATTATTAAAAAATAGTAAGAATATGTAAGATAAGTTAATATTAATACATAATACAAGTAATTTAATGAATTGAATCATCAGTCACCATGACGTATAATTATATTATAAAGTATCAGTCAGTAAAGAGGAGGTTAAAAGAAGTGAAAACGATTAGATACCAAATGTACTACAGTGTTAAACTTTTAAACACTATTGATGAAATAAAAGAAGAAAAAGGATTTACTTACAGATCTCAAGCAATAATATATTTGATTAATTTGGGCATTGACAGTTTGAAAAGAGAAAAGAAATAATAGGAAAATTAAAGGGGCAATGTCAAGACCTCTCACAGCGACGACATTACCCACCATAACAAGCCGAAACGACTTGTCTATGTTTAATTATAGCCTTGAAATTATAGAAGTGTAAAGGGGTGAAATCATTGGATATTAAGTACATAAAAAGAGGTGTAAAAGGAACTATGGAAGTAGAAGGGTTAAAACCTTCGTTGGAAGGCGAATCAATAACAGATTTGTTCTTAAATGGTGAAATTACAAGTATTGAAGCAATCAAAAGAATTAAAAAATTATATTTAGAAAGATAAATAATGGGAGGTTATAACATGAAAAACAAAATCAAATGTACAACATGCAAACATTATGGTATTGGTACTAGTTATTTAGGTTCTTGTACTAATTACTATACGTGGGACTATGACAAAGATTGTATTACAGTAGATGGAATCAAACATAACTATGAATTAGATTTAAACAACTTAAAAGAAGGAAGTGATTGAATGAAATATGGAATCTTTGAAATTGGTTACACTACAGTTTGTATCTACGATTCTAAAGAAATAGCTATAAATATTTGTAATGAACTGAATACAAAGATTATAAGAAGAAAATCGAAGGGTGAGATTAAAGAAACAATTAAGAAAGTAAATAAATATTATGTAAAAGAAGTTAAAAACACTTTTTTGGCAGAAAGGAATTAATAAAATGAAATCACTAAAAGAATTAAAAGAAAATAATCAAAGATTGTTAGATGAATTAAAAGTTAAAAATGATTTTGACATAGAAAAATACAAACTATTAGAGGACTTAAAGAAAGAAAAGGAAATAGTAAAAGCAAAAATCAAAGAAGACAAAATAAACAATAGAAAAAAACAACTGGATCATAAAAGAAAACTATTCTTTACTAAGTTAGAAATCAAAAAAGACAAATCAGAAATAATTACAGGCAGGATTTTATATTTAATAGCCCTGTTTTTTGCAACAATATCCACAATGGTTACAATTGCAGGAGGTTACAACGATTACAACAGTACAATTTTTACATTGTCAGTATTTGTTGCTGTTATCATAGGATTGCAAGGTGGAATTTTTCTACTATCAGCAATATCAACTGTTGTAAAGAACAATTATGGTAAGCACAGTTTAACTATAGAGATTTCAAAATATCTACTGTTAATCATAAGTATATACAACAATGTAAAATTCTTTAACAATCTGAATAACAACATGCTAATAACTTTTATACTCTGCCTTATGATTGACATTATGGGGGTTCTGTTGGTGAACTTAGCTTATGATAAAACTAAGTTGCTACATAGTGAAAGAAATTTTAAACCTGATTTATTCGTAAAAGAATTATTCAAAGTGTTTGTCATAGACAAAGTTAGAGATAACATCGAAAGAAAAAAACTAGATTTAATCAGTAAAAGAGAAGGAAAGATTCTCGGTGACAAAGGTAGCAATACTATAAAAAGAAAAAAACTAGAATTAATCAAACCGTTGTCAGGGAAGAATTATAAAGCTAAAACTATGAAAATAGAGGGGTTTATTAATACGAAAGAAACTGTAAAACCATTAACACCTTCCCTAGACAAAAACACAGTACTTTTAAAAAATATAATAATAGAGAATAAATCAAAAAAAAATGTTTGTCCAAGTGTAAATAAATTAGCTGAAATAACAAACATGACAAAAAATCAAATCAATGAATCTAAAAAGAAACTGATTGACTGTGGAATATTAGAGACTAAAGGAACTACAACTTATATTAAGGGGGAAATTTGATATGAATAACTCATTTGAAAAAGCTGTAGATAATGCAATAAATCAAAGTGCAAAGTTTATATTTATTAGTGGATGGAAAACCACAAAATTCATTGTAATAAATATATCTAAACTTTCTTATTTAACCGTAAAAGGTCTTATAAAGGAAATAGCCAATATAAAATATAATTTAAAGTATTCCCACTACAGAATAGTATCAATTACATCTATATCAGCTATCGCAACAATTATAACATACAATACACATTTAAAATATGCTCCGATTGCCCTGCCTGCTTATTTAGTAGGTAGGTACTGGATAAAGAAAGCAATATTAACTATTAAAAGGAAAAAAGAACTAATGAGAATTAATAGACTTCAAAGAAAATATAAAAACTTATTAGCTAACTTTGAAGGTTTGAACATAGTTGAAGTAACCAAGGAGGAAATAACACTTTATAACAATAGTTATTATTCTGTGAAAGAAATCGAAGCTAAAAAACATATATTTGAGAATCATTTTAATAGGGCTATATCAATAGTTACAAGATCAAAGAGAGATTTTAGAGTTGTTACTTTAAGATTCAAAATAGAAACTAATTTTAAAAAGTATTATAGGTTTGATGAATACATAAATTACATTGACCATAAAAAGATTGAAAACATGTATCTACCAATGATAATGGGGTTAGATCAAAAAGGAAAAATCCATATTGAAGATCTAGCAGTGATAAAACATTTATTTATTTCTGGTGAATCTGGTGGTGGTAAATCAAGCCTTTTAAACTGCTTGATACAATCTTTAATGACATTGACAAATGGTACTGTATATGTGATTGCCGACCTTAAGGGTGGGGCTGAAATGTCGGAGTATAAAGATTTTAAACACACTGTTATGCTTAGAAAGATAGATGAATTTGTAAAAATGGTGGAAGAATTAAATATCATTATGGAAAAAAGGCTAGATAAGATATACCACACTAAGAGTTGTAAAAATGGAAGAACCTATAATACTTTATATCCTAAAAAACAAATGACTAATATTGTCTTTGTAATTGATGAAATAGCTAGTTTAAAACTTAGTACATTATCAGAATCTGAGAAAAAGAAGTTAGAAAATAGTTTACTGGAAATACTGCAAAAAGGAAGGGTAGCAAACATGTATTGTATTGGGGCAACTCAAAAACCCTCAGGAGAACAAATCAATACAAATGTAAGGGCTGGATATCTCCAAAATATTAGTTTTCGAGTCAATGACAAATTCACAGAACAACAAACAAAGGTATCGCAGTGTAAAGACTTAAAAATCGGAGAATATAGATCCACTCTAGATAATAAAATAAGAAAAGCATTTTTAATATTGGAGTCTGAGCAAAAAAAAGAAGGTTTACCTAAATGCAATGGAGTCTTTGAAAACTTAGAAAGAAAATTACTAAATGTTGAAGTTGATTTTGACATTAAACCAAAAAGAGAAGTTATAAAACTTCCAGTTAAAAGAAATATTATACAAATGTTTCTATCAAAAGTTAACGTTAGTAGAGAACAAAAGTTAGGACATTTCGAGGACTTCACAAAAAACGTCCTAACTATATCAAGCCCAATAATGAAGCAAGTTGAAGACCTCAAAATCAAGGCAGAAATAGCCAAAAATCCCCTAGGAAATTCGGACAATGTCCTAAGGGACTCTAAGGATTCGAAGCTTACAGAAGCCCTCCTGTTCGTCTACGAGAACAAGGCAGAAAATGGCAAAATTCCTGAGACAAAATTGATCGAGGAAAAACTAGATATTTCAGAAAGAAAACGGAAAAATATTTTGAAGTCAGCAAAAGAAAAAGGATTTTTAGTTTTAAAAGGAACTCAATACTACATTGATGAAAAGTGCGAAAAATGGAATAATATCATTATATCAACATAAAATAAAAAATATCCTTCTTCTTGAGGGATATTTTTTATTTATACAATAGGTATGTAAATAAATACCATTGTTTTGCTTTTTTGAATAATTAAAAAAAGGAAATTTATATAAAATTATAAAAAAGGTTGTAATTTTTCATTAAGTATTATATTATAAGTGTTACAAGGTAACGTATATAGGAGGCGACTATAAATGTATGATTTAGAAGAAGTATTAAGAGAAAGAAAAACAGCAAGACAAGGAATGAAATTCAAGCCTAGTGTTTGGGCAATGTTGAAAGAGATTGCACTAAAAAGAAATATATCTATGGCTGAACTGTTAGAAAGGATGATAATAGAAGAATATAAAAAAGGAGAATAAAAGCATGGGGAACGAACGAATTGAACAAATTTTAAAAGAGAATGAATTATTAAAAGAATTATTAAATATAACAACTAAAGACTTCAACATGGATGATGTAAGAGCAATTGGAAAAGCTTTAGGTGATAGCGGTGTAAATTATGAATTGAGTAATAGGCAACAAAAATTATTAAAATCAAAAAATCCTGAAAAGGTAAAGAAAGCAAAAAATTTAGAATCTAGGAATTTTAAAAATCTTAAAGAACTTGAAAATGAATTAAAAAAGATAGAAGGAAAGAAAAAAACAAACGTAGCAAAATTTAGAAAAGATAGTGCTAGTTGTTTTACAAGTAATTTAACAACTGCCATAATACAAAATTTTAAAAGTCGTGATCTATCTAAGGATGGAACAGTAGTAATAGGAGAAGAAAAAAAATTGGATATAGGTACTATAAGGTTAGATCAAGAAATTGCAGAAACCAACAAGAGTTATATATTTGAAAACTATCAAACTATTAGATTTTCAAGAGAGGAATTGCAAATATATTTAGCTGTATTAAATGTTTATATGCAAAATATAAATAAGAAAAATTGGGGTGTACCCTTCGAATTTTCAATAAAAGACTTTCATATGAATGTTCTAGGTAGAAAAAACCGTTTAAGAAAAACAGATTTAGAAAGATACGAAAATATATTTGAAGGATTAGGAGGAAAAAGAATTAGATACAATCCAGAAATAACAACAATTGCACCATATAATAAAAAAGAATTTAAGGGTATTAGAATAAATAGTCCTTTAATACATGTAGATATAGTTATTCTAAATAATTATAAAGAACAAGTTATAAGAGTTATTCCAAGCACATTAACCATGTTGGAATTTAAAAGTGTAAGACAAATAAGCAATTATTTACCCATAGAAGTCATACAACTAAGGTTTGATAAGTCAGATAATATATTCTACTTTTTAATACACATAGTAAAAATGCATAGAAATAACGAAAGTTATGTAGAAAAAACCAAAGGTAAAAAACCAAAAAGAATATATCCACCATCACACAAAAAGGAATTTATATTAAGAAACCTAATTATAAAAGCACTACCAAACCATGAAGAAATATTATTAGACTTTGAAGAATCAACTAGAAAAAAAGAATTTTTTAATATGTTGGTATTAATGCCACTAAAAGAAACATTAGAGATATATAAAAATCATGGTTATATTGATAAAAATTATAAGATACCTGATTATTCTAAAAATGTATTAGATGAAAAAGTAGAAGTAATTTTTAATTATGATATTACAAAATTAAAAAAACTAAAAAAATAGAATTTTTAAAATATACATATAAGGTTGTTAATAATGAATATTAGTAGATTTGATCAATGTTAGTTTAGAAATAAAAGTGTGTAAAGACCTCGTAATTTTTCATAAAAAGTGTGTAAAGACCTCGTAATTTTTTATAAAAAGTGTGTAAAGACCTCGTAATTTTTCCGCTATAAGCAACTAATAAAGCATGATTCATTTTCTTAATAGTACTACTTAATAGTACTATTTAAGTGGACTGTGTAGGGTTGTTGCTATCGCACCCTACAAGTCTTATAGTAAAAAAAGAATACAGTTAAAAAGAAAATCTAACCTAAAAAAATATTTCGCAAAAATAAAAAAAGATAATAAATTTTTTATTTAACCGTAAAAATAATTAAAAAGAAAAGGAGAATTAATCTAATGGATATTATAAAAGAAATAAAGAGTTATGAGTTGTTTGATTATATTGAGAAAAAAACCAATGAAAATTCGTTTCATGTTGGTTCTGACACTTATAGGTTTAAAAACTGTCCTATATGTAGTAAAGGAGACCATTTCAATGTTAACACAAAAACAAATCTGTGGAACTCCTTTGGTAAATGTGGTGGTGGTAGTATTATCGATTTTGAAATGAAATACAACAATATCGATAAAAATCAAGCTATAAGTAACTTATGTAAATATTTCGATATTGGAAAGGATAATAAAAGTATGGATAAAAAGAGAATAGAAGTTAAGTCAAATCAAGACAAACCGTCTAAAGAATATCTTGATATTGATTTAACCCCTATAATACAAGACTATTATAACAAAAACTATAATGATTTGCGATATGTTGTAGTTGATAGACATATTGAGAGTGATAATGTTTTAAATAAATATAAACTCTGTGGAGGAGATCCAAGAAAGATTTTTAAAGAATTAAATGTTTTACCACAGCTAAATAACATTTCAGCTTATGAAACTGTAATTCCAGTATGGAAAAATGGGAAAGTAGTAAATTGTATATTAAGACGAAATGATAAAAAGAGTACTGAAAACGCAAAAACACTTAACCTTAAGAATTTAAAAGTTGAGCTGTTCAACAGTGATTATTTGGCTAAAAATGAAAAAGTTATATTTATTACTGAGGGTATATTTGATTGTCTTAGTATAGAATGTTTCGGACATAAATCTATATGCTTAAATAGTATCAATATGGCTAGTAGATTTGTTGGAGAAGTAGAACGGAATATTGAAACATGTAAGAATACCAAATTTGTTTTAGCCCTTGATAATGATTTTAAGGGAATATTAACAAAAGATAAGATAACTAAATCATTGAAAGAACTTGGAATAAAGACCTTATCATTAACTATAGAAGGTTATAAGGATATAAATGATTGTATGATTGATAATAAAGATTTTTTGGAAAAATCAATTATGGGTTTGTTTGCACCTCCTAATGTTAGCAACTTTGAAGAACAATTTTATATTAAGGTTGAAGAAAACAAAAATACAAAAGTTATATCAACAGGTTTTGAATGTATTGACAATTCTTTCAACGGTGGTTTATATCCTGCTTTATATGTTATTGGTGGTATTAGTTCACTAGGAAAAACAGCTTTAACTATTCAAATGGCTGATAATATAGCTGAATCTGGACAACATGTATTATTTTTTAGTTTGGAAATGCCTAAAACTGAATTAATGGCTAGAAGTATATCAAGAAAAATGTATGAAGTAGATAATGAAAAATGTAAAAATGTTGGTACATTAAGGGTTTTAAATGGTTATATTGATAATTGCAATATTGAATATGGAAAAGCTTGTGATAGTTATTTTAAGAAGACAGGTAAACACTTAACTATAATTCAGGGTGATTTTAATATGGATATAAAGGCTATAACAGATTATACAGAAAACTTTATTAATGATACTGGGATAAAGCCTGTTGTATTTGTTGACTACCTTCAAATAATAGATATTGCTAAAGATTCTATAACAGAAAAAAAAGGAGTAGATAATATAGTTAAAGGACTAAAAATGTTATCGAGAGATTTTAATATTCCTATTATGGTAGTTTCATCCTTTAATCGATCAAGTTATCAAGACAAGGTATCATTTGAATCATTTAAGGAATCGGGAGGTATTGAGTACACAGCGGATTTTGTTATTGGGTTACAACTGTCTATTCTGGATGATGAAGAAATTTCAAGAACTGAAAAAGCAAAAACACTACTAAAAGATAAAATAGATAAAGCTAAAAGTGAAGAAACTAGGGAAGTTACGTTAGTGATTCTTAAAAACAGAAATGGCAAAAGTTTTTCCAAAGAAAGATTAATATTTAATGCTAAAAACAACTTATTTACTGAGCATAAAAAAGTATCATTCTTTGATCAATGAAAAATAATTGTAGTTTACAAATGGCTTGAATGTGACATAACTGTATTTTGTCGCATTCAGAACATATGAAACTTTAATTTTTTTCAATTCAAAAAGAACTGGGTTGCTAGTCCAGTTCTTTTTGAGTTTATTAGTTGTTATGCTTGCGATACAGAAGATGTACTTCTTTTTATTTGCCCAGAAGGCAACTTTATTTTGGATTATTTGAACATATACATGCATAAAAAATTAAGTTTTGATTTATATAATACTTTACAGTTAAAAGTTAATGCTATAAATTAAGATATATTATATTTTGAAAAAGTTTTCAACATAGTTCAATCACTTTTGTTGAGATTTTTTAGTTTTTGATTCAAAACTATTTTTTTAAAAATAGCATGTTTACTAATTTTGCGAAAATTCAATTTAGCATTAATTACCAAAAAAATTCTTATTTTGTTTTTCAATTTGTTCTTTAGTTAGTTTATTAGGTTGGGGTTTAGGGTTTTCTATAAGATTATTTAGTTTGATTATATCAAAATTTTCTTTATAGTTTTCATATTTTAATGTATTTTTGTTAAATTTAAATTTTCCCTGAACCATTCCAGTTAAGACATAATAATTTTCTGATGAAATGGCAAAATCTGAATCATCTTTACTTAAGAACAAAATTATTTCTTCACCTTTTGTAAAATCTGGATATCCATCAGAAATGATTTCTAGATTATCAGTTTTTCCACCTTCAGTTCTTACTAGTATGTAATTATTGTTATATGGTTTACCTTTAAAAGTTTTATTAATTTTAATTTTTGTGTCTTTTACTAAAGTATTCCTAATTCCATCTTTTTTATTTGGATTTGTCCATTTACTATTTAATAATTCTTCAACGGTTCCTTTTACTATTAATTCTGATTCAACAACTAAATCATTCAAACTTTTTTTTTTTTTTTTTCCACTAATTACCATTTTATCGTCTGATTTGTTGTTTGATTTATCGTCTGATTTAAAGGTCTTTATTTGTGAAATACCTAAAAATGTTGTAGCAAAGAATGCTATACAAAAAATTAATACTAATTTTTTCAAGAAACTACACCCCCTGTTAATATATTTCGTTTATTCCATTTATATCGTAACTTGATAATGTTCTTTTAAATGTTTCGCCAAAATCCATTTCTTTATTCATTGTTGCAAAGAATTGAGTTGAATGACCTAAACCTAGCAGATGACCTAATTCATGAGTTATCCCATTACCAATATCATAACTTGTTGGAGAACCTGAACTGCCCCAAGGAAAATAAACATTTATATCTATGTCTGCTTGTGTTACTGTTTCTCCACTGTAATATACGCAAGTTTGCATGCAATAGGTGTTTCCCCTATTTCCTTTGGGCAGTTCAGGTTCTCCAACAAGTTATGATATTGGTAATGGGATAACTCATGAATTAGGTCATCTGCTAGGTTTAGGTCATTCA
>CAJIBL010000037.1_pt1 | contig 12670 bp, 6 predicted proteins | sample 9199351 | NCBI WGS metagenome assembly CAJIBL01 (sample SAMEA7708304, study PRJEB35096) | sediment metagenome | biome: marine neritic benthic zone biome [ENVO:01000025]; feature: sediment [ENVO:00002007]; material: shallow marine sediment [ENVO:03000034] sea grass bed [ENVO_01000059] ...
AAAAAATGGCCAGGCCCTTCGGGTTGCGGCTGAAAACGCGCCACTCGTTGTTGCTCATCGTTTATTTAGTATGACTAAACTTCTCTCTTCGCGCCTAGATTGGCGCGTTTTCAGACACAACAGTGGCAATTAAATTAGTGTTAACAGGCCCTAGTAGAAATTAATTAGTTTTTTCCCGTTTCACTGCAATTTAATCCTACCGGATAATTAATATTCAGGTCTTTATAATTAGTTTCTGTCTCAACGGTAAACTGAACCCAGATGAAGGACCAGGGTGGGATGGTTTGATTACCGTCTTCCCCGGAAAAGGTATATGGGTTACTTCCGCTGATGGCCACATTTGGCGTCCACCAGGATCGCTCCAGTCCTGTTATCTGAGCATCTAACTCAAAACTTGCTTGCCAGTTACTCATCGGTATATCACTGGCATTGTAGAGCAAGAAGTCCAGGCGCGCTCCTTTTGCGTCGTGCTTGAAGTTTATCTGGCAATCGTATCCTGCAGGGTCGCGTACCTTAAATGTGCCGAGTTTTTCAGCTCCTTTACCCTGGTTATCGGATACCCCCAAGTAGACATAATGATCTCCGCTTTTGTCAAAATTAAGGTCAATAGACGGGCCATTAACAATCTCTTGTGTGCCGGGGTTGTACCAGGTGAATTTGAGTGTGTCGCCATCGGCGTCTGTCGATGATGTTGCATCCGCTGTTACCTGGGCATGGGGTAGCAGCAGGTGTTGGCTTGGCGCAGTTATTATCGCCTCCGGTGCGCTATTGTCGGGCTTGTTTTCCTGCAGTAACAGACGTTCTACCAGTCGGGTGCTGATGCCACTTGTGTCCGTTACATCCAGAGCGATGTAATGGGCTCCACCGCTAAAGGTATGCGCAAACGTTTCAGCTTCGGAGTTTGTTCCGTCACTCAGGCTCCAGTTAAAACTGATGGAGTCCAGGTTGGGATCGCTGCTTTCCGAGGCATCGAGCGTGAGTGCAAAAGGCGCTGTTGTTTTATTGCCGAGAATATTGATATAAGCAATTGGTGCTGTTGCTTCTTGCGCTGGGCCGGGCAGCGGTTCACTCGGGCACTCCACAGCATAAGGCCCGGATGATTCGTAACTGCCCGCGCCAATGTAATAATGCCTGTTGAGAGACTTAATATACGGGCCTGTATCACTGGCATTCGTCAGGCTTCGCGGAATACTTCGTGGGGGAGGGTTTACGGTTATCGATTTTAGCGTTTCCCATGAACCCGTGGGGGGGAGTGTAATTTCGTGGTTGGAACCTGCGTAGCTGCCCCACAAATGCATTCGGATATCGTGTTCGCTGCCATTAGCGTAAACGAGGGTTGTCAGGCTGCCCTCATTTTTATCTGACCGGAAGCTGACATCTGGAAAATCAATACGGCCTGCCTCGGAATCTTCAACATCAAAGCCATCGCCGTTTGCGCTTCCAACAGAGGAGGGGCAATGGCTTAGGGATATGCTGCGAATACTTCCGCTTGAGCTGCTGCTTGAGCTGGAGGCGTTATAGCTTGGGCAGTCGCCAGCACTTGACCTGGTGATGTGCATGCAGTCTTCGGTGAATTCGCCGTTACAGGAGGCCGTTCGTTCTATCTCAAGGGCTCCCAGGTTAAGGCCAAGGCCTTCTTCTACTACTGCAAGGCTTACTTGTATTACAGGCTCGTGCGTGTAGCGTTCCACGCTTACAGTACTCCAGCTATCCCAGCTTCCTGTGGGCTCAAAGGAAACTTGCGTGCCTCCGGAATTATTCAGCTTTAATAACATTGGCACGGCGCTGTCAGCGCCATTCGCGTAGTGGAAAGTGAGCCTGGAAGCACCCCAGCTGGAGTAAAACGAGGTAAATTCGGCTTTTTGGTAGTCAGCTTTTGAAGCTGCACTGGTGCCCACCGCCAGGTACTCTCCCACTTGCTCCGAGTCTCCAGGAACACCGGTAGATGAATCGCAGTGAGTAGGCAGCAGGGAGAGGGTATGCATCATCGATGTGCCAGATGAGCTGTTGCTTGATGAGCTCGAACTGCTGGAGCTTGACGAGCTGCTGCTTGAGCTGGAATCGATGTTACAGTTCCCCGCCCGGGGCTCTTCACCCAGCATGTGCATATAGTCAATATTTGGCAGGCCTTCTTCAGTATCTGCAATCAGTTTGATGGAGTTATAACCCTCAACAAGTCTGGCCACGGAGCCATAGGTGGTCCAGTTACTCCAGCTGCTAGTGCTTGGCATAGGCAGGCTTATGCTGCGGGCGCCATTGACTATGAGGCCAGCATTACGGGTGTTTTCTGAACCATTTGCCATACGCCACATAAACTGGTAGCTGCGTTCTTCTGGAACGTACACATTCCATTCGATACTGCTATTTAATTGGTTACTGGTGTTGGCGAACCCGCTGCCCGTGTAGCCTTCATTATCGTTGTCGATAGAGCCAACAACGCTGCAGAAGCCTGGTTCGCTTTCCTGAATTATCAATGCAGGTAAACCGCTGGAACTTGAGGAGCTGTTAGAACTTGAGGAACTGCTGGAGCTAGAGGAACTGCTGGAGCTGGATGAAGAGCTTGAACTGCTAGAATTTATATCTTCATTACACTGAATTTCGTTCAGCGTGAAGCTTTCGACTTGTGTTGCAGTACCACCACTTTTACTGCCGACGAAGCCAAAGGACACGCTAGCACCTGCCGGGATAGTACCATTCCAGTGACCGGGCGGGTTGGACGCAGTGACCTGTTGGCCCTGTAACTTAAATGTGGCATTCCATCCTGTCTGAATACTTTCCGGCATGGACCAGACGAGCTCATAGCCATCAATAGCTTCGGATGATGTGTTTGCGATGTTGACACTGGCCTGGAAGCCCGAGCCCCAGTCACTGTGAACTTGATAATCTATCTCGCAGGTGTTGGCCTGCGCCGGTATTGATAATGCTGCAGTGCAGCTAATGATGCAGCTAATAAAGTAACGAGAGGTGTTAATCATGCGTCCTCCTGAACAACCTGATTCGGCAACTTGCTTTGATTTGTGGTGATATGAAAAGAGAGCCCTATTATGTTTATCGGATATATGGGCAGAGAAGATAATACTACTCTGTGTCTTGGTGTTCTCGTATTTCTTCACATAAACCAATGATATTTGCGCCATTTTTAGACGAGCGCCTGGTTATCGGAATAGGTTTTTGGCAGCTTTCATAAGGAATACCTAATGTTTCGGTATACTCAGAAGCTGTTTTTATTGCCCGATTCTCTGCGTTTTTCACCGATAAAAAGGGCTTCGGCGACAATTGGACGCGGTCATCTATAGCGATACTAAATCGCCTACATTTTAAAAATATATACCTCCATAAAATATTGGCACCTAGGAGTGTTCATTGGCGCTGTAAAATTTGCATGAATAGTTACGCGTCGCTTATTCAAAAAAAATAAAAATAAATTTTGACCATGTAATTTTCGTGGACTATTAACTATGGCTCATGAGGTTAGTCGCCTCGGGTGGAGGCTTAACAGGAATGCGTAGGCCTGTTGACAATAGTTCATTAATTATTTATGGAAGGAATTATGGTTAAAAATATAAAAGTCACATTTTTGTCGTTGTGTGTATTTGTAATAAGTGTGCAAGCGCAGACAGTATTGGCGCAAATAAAAAGTTCGTTGTTAATAGACAGCGCGTTAAGAGAAAAAGTAAGTGTCGTTGAAATAAATAAGGAATTATTTATTGAGGAAAAATCGATAAGAGTCAGTAACCCTAAGCCGGCTTCGTTGGTGCTGCAGCGCGTTGACGAGAAAGTGGCTGTGATTATGGCCTCGTTTCCTCATCAAAAGCCTGGCACCAAAGTCGCTATATCCCTGGGTGAGAAAGACGTTGTTTTAAGTGATGCGGGTGACAATGGAGATGGCAGAGCAAAAGATGGCATTTTTTCTTTAAAAACCGAATTTGATTTTGAAACTTTTGCCAAAGCAAATGCCATGCTGGCAGAGTTGAAATCGCAGAAAAAACAAAACCTGAGCTTCTCTTCAAGCAGCCGTCAAATAACCGGTGAGCAGATTCTTGTTGAGCAAGGCTCAAGCTTATTGTTACGTTCAAGCTCAACAGAGAAAAGTCGCGAGCTGGTATTACCGCTCGAGAGCAAAGCCATTGAGGTTGGCAGAAAAATAGAGTTACCAGCCAATGGGCTTGTACTGGGTCTTCCTCCTGTTTTTTCTCCGCCTGCCAGTATTCCTCACTCATTAATGATTACAGATACCAATGTCGTTGAGGATTCAAATCGAACCTGGGCATGCCCAACGGCGGGAACGTCGCCTGTTGGTGATGCTACGGGCGAATGGACTTTCTGGCAGTTGATGGCCAACATTAACAACGGAACCAGTTCCACTTCCGACTATATTAAAGCGATGTTCGCCCACTGGAATAGCGATCAAAATATTAATGGCGATATAGTCGCAGACAGAAGCAATGTGTATCAACAGGTTATTGAGCAATGGGAGCTTCGCAGTGGTGGGCCTGGTGCAGAGCTGTTGCCAGAGCAAAGTCCTTTTCGCTTATTGGGAATTGTATTGAGGGTGGATTTGCGCAGCAATGGTTCCATATACAGCGGCGGAGATGCAGGTGAAGGGCGATTTGTATTCGCGCTGCACGATGGCAACTGTAACCCCATGAGTAAAACGATTATTCTGGAATACCGTGTTCCTGTTGCCGGGTGTAAAAACGTACGCGCTTGGGCTCAAGACTGGAAAGACTTGCAGTTTTCAACAAATTACAACGATGACCTTGCAGCACTTACACGTGTATTTAGTGATGCGGATGCAAACCCCTCTGCCGCCAATGGCAGTGCAATTAGTCAGGTTCGTAGCAATGAATTTCTCGCGGGTTCACCGATGTGGGAGTTGCGAGAATTTGTGTTGCCTTCTGGCGGTGGTTTTATGCATGAGACAACAGTCAAACAGGAGCCGGCAAGGCAACATAACAACACAGCCTTGTTAGCTGATTATATAAATAATAGCTGGCAGGCTCTGGTTGGTCCGCCTCCTGGTCAACATGAGATTAGCTTGCAGCATGCTGGTGTGGACTTCCTTGGTGGTAAAGCGCTCGCGCCAACAACCTGGAACGCTCCCGCTGCAGCCTTGACTGTTCCGACAACGCCTTCTCCCATCAGCCCTGCGCCAGCGACCATTCGCGATGATGCACTTTTTCAATTGGCGGTTAATACCTGTAGTGGCTGCCACCTGAGTGAAACGCAAACTGGCTTTGCACATTTGCACTACAACACACCGCCGGGTGCGGCTGCCATTCTTTCAGGTTTTTTGCAGGGAATATCAATTCCCGATGCTCGTGAGCCTGCGGTTATGCGCAATTTTAACGATCTGGCCAGAAGGGCATCGGACCTGGATGACGTTGCTTCCCTGTCATGCCTGTCGATCGGAAAAGTTGCTCTGGGAAATATTGTTCTGCACGAGCTAACCTCACCGGTAACGCTCAAGGCAAGTCACTAAAAAACACCCGAGCATTCTTTGCTCGGGTGTTTTTTTCCCGGAATCCACGTCTTGAACAAACATGATTGGATTGGCCAAAATTTAACTATTGGACTAGCCAATACCCTGTAAATGAATTAATCGCAAATGTTGGCGTCAGGGTTCGCAAAATGGATATGGTTTTATTGACAATAAGCCTGAGGGGCTTAATATTCGTCCTTCTCGGTCGGCGTTCGTTTGAAGAATTTGTACTACAGTCTTTTCGGAACAAAAATAATAAGCCGATGTGACCGGGATTAAGATCTGTTCACCATGAACAGCTACCTTATCCAAGCTCTTTTCTCTCAGCAAAGGGCATGTACGGAGCACAATAATGAAAATATTTAATCGAAAAAGGCACTTCGGTTGTGTCCTGGCCGGTGCAGCAATGCTTGCACTGTGTATTCCAGGCGCTTCCGCACAAACTCTCACATCAAACAAAGCGGGTACGCACAACGGTTTTTATTATTCCTTCTGGAAAGATTCCGGTGATGCCACATTTGGTTTACACGAAGGAGGGCGCTACACCTCCCAATGGTCAAACGCCACCAATAACTGGGTGGGCGGCAAAGGCTGGAATCCCGGTGGGCGAAAAGTAGTTCATTATTCTGGCAGTTATAACGTCGATAACTCACAAAACTCCTACCTGGCACTTTATGGTTGGACGAAAAACCCCCTCATTGAATACTATGTTATCGAGAGCTATGGTTCTTACAATCCCTCTAACTGCAGTGGCGGCCGCGATTACGGTACTTTTCAAAGTGATGGTGCCACCTACAAAATTCGCCGTTGCCAGCGCGTGAATCAGCCTTCAATCGAAGGAACCCGAACCTTTTATCAATACTTCAGTGTGCGCACGCCCAAAAAAGGGTTTGGTAAAATTAGTGGCACCATTACCGTTGGTAACCACTTTGATGCCTGGGCTTCCAAAGGGTTGGATCTTGGCTCCCATGACTACATGGTGATGGCAACTGAAGGCTACCAGAGCCGAGGCAGTTCGGATATTACTGTGAGTGAAGGCAGTAGCGGAGGGTCTAGCAGCTCTTCCAGTTCATCGTCCAGCTCGTCATCCTCCTCATCCAGCTCGTCATCCTCCTCATCCAGCTCAAGCTCTACCAGCTCCTCAACATCCAGCTCGTCGTCCGGCAGTGGCAGTGCTTGTGTGTGTAACTGGTGGGGCCACAGTAAATTCCCCATTTGCGAAAATCGCGATACCGGATGGGGTAATGAAAGTAGTGGCACCTGCATTGGTGAGCAAACCTGCCGCAATGACCAGTCACCAACAAGCGGTGGCGGCGTAGAGTGCGGTGGCTCCAGCAGCTCCTCCAGCTCAAGTTCTTCAAGTTCCAGCACCAGCTCATCCAGCTCAAGTTCTTCAAGTTCCAGCACCAGCTCGTCCAGTTCATCGAGCTCCAGCTCCAGTGGCTCGGGTAGCTGTAGCGGTGTGAATGAGTATCCAGACTGGACAGCAAAAGACTGGGCCGGTGGTGACTATAACCACGCAAATGCTGGCGATCAGATGGCACACCAAAGCAAGGTTTATCGCGCCAACTGGTACACCACCACCGTACCTGGCAGCGACAACTCCTGGACATTTGTTAAGAACTGCGATGGTTCAAGTTCCAGCAGCAGCTCATCCAGTTCAAGTTCGACTTCAAGTTCCTCCAGTACCAGCTCCACCAGCAGCTCAAGTAGCTCCTCATCCAGTTCAAGTGGCTCAGCACCTGGCGCCGTATTTCGCGTAAACGATAACGGAGAGATCACTAAAAATGGTGAGGTATTCCCTGTCCACTGTGGCAGCTGGTTTGGCCTGGAAGGTCGTCATGAACCTTCCGATGACCCAACCAATGCAAGCGGTGCGCCCATGGAGCTGTATATCGGAAATACTTTCTGGGCGGACCAGCACGACCGTACCATCCAGCAAACCATGGATGAAATTACCGAGCGTGGAATCAATGTTATTCGTTTCCCGGTGGTGCCTCAGACACTCGACCCCAACGATCCGCAAGGTCGTATGCCTTACCTGAAGAACTACGAGCCCTACCGTCAGGAAAATGCTCGTCAGGCGATGGAAGACTTTATCGTTCAGGCCGATCAGAACGGGCTTGAAGTGATGCTCGATATACACTCCTGCTCCAACTACGTTGGCTGGCGTGCCGGTCGCTTCGACGCGCGTCCTCCCTATGCGGACAACGATCGCGACAAGTACGACTTTATGCGCGAAGACTGGTCCTGTGCGGCGTCAAATAATCCAAGTTCGGTAACCAATATCCAGGCTTACGATAAACAAAAATGGTTGAACGACCTGCGCGAACTGGCAGGCCTTGCTGATCAGTTGAATGTCGACAATATCATCGGTATCGATATCTTTAACGAGCCCTTTGACTACACCTGGGATGAGTGGATGGATCATGTGGAAGACGCCTATCAGGCTATCCATGAAGTGAACCCCAACCTGTTGATTTTTGTTCAGGGTGTTTCTGCCAATGCCAATGCCCATGATGGAACGCCAGACAGTAAGGACCCTGTTCCGCACGGTGAAGAGTTCAGTAATCCCAACTGGGGTGAGAACCTCTATCCTGCGCGCAACCGCATGCCAGATGTGCCCAAAGAGCAACTTGTTTGGTCGCCACATACTTACGGCCCGTCTGTGTTTGTTCAGCGTATGTTTATGGATCCAAGCCAGCCTGAATGTGAAGGTCTGGAAGGTGATGCTGCTGGCGATGCGAACTGTAACATCGTAATTAATCCGGATATTCTGCGCCCAGGCTGGGAAGAGCATTTTGGCTTCCTGCGTGACCAGGGCTATGCGGTAGTTGTGGGTGAATTCGGTGGTCATCTGGAATGGCCTGAAGCCTCCAGCGTGCGTGATATGGAGCGCTGGAGCCACATTACAGAGAATGTAGATCAGCAGTGGCAAAGTGCTTTTGTGGACTACATGGATGAGAAAAATATGGAAGCCTGTTACTGGTCGATAAACCCGGAATCGGGTGACACGGGAGGCCTCTATAACAGTTCCTACCACCCCGTTAATAACAAAACCCATTGGGGAGTATGGACTACACCCAATGAAACCAAGTGGAATTTGCTTTACCGTTTATGGGATTAATTAAGCATTAATTCTTTTTTAAAACCGGGGCCTTAACAAGGCCCCGGTTTTTTTATGCGCAATTATTAAATACAAACTGACTTCATCATAAGTGAAATTGATTTGGCGGTGTGGATTGAATTTATAAATGACCTTTTGTGACAAGAGTTTTATTTGAAAGCGTTTTGTCAATTTTATGGCAAATAGATAGCGCTAAATCACAATAATATTTCACAAGTTACCTATGCTTGCTCCGGCTTTGCCCCAACACTACCTTTTCAATAAAACATAAAAATAATAACGACTCCAGGGGAGTTTTATTCATGAAATTTATATCACCCAAAAGCATTAGCGGTACTTTAGGTACTGTATTAATTGCTTGCTTACCCGCTATGGCGTTTGCGCAAGAGCCTGTGGGAAATTTGTCCGAAGCTTTAAATATGTCTCTCTATTTTTATGATGCTGAAGAATCAGGCCCTAGCCAATCACTGGGTCAGCAGCCGCTGGCGTGGAGAGGCGACTCCGAACCATCCGATGCCGTTGTACCTCTGATTTATGACTTGGAAATAGGTACTAACCTGCCTGAGGACTTCATTGAAAAAAACCGTGCCGTGCTCGACCCGGATGGCAATGGAACGCTGGATTTATCGCGAGGTTTTCATGATGCCGGTGACCATGTAAAGTTTGGTCTGCCGCAATCCTACTCTGCCTCCACCCTGGCCTGGGGGGTGTACGAGTTTAAGGATGCGTTTGTAAAGGCTGGTGCTTACGAACATGCAATGGAAGAACTCTACTGGTTTACCGATTATTTTCTGCGCTCAACCTTTATCGATGAAAACGGCGAAGTAATTGCGTTTAACTACATGGTTGGCCGGGGAGGGGTGGACCATACCTATTGGGGGCCACCTGAATTACAAGAGCCCGAAAAATACCCGCGTCCGGCAACCTTCGCCTATGCGGATCAACCAGCCTCAGACCAGGCCGCCGGAGCAGCAGCGGCATTAACCGTTATGGCCTTGCTCACCAAAGAAGAAAACCCGGAGTATTCTCAACAGTGCCTGGACACCGCAAAAGCGCTTTATGCATTTGCGGTTAAATACCGGGGGCTTGGTAATGGCGATGGTTTTTATCCCTCCAGTGCCGATGCTGACGAAATGTCCTGGGCTGCGGTTTGGTTGTTCATTGCAACTGAAGAACAAAATTATCTCAACGACATTGTTGCCACCGATGCTTCCGGCAATAACACCGGTTATATCGGCAGCATTATTCCCGGGCCACAAGACGACTGGAATAACGTATGGGTACATTCATGGGATACCGTGTGGGGAGGGGTGTTTGCCAAACTCGCTCCAGTTTCTCAAGGCCATGTAAGCGAACAGCTTAATAAAAAATACTGGTACTACTTTCGTTGGAATGTGGAGTACTGGGCTGGCGGTGCAGTAAAACACGAAAACCCTGCCGACGGGCATTACCTCACGCCCAGCCCGGGTGGTTTTGCAGTGATTACAACCTGGGGTTCTGCACGCTACAACACCGCTGCGCAACTGTGTGCACTGGTTTATCGCAAATATGCCGGGGAAACGGAAAAGGCCATTGGCTTAACCGATTGGGCCTTGTCGCAAATGAATTACATTATGGGCGAAAACCCGCTTAATCGTTCCTATATTGTCGGCTTTGGTGATAATTATGTTCAGCATCCACATCACCGCGCAGCCCACGGCGGTGACGGAACAAACAGCATGCTTTCACCACCTCAGCACCGGCATGTGCTGTGGGGAGCACTCGCGGCCGGCCCGGATCGCAGTGATAAACACAACGATGCAACGGACGACTACATCTATAACGAAGTGGCCATCGACTACAATGCCGGTTTTGTTGGGGCGCTTGCGGGCTTGCTGCATTATTACGGGCAGGATCAGCAGATTATAGAGTGGACGCCTCCGCAGGAAGCGCCTGCACAGGAATTTTTCTCCAGCGGCATGTTTGAGCAGGAGGATGATCAACGCAGCCAGGTTACCCTGCGTATTAGCAGCTACACTTCGCAGCCGCCTCGTTATGCGGAGAATTTATCACTGCGCTATTACTTCAGCATCGCTGAACTGTTTGACTGGAACCAGAGCATTGATGATTTTACTTTCAGTGTTTATTACGACCAGTCCCGTATGTTTGGCCAGGGCGCAAACGTGACCGGCCCCTATGAGCACGACGCGGAGAACGGTATTTATTACCTCAACATCGACTGGACGGGCATCCCCATTTATGGCACGCGTGACATTCAGTTTGCATTGGTGGCCGGTATGGACTCCACCTGGCGTTTCCATATGGACTCCAGTAATGACCCCAGCCGTCAAGGCTTAACGGATGAGCTACAGAAAACGCCGCAAATACCGGTTTACGATAATGGCGAGCTGGTATGGGGTGAGCCTCCAGTTGCGGGCAGCACCACATCCAGTTCAAGCTCCTCGTCTTCAAGCTCGAGTTCGTCTTCATCCTCAAGTTCCAGCTCCTCATCGGGGGCAGGCTCTAGCAGCTCCTCTTCAAGCTCCAGTTCGAGCAGCTCCTCCAGCTCCAGTTCAAGCTCATCAAGCAGCTCTTCGGGTAGCCTCGTGGAATGCGAGTTTGAATATGAAATTAATAATCAGTGGGACACGGGCTTCGTTGCGCTTATACATGTCACAAACCTCAGCGATACCACCCTCGAAGGCTGGGAGCTGGAATGGCAGTACAGTGAATCCGCCGGTGAGCAAATTACCAGCCACTGGGGAGCCAATGTTGTCGACAACGCCCCCGTTTATAGCGCCAGCGGCATGAACTGGAACAGCCGTTTAGCGCCAGGAAGAAAAGCGGAATTTGGTGTGCAGGGTACTTTGGCCGGGGCGGCGGCACAGCAGCCTGAGCTGAAAGGGCGCTGTTACTGAAAGCTTATTAATTAATCTCGTAAAAAAGATCGATCTTATAGATCGATCTTTTTTTTGCCTGAGGTATATGTGTTGCCGTGATAGTAAGGCCACCTTCAGGTCTCCATTTTCCGCGAAGCCGCGATTCATAGCAGGGGATGCGGAGCGAAATGCTTTCATACTGTAATGGTGTTTAAACGCGAAGCGCGACGATCTATTGAACAGGTATTTAAGGTAAAAGCTATTATAGAGTATTGTCTAATAGATGTTGCACATCTAGGGTGTATACATCAAGCTTACGGTTTAATCTGGGTTATTATTCTATGGTGGTCTGGGCTTGTATGGTCTTTTGGGTTCGTATTTCTCCGTGAGTTGCAGGCGCGTAACAGATCCATCAAAAATCGCGCGTAAATGCGCTGGACTCGCAACATGTTGCTCGCCTTTTATGGAGGCGTTAAATACACGTATGAATATAGAGCTTACAGTTGATAAAGACTTACTTGCATACTTGGAAGAGTCTAGGAATGTAAGCGAAGCTTCTTCTTACGAACTTGGGATATTAAAAGACGATGAAAGCTCCAGCTGGACGATGACTCTTATCCCCTCAGGCACAGCAAAAGAAATGATAGGAGATCGAGTAGGCATGTTTATGGAGGTCGAGGAAAGGCGTGTACTTATATATCCTTCGGATTGTGTAAAAGAGCTAAGCGGCGGCCACATATCGTGGAGTTATGGTGAGCCATGCTTAGTGAAAGCATGAAGAAAAATTAAATAGGACATCCAAATACTTTACGGCGTTGAGGCTCAATATGAGAAGATTAATATCCATCATCTTAGTTGTGTTTTCTTTGAATACGACTGCCTTCGAATGTCGAGAGTCAGATGGGCTCGATTTAACTGGTTTTTGGAATAAGTCATCTGAGGTTTTTCTTGGTAGAGTTACTTCATCCAAGTTGCTGGAAGGTACTAACATAATATAGAACATAATATAGGACATCCAAGTACTTTACACCCCTCCCAGATCATGTAAAATTACCCCATGACTATAAAAAGAGAAGCGCAAATATCGCTTGATGCGACGCCGTTTTATCACTGTTATGTACGCTGTGTTCGGCGTGCGTATTTGTGTGGTGAGGATTTTTCCACTGGGGAGAATTACGATCATCGCAAGCAGTGGATTGTTTC
>CAJIBL010000878.1_pt1 | contig 12579 bp, 11 predicted proteins | sample 9199351 | NCBI WGS metagenome assembly CAJIBL01 (sample SAMEA7708304, study PRJEB35096) | sediment metagenome | biome: marine neritic benthic zone biome [ENVO:01000025]; feature: sediment [ENVO:00002007]; material: shallow marine sediment [ENVO:03000034] sea grass bed [ENVO_01000059] ...
CTGCGCTGAAAAACTCGAGTTTAATAGATATTGAATAAAATGAAGGAAGAAAAGCGCGTAATGCATACGGGTAATACTCCGTATCCAGCGTGAACCGTATGCATTGTAATGATGCGCTAAAAAATATCCGTTTATGGATGGGCACTAACTAAATAAAGTCGCTTGTGACATACCTCAAAACCTCGTGCGGCATGTTGATTGAGAACTTAAATGAAACTGGCCTATATAAATACAGATCCTTCCTGCCCCACCATGGATAAACCATGGAGCTGGGTTACTCTACTGTTCAGCCTGTTTTATTTTTTCTCTTTTTTCTTCATGCCACTCACGCCGCAATTTGTGCTGGTTTCCGTATTGCTGTACACAGCTTACCTCGCACTCTGCCTGCAATTGACCAACTGCCCTAAAGAAAAAGTTTTGCAGTATATTATTGCTTTAATACTACTGGGCTTTTTTGGCTCAAGCCAAAACCCCTCTTCCAGTATTTTTTTTGGTTACGGCGCTTTTTTTGCCGGCTTTTATCTCAATAGGCTGCTGGTTCTTTTTTTCGGCCTGCTAATCTGCGCCACCATTTTACTAACAGCATTGGTGTTCGACCTGTTTTACTCCTACTACCTTTTTCCTGCTATAGTGCCAGCAATATCCATGGCCTGCCTGGGCCTGTTCGTCCAGGTTACCGATAAGCACACGATACGCGAACGTCAAAACGCAGAGGAAAAACGCCAATTAGCCAAGGTGGCAGAGCGTGAGCGCATCGCCCGGGATTTACACGACACACTGGGTCATAGCCTCTCGAGCATAGCATTAAAAGCACAACTGGCAAAAAAGCTGGGAGATCGTGGAGACACACAAGCTGCACTACATGAAATACACCAGGTTGCCAAGCTCGCCAGCAGCACTTTAACTGAGGTACGCGAAGCAGTAAGCGGATACCGCAAAAGAGGCTTGCCCGAACATCTGGAATTATTGCAATCAAGGCTTGAAGATGCCGGCTTTAAAACGCATATAAGCTGTGAGGCACTAAACTTGAACGCCGCCAATGAAGCATCGCTGATTATGATGCTAACGGAAGCGGTAACCAATATTATTCGCCATAGTAATGGTAAACTTGTTGACATTAGCTTGAGCAAAAATGAAAACCAGCTTCAAGCTCTGATACGAGACAATGGGGTAGTCGATCACTTTACCCCGGGTAACGGTTTGAAAGGGCTGGAAGAGAGGTTACAGGAAATGAATGGCTCTATGCAGGTATCATCCGAAAAGGGCTTTTGTCTCCACCTTAATTTTTCAGTGTAAGGCTAGATATGAAAGTCATTATTGCAGAAGACCAGGCCCTTGTTCGAGGGGCACTATGCGCCCTATTAGAGCTGGAAGGCGACATAAAGGTAGTTGGCCAGGCGAGTAATGGCAAAGAAGCAATTCGGCTACTATCTATTATTGAAGCAGATATTCTGGTTAGCGATATTGAGATGCCTGAGCTCACCGGCATTGAGCTCGTTAAATACTGCAGTGAAAAGCACCCGCAACTGAAGACTGTGATTGTCACCACTTTCGGCCGTGCAGGCTATATCAAGCGTGCACTGGAAGCGGGAGTAAGTGCATTCCTATTGAAAGACGCTCCTTCAGAACAACTTGCCCATGCACTACGCAAAGTTATGGCGGGCAATAGGGTTATTGACCCGGAGTTGGCTATCACCGCGCTGGATAATATCGACCCCCTGAGCGACAAAGAACGGAAAGCTCTGCGACTGGCCAGTGAAGGTAAAAAAACCAGCGACATCGCAGCTAAGCTATTTTTATCCAAAGGCACCATAAGAAATTACCTTTCCGAGGCCATCGCAAAACTAAATGCAACTAACAGTGTGGATGCCGCCAGAATTGCCAAACAAAAGGGTTGGTTGTGACACTTTCAGACGTCTTTTACTTACTGCTTATCATCGGCTTCACCCTACTGTTCTGGCAGCATATGGGAATAAGCCAGCGCGCTTACCGTGCGGCAAAGAATTACACCGCAGAACTGGGCCTGACACTGCTGGACCAAAGCATTGTGTTAAGGGGGCTCAAGCTGCGCAAATCAGGCAACACCCTGTTTGCTCTGGAACGACGCTACCACTTCGAGTTCTGCTCTATTGGTGATGAACGTTACGCGGGTAAAATCACCTTTATTGGAACACGGCAACAAGCGATAGAGCTCGCCCCCTATAAAACCAGGGAGCAGGAAATACCCATCAATTAGCAAGATATGCACTGCCAGCACCTGTGATCTGAATTAGGGGAGGCAGAGCGATATAAGATTAAGTGCTTACCTCGGTGGAGCGCGTTCAGCGAGGCCTAGGCGTAGTGGGTGGATGCCCAGATACCTTCAATCGCCATCTTGCGAGCAAAAGTACCGTGTTCACGCTTGTTCTTCATAATTGAAACATAGCGCGGTACTGAACGTTCCGCTGCCAGCCTGGATTTAAAAGGCCCGATTCCACTCGATTCCCGAGTAGCAATGTACCACTCGCTTCCTATACGAAATACACGGTCGGTTCGATACCGGACCTTCTCCTGTTCACCTTTTCTTTGTAGCATTATGAAACCCCCAATTGCTTCCTGAAACGCTTTTACAGTCCTTGCTCACGACGAGCACGCCACTTAAGCAATTTGAGTGCCACAAAGACAAAAGCCCCAAAAATCGGGAGCTGCGCCAAAATTTGAGACCCCTATCACACCTAACTGTAAAGTTTTTTGACACTTTTATGACAATAGTCAAACGATTGGCGGAATTGCACGTCACCCCCTCCCCGCCAAACCTAGCCAATATGCCTCAACTAAGCATCCTCGTCGCAGCATAGCGAGGTGAACTTTTATCATCCGCACGCCACCAGAACCGCGCTTAAAATCCCCTCGTTTATCAATACGCAAATAAAAGACTGACTTCTAATCAAATCAGCCCAAGTTTTAGTAAAAATCTTCATCAAAATCGTGTATCTTTGCGCACATTTTTCAGACCCCAGACCAGAGTAGAACTATGAGTGACCTAAGCAAATACCGAAACATTGGTATCTTCGCCCACGTTGATGCCGGTAAAACCACCTCAACAGAGCGGATACTGAAGCTGACCGGTAAAATTCACCGCACAGGTGAGGTACATGACGGTGCAGCAACTACTGACTTCATGGAACAGGAACAGGAGCGCGGTATTACCATTCAGTCCGCTGCCACTACCTGCTTCTGGAAAGATCACCGCCTGAACATTATTGATACCCCAGGGCACGTTGACTTCACTGTTGAAGTTTATCGCTCACTAAAAGTACTGGATGGCGGTGTTGGTGTTTTCTGTGGCTCTGGTGGTGTTGAGCCTCAATCCGAAACCAACTGGCGCTACGCAAACGAATCTGCAGTTTCCCGCATCATCTTCGTCAACAAGCTGGACCGTCTGGGTGCAGACTTCTACCGCGTTGTTGAGCAGGTGAAGAAGGTACTGGGCGCCAAGCCACTGGTAATGACCCTGCCTATCGGTGAAGAAGACGCCTTTGTGGGTGTTGTTGATGTACTGACCAAAAAAGCCTACATATGGGACGACACCGGACAGCCCGAAAATTACGAAGTAACGGATGTTCCAGCAGACCTGGTAGAAAAAACTGAGGAGTATCATGAGCTGCTCATCGAAACCGCTGTCGAGCAGGACGATGATCTGATGATGATGTATATGGAAGGTGAAGAGCCCTCTATAGACGACATCAAGCGCTGTATCCGAAAGGGCACCATTGCTCTGGACTTCTTCCCCACTTACTGTGGCTCGGCCTTTAAAAACAAGGGTGTTCAGCTTATTCTGGATGCCGTTGTTGACTACCTGCCCGGCCCAACCGAAGTTCCACCGCAGCCGCTTACCGACGAAGAAGGTAACGAGACTGGCGAGAAAGCGCTGGTTTCCACCGACGAACCGCTGCGGGCGCTAGCGTTCAAAATTATGGACGACCGCTTTGGTGCACTCACCTTTGTCCGCGTTTACTCCGGAATTCTGGAAAAAGGCATGACCGTGCTGAACTCCTTCACCGGTAAAACCGAGCGTATTGGCCGTATGGTGGAAATGCACGCAGACGACCGATCCGAAATTGATCGCGCTCAGGCAGGCGACATCCTCGCGGTTGTTGGCATGAAGAACGTTCAAACCGGTCACACCCTGTGTGATCCAAAACACCCCTGCACCCTGGAACCCATGGTATTCCCAGACCCCGTAATCTCCATTGCGGTTAAGCCAAAAGATAAAGGCGGCACCGAGAAGATGGGTATCGCCATCGGTAAAATGGTTGCGGAAGACCCCTCCTTCCAGGTTGAAACCGACGAAGATTCCGGTGAAACCATCCTTAAAGGTATGGGAGAGCTTCACCTGGACGTTAAAGTGGACATCCTCAAGCGTACTTACGGTGTTGAATTGGAAGTGGGCCAGCCACAGGTTGCCTACCGTGAAACCATCACCAAAGCGATCGAAGATTCCTACACCCACAAGAAGCAGTCTGGTGGTTCTGGTCAGTTCGGTAAAATTGACTACCGCATCAAGCCAGCAGAGCCCGGCACCGGCTTTGAGTTTAAGTCTACCGTTGTGGGCGGTAACGTTCCGAAAGAATTCTTCCCGGCGATTGAGAAAGGCTTCAAGAGCATGATGAACTCGGGTGTGCTCGCGGGCTTCCCGGTACTGGACGTTGAAATTGAACTGTTCGACGGTGGCTTCCACGCCGTTGACTCCTCGGCAGTAGCGTTTGAAATTGCCGCCAGAGGCGCTTTCCGTCAGTCTATCCCCAAGGCGGGCGCACAACTGCTTGAACCGATCATGAAAGTAGACGTGTTCACCCCGGAAGACCACGTTGGAGATGTTATTGGTGACCTGAACCGCCGCCGCGGAATGATTAAAGACCAGGAGCCAGGCACTACCGGTGTGCGCATTAAAGCCGACGTCCCACTTTCTGAAATGTTCGGCTATATCGGCCACCTGCGCACCATGACCTCCGGTCGCGGCCAGTTCTCTATGGAGTTCTCACACTACCTGCCTTGCCCACAAAACGTGGCTGAGGAAGTGATAGCGGCAGAGAAGGCCCGTCAGGAAGAGAAGAGGAAGTAAAACCTTCTCGCTAGATAGAACAAAGCCCCGCAGGAGCATTTCTGCGGGGCTTTTTTGTGCTAGCTGACAAATGTTGAGCATAGTGCAACTCAACCCGCCCTATCATTTCAAAAAAGCGCTTTGTATATCCTCAAAGTCGAATAGGCCGCGAAACAACGCAGCGATCCCCCGCTGTTGCAATACCATACACCTCGTTTTGCCCCCCTTAAGCGCCACACTTAATAGACAACAAATCATATTGTTACAAGGGTTCTGGTAATGGCGAGAAAGTGGTGCGAATAGCACAATAGCCCAGCCACTTGCCGTTCACTACAAGTAGCGCATAACGGCTTACATACACAAGATCCAAAATTGACATAAAAATGCGCCGTATTTCGACAGAGCCATTTACACCCACTCACACAATACTGTACTCTTATACAGCAAACTTAATTAAGAGGCTAGTAAGCATGGCAGTTATCGCAGTTTGGAAATGTGACCGAGACGGTACTATGTTTGAAGACAAAAAATCAGCAGAAACGCACGACAGAATGTTGGAGCTCGCAGCCAACATATCGCAACTCATCGAAAACGAAATACCCGGTATTGAAGACGAACAGCTGGAAAGTATCGGTTTATTGCTGGCAAAACGCAGTGACGACCTTGTAAAAGCCTGTAAAGGCAAACCCGATGTACTGTTAGAAAGTAGAGACGATCAAAATGACGAAAAACTTGATAACGTAACCGCAATTTCAAAATAAGCAACATAGCGTATTTATAAGGGAGCAGATATGCTCCCTTCTCTTATTGAGCCGCTTTATGGCTATATAAATAAACAGCATCTTCCGGGTGCTTCTCTATATGCCTTGATACCGTTTTAACCAAGGCCTCCGCTGTAGACATGCCACTGGACATATTCTTGCTGAAGGCTCGTGATAGTGCCTGAGGTACATGTGTATTCAATATCAATTGCTCTATCACGCGCAGGTAGGAGCGGGGATTCTCATGGTACTTTGCTGCCGCGTTTACCAGAGAGCCATCACTGGTGCATTCATCGAAACTGAGGCAAAGCTCACGCCGAGCGATACCCAGGCGCTGTAAATGTGTTAAGTACACAATGCCTGCCAGGGAAAGAGTAATCAGAATTGGCATTAGAAACATTATTCAACCCTCCTAAAAGTATTTACACATCTTATTTTAAGGAGAGCGAGGCGCTGTACTTGACCCGATGCGACAGCATCTTGGCCTACAAATGGTTAGGCTCCGCCTCATTGGCAATCACGCGGTTAGCGAACGGTAGCGATGCTAATCAGCAGGCACCTGAGCAAACCTACGCTTTTTCGAATAGAGCTCTAACTCGTGAGGATGAAACCAGAGTTCTTCACGATCCAAGGGTGTTTGTTTGCTGAGCGTTGGATTGGAGATTTCAAATATCTCCCTGTTTTGCAAATTGGCGGCCCGGATAGCGGGGCCAAAATGCTTAATAAACAAACCAAAAAATTCACCATTTTTTATCGCTTGCTCTAAGCCCCTTTCGACGGTGCTGGCCAGCAATTCATTTTCTTTAGTCGTAAAAAAGTAATAGGCACTAGGATAGTGCAATACCAGGTTTTCTTCTACAACCAGCCCCTGCGTTTCGAGTACACTTTGTTCAACCAGAATTTCATAGATGCCGCGAGGAAAATAATCGATACGACCATACCTCAATAATTGAAACAAGCTATCACGGCTCAGTCCGGTTCTTACGTTAAAGCCGTGTTGCTCCAGTATTTTCGTATCCGGCCAATCATGCCCTTGCCCGGCCCTGAGCAACTTCAATTCATTCATTCTTTTGACGCTGCCATAGTGAGCGAGGTCCCGCTCGCGGATGAAAAACATTCGCCAGCCAACCAAACCCCGGTAAAGCGGAATTCGAATAGGCCTTAGGTTTTGTTCCCGCTCGGCATTAGTATGCGCCCAGCCAATGCTAAACCTGCCATTCTGTAAAAAAACGAGCGCCCGGCTGCTGGGCATTGCTGGGGAATGGACGGCTTCCAGCGTGTACTCTACATCAGCATGGTCTAATGCTAACTTAAGCACAGCGACTAAATACTGGGTACCTTCAATATATACAGGATCAGCAGGGGCATCCAGGTAACGGACTCTTAGCGCGTCTTCGGCGTTGACGCCTTTCGCCCCACTCGCGGCAGCAAAAGCGGGGAGCGCAGCAACAAAAAAGATAAAAAACGCCCTGTTTAAGGCGCGCTTATAGCAACGAATTGTTTCGTACATACTATATATCGTATATTAGCGATTAAAAATAATGCGCTCGATGACAAAAAGTTAACTCGCCTGCCCAGCATTGAGGAGAATATCAATGGATTTATTAACCTGGATCGACCCTGAGCTCACAAGGACTGAATGGACTGTTCATATAATAATCTTTGTTGTTAACATCCTTTTACTCTTCCTTGCTAAGCCTCTCTTGAGTTTAATCAAGGTTGAAGATAGCAACAAGACCACTATAAGAATATTTCAATCGGTCAACATCCTCATTTTAACCTTACATATTTTTGACGTGGTGTTACTACGCGCAAGTGACAGCTATGAAAACTTCTTCATCAAATTTGGCCTGAGCCTGGCGGCGGTATACACAGCCCTCTACTTATACAACCTTTTTTGCTTTCTGTCTCGCAGACGCTTTGGTCTGGTAAGAACTATTGATGATAATGATATTTACCTGGATACCTATAGCAGCCGCATGGTGAGCTTGCTAGCCCTGATATTTATCGTTATTGCCGCAGTCTATACCCTTATTAAAATATGGGGTGCCAACAGCATGCTGGAGACGACAGGTATCTTCGGCATTATCGTCGCATTCCTTGCATTCACCAGCGGTACTTGGGCGCCAGATGTCGTCAGCGGTTTGATTGTTCTAAACACCCGCATGCTGGAAGATGGGCACCTGGTTCGTGTGGATGGCTACCCTGACGAGTACATCATCAGCAAAGTAACACTCATCTACATTGTTCTCTATAACATCCGCACTAACGAACGCACCCTGATTCGAAACAGCCAATTTATAAAAACAAAAATCGATAACATCAGCAGAGTAGCCTCCACCGATGGCATACGCCATGCCTTGGTTTACAAGCTGAGTTACCCGGAAATTGAATCAGTTACTTCGGACGAACGAGAGGAGGAACTGCGCAGATACCGTTCACGCATCGAAAAGATCTTTTCCAAAGCCTTCGAAATGTCCTGCAACGACAAAAAAATAAAAATCAATGAGGATAAGCCCTTCGATTGGGCTTTAACAAATACCGGTGATTTTGCATTGGAGTACACGGTGTGGTTTTTCATAAGCCGCATACCGGACACAAAAGTAACCTCTACCGTTAGACGCCACCTTATCGGCACCATCAATGGGGTAAACGAAAACATTTTTATCGCTTCGGAAATAGAGGGCATCAGCCTGTCAACACCTGCCCTTGGTAAATTGGAACTGGAACAGGTGAACTCTACACCGGTTACACCCGGGCTATAGCACCTTTTTAATGATAACTTTTTAATTCATTCACTGATCATCTTCTTGATAGTAGGGTAGTAAAAATGAGCTGTTACCATAGCAACGAACTATTAGCGCTTGAGCAGGCACTGCAAATATTGTTGAGCAGCACCACCAAACTGCCTGAAACGGAAACTGTGCCCATTTCCGCCGCGCTTGACCGCATTATCGCTGTCAATATTCATTCACCACACGACATTCCCAATTATGACAACTCTGCTATGGACGGCTATGCTTTCAACTGCGACATCAGTGACAGTCGCAAGGCACTCAAGCTGGTAGGAAAGTCCTTTGCTGGTGAAGCCTTCCAAGGCGAAGTCAAAGCGGGTGAATGCATCCGAATAATGACAGGAGCGAAGGTTCCCAAAAGCTGTAACGCAGTTGTAATGCAGGAAAACACACAAGCCAATGGCGACGCTATAAGTTTCAAACACACTGCTTCAGCAGGTGAAAACATTCGGCCTGCTGGCAATGACCTTAAAAAAGACAGTTTGATATTCGAGCAGGGAAAGCACATCAACGCGCTGGATATCGGTATACTGGCGTCTCTAGGTCTCACAGAAGTTTGTGTTTTCAAAAAAATTCGCGTTGCCATTTTTTCAACAGGCGATGAAATAATTGCATTGGGCGAAGCACCAAAAGAAGGTTTTATTTATGATAGCAACCGCTATTTACTGCTGGCAACACTGCAACGACTCAACCTCGATGTCAAAGACTACGGCGTGCTAAAAGACGATCCAAATGCCATCGAAAAAACATTTATTGAAGCATCGCAAAGCTGCGATGCTATCATTTCATCTGGCGGCGTGTCCGTGGGCGAAGCTGACTTTACCCGTGATATTCTTGGTAAACTCGGTGACATATCGTTCTACAAATTAGCCATAAAACCTGGAAAACCCTTTGCCTTCGGTACAATAGGACCAGCGCACTTTTTTGGCTTACCCGGCAACCCGGTTTCTGCTGCGGTTACTTTCCACCAGCTCGCGATACCCGCGTTGAGATCTATGGCGGGTGAAAAACTGCCACCGACTATCACGATTAAAGCGAATTCATGCTCAAGATTAAAAAAACGGGCCGGGCGTATCGACTTCCAGCGAGGACGATTATTCATCTCCGGCGACGGTAGCCTGTGTGTAGAATCTACAGGGCGGCAAAGCTCTGGCGCTCTCTCTTCAATGGTTAAAGCTAACTGCTACATTAAATTAGCTGCAGAGCAGGGAAATGTCGAGCGAGGGGAAACCGTTGATGTCGTCCCCTTTGATCGATATTTTTGCTAAATCTATCAGCTAATTAAGAGCCTGTATTTTGTTGCCCATAGAAGAGTTTATTCCACAAATAATCCACACCCTAAGCACCCAAAACAATTTGGTGGTGCAGGCCGAACCCGGTGCGGGAAAATCAACGGTTCTGCCATTGCATTTACTGGACGCCAACATTCTTGACGGCAAAAAAATCGTTATGCTTGAGCCTCGTCGAGTCGCCGCAAAATCGATTGCACATTACCTGGCACGGAAAATAGGAGAAAAACCCGGCGGAAAAATTGGTTATCAGATAAAGAATGAAAAAAGAAGCTCACGTGAAACGGTACTGGAAATTATCACTGAGGGGATTCTGACTCGTCGACTTCAGAACAACCCGGAATTGCCTGAGGTGGGGCTTATAATTTTCGACGAGTTCCATGAAAGATCGGTGCACGCTGACTTATCGCTTTTACTGGCACTGGAAGCTCAACAAACCATTCGCGAAGACCTGAAATTACTTGTCATGTCCGCCACTATAGATACCGGCCTGATAGCCAGCTATTTAGGTAACGCAGGAACCATTCAGTGCCCCGGACGTGCTTATCCTGTTTCCGTATCCTATACCAACCAAGGGCAAGAGCAATTGGCGAAAACAGTTATCACTGTGCTAGATACTCATCTAAAAAATGATGCAGCTGGTGATGTTTTAGTCTTTTTACCAGGCGTGGCCGAAATCAATCGTTGCCTGGCCTTAGCCAAAGAACTACTGACAAACACCCATAATGTCGTACCTCTTCCGCTGCACGGCAGCTTGTCGCTCGAGCAACAAGAGCATGCTTTACACCCCGCCCCCAATGGGCGCAGGCGTGTAATATTCTCCACCAATATTGCCGAAACAAGCCTTACAATTGAGGGTATTCGCTGCGTTATCGATAGCGGCCTGGAGCGCGCGCTCGTTTACGACCCATCGAACTGTATGAGCCGCCTGCAAACAAGACCTATATCAAAAGCTTCCGCCGAGCAGCGGAAAGGTCGCGCAGGCCGAACCCAGGAAGGTAAGTGCATTCGTCTCTGGTCGGAGCAAAAACACAGCTCCCTCAGTAATTTCCAGGCCGAGGAAATATTGTCCGTTGATCTCAGCGGTGTTTTGCTAGAATTGTGTCTATGGGGAGCAGGGAGCTATGAAGACATCAACTGGCTAACACCTCCTCCCAAAGCTCATTTTGATTCTGCCAGAAATACGCTACTGCAACTAGGTCTTATTGATACCAATAACAGCATCAGCGCCCTTGGGAAGAAAGCGCTAACTTTCGCCTTACCTCCCCGGCTTGCTGTTATGTTGCTAACAACAGAACACCAGGAAGAGAAACAAATCGCCTGCCGTCTCGCCGCGCTCTTATCTGAGAAAGACATTTTTTTGCAGCACCGGAGCATTGACATTATCGAGAGACTACTTGCAATTGAGGAGTATCAAGATAAGCCCAAAACCGCCCTTAAAGTTTATCCGATAAAAAACGCAACACTAAAAAGCCTTGAAAAAAACGAACAAGTTTTTAAATCGCAACTGGGGCTGAACAACACGCGTTTTAATGCAGGGCTTGCCAAACTTCAATCTATCACGCCCAAATTACTGCTGATGGCCTATCCCGATCGCCTTGCAAAAAGGCGCTCTAATGGCAGCGGCCGTTATCAGCTTGCCAATGGTAAAGGCATATTCCTGTATGATGATGATCCACTTTTTGGAAGCGAATGGCTAGTCGTTGCCGATTGTGATGCACAAAAAACGGAGGGCCGGATATACAGCGCCACGACTATTTCCAGCGAACAGCTGATGGACTCTATTGGCAGTTCACTGATAACAGAAGATACTGTGAAATACGAACACAGCTCCCGTACAATCCGCGCCAGCAGGATATCAAAATATGGCTCCATTATAATTCGCAAAGTCGCTTTACCCTCGATTCCTCAGGAAACGTTTAATCAGTCTCTTACCCTGGCCATCAAAGATTATGGCCTCGGTATGCTTAACTGGACTAAAAGCTGTGATGCTTGGCTAAAAAGGGCGGAATGGCTGGCAAAGCAAGTTGATGATTTTCCGGATATTTCCAAGGCCTTTCTCATCGCCAAACTGGACGACTGGCTTATTCCCTACCTGACAGGCCATAACACCCTGGAGAAAGTAAATAAACTATCCATTCATAAGCTGCTGGTAAATATTCTTACCTGGGAACAACAGCAAACCCTGAATATGGAAGCTCCTACAGAGTTTGTCACACCTGGCAACAAAATAGTGCCGATAAAGTACGATGAAAACCAGGGGCCAACCGTTTCAATTCAGTTGCAGGAGCTGTTCGGCCAACTGGATTCGCCCATGCTTGGCGGAGGAAAAATCCCACTGCGCTTCGAATTACTATCGCCCGCTCGCAGGCCCATACAAACCACCAGCGACCTGCTAAACTTCTGGCACAGCTCATATATTGAAGTTGCCAAGGAAATGAGAGGGAAATACCCAAAACACCGATGGCCGATAGACCCCCTGCAGGAACAAGCGGGGCGGTCAATAAAAGACAGAAAAAAACGCTGATTACTATTAACCTGGCAATCAAATAAGTGATCCTTACTTATTTGATTGTCGCCCTTAAAACACTGGCGCAACTGTGCGAAGTGGCTTGTGTTTCAAGGGCTCGCGCCGAACTTTGTTCGGCGGA
>CAJIBL010000720.1_pt1 | contig 12420 bp, 14 predicted proteins | sample 9199351 | NCBI WGS metagenome assembly CAJIBL01 (sample SAMEA7708304, study PRJEB35096) | sediment metagenome | biome: marine neritic benthic zone biome [ENVO:01000025]; feature: sediment [ENVO:00002007]; material: shallow marine sediment [ENVO:03000034] sea grass bed [ENVO_01000059] ...
CCTGCCTGAATTGGCAGAGTTCTCACACGCATTTATTACAGACCAGTTATAAATTCCACCTAATGACAAGATTATGCCAAACGCACTAAGGGTTAGAAATGTGATCGGCGGTTCACCAAGTAACCATAAAACCAATGCAGCAAGGAAACATCCGACAGCACAGATTATGATTGCTATCTGCGCTGAACGACTAACGGTCATAGTAAATTTTGCTTCATTATGCTTTTTCACTTCCAACGTCCTCATTTTGCAACGCCATTGATAGCGCTTTCGATAATTCCAGGGAAAAACAGCCAACCTAAAACAACAAAGAGAACAGCCCCAATGATCCCAACAACAGCTTTGTTACTCATATTCCAATCATCCATAACAGTTAGTTTTAGCAACATAGTCCAGGTGTAAATTGGGTGCCAGTCGTTCACCGCGTATCACACGGTCTGCATAGTGAGAATCGCCGGTCACACCGAGTTGGTCACAAGCCAATCGTACCTCTTTCGCAAATGGGCAAGCATCGCCAATAAGGCTTTTGCTGACTGCATCGGCTCGTTGATCATACAACCAGGATAGGTAATGAAGCTTTGCAGCAGACTCAGAGGCGAACATAAGTTCGTGGCCCTTCAACCATTCTGAATACTCCGGCAGATCAATGCCCAACCCTTCCCATGTTTTCTTGAAGCTTGTCATATTCCAATCCTCTATTTCTGATCACCTACAGTTTCGATCAGCGAGTTCTTTATGTGTAGATCCGGCTTCTACCATGTGAATCTTGGCAGTGACATTCGCAAGAATCGCATCGCCAACGTCTTTAGGCGCATTCCTCAATTCATCTTCGTATTTAGTATTCATTTCCAATAATATCCTATACCGTAGCTAGGCTTTCAATCGAATAAGCCTGTAACTGCTCTCCAAGGTGTTGGTATGTATCGCTGATGACTTTTGGCAGTGCTTCAACAACATAATCGGGAAATTGATATTCGTCGATCAACTCTATTTTAACCTGTTCGTTACGTAAGGCTACTGAGGCAGTTTTGAGAATATTAAGCATTAAGTCGTCGTCAATTCTATTTAAAGCTTCACGAAAGGATTCTGGACGGTGCCAAACCCCTTCGATGACCTATTTTCCCTCAACGGTCTTTAGTATTCCGTCTTCCTCAGCCAGTTTTATGCATTCCTGACAATAAATACTGTTCTGAGGGCGCTCTTTGATACAGGTTTTACAAAGTTTCTCTGATCGAATTTCATGTTCGTGCTTCAATTCAAATCTCCCATTTTTGGTATGTCGCTAAACGCTTAGCTTCTGCATTTAGTTTTTTGCTTAGCCTGGCTTCAATAGCGTTTGCGTACTTCAATATACAATCGTCAGACTCTGTTTTACTAAATCTCTTCATCGCTGACTCGCTAAGCTCATAAGACAAGACACCTTCATTTGCATTTATCTTCATAATCGTCGGACAATTACCCATAATTGCCAGTTTCTCCCCGATCTCTTGGTCTCGATAACGTCCTTCGACCCAATAGATCCAACCTTCGTCCGGGTCCATCGAGTCTGCTATTTGGCCAAGAACATCAAAGTCTGAACCCTTAAAATCCGCGCCTACGATGTTAGGGAGCTTGTCAGAGCACCCTGAGATACATACAAGTAAAATTAAAAAACCGTATTTCATTTTCCAATCACCCCAAACGTGCCGTTAATGTGAAAAAGACCGATAGCCGAGGATAAACTCATCATGGTCTACCGTACCATCGTGGTACGGGTTTAGTTCAACTGACGCCCCTTTTCTAGCCGCATTCCATCCAAGTCTATTCACCTTATTTAGTCGCCGTTAGCACTGCCTTACCTTGAAGCGGCGAAACTTTCTTCGCATCTTTAGGGCGCTCCGTTCATTTGGCTATGCATTAAATTAGAGCAATACGAACGACTTAACTTACCGAATTGCCTGCCTCGGTGTCGTTTACCCATAGTGGCTTTAATATCCATAGGACAACAAATGGCAGTATATAAAATACAAACAACCATGTGCAGCTTGCAAACATGCCAGTTGAACTAGGTTCGATCTTCCCGAAAGGCGTCCACAGCCATATACCGTTGTAGTTCAAATATATTAGAGCTAACGGCGCCGCTACCCACGCAAATATAAATAAGCGCACAAAGAAATTATAAATCTGTTCCCTTTTCATTTTTCAATCATCCCCGGTTGGCGAAATAGTAGTAGGTCCGTATCGCAATAACCCTTATAAGCGCAGCAATCGCTATAGTTGCGTACTGGGTTAGACCCCATTGCGCAGCGGGCGGGTGGAATCGTTTTGAGTTCTCATGAGTTTATCTCCATAAAATAGAAAAATGAATTCCGTGGAGACAAACCAACCCCGCCGGGATGATAGTCCCAACGGGAAGATGAGCGAAACGCTCGATGAAGTGAAGGTAGGTACAGCCGTACGGCTCGATTACATTTCAGTACCAAAGGGTAATCTTTGTGAAAAGCAGCGAGAATCGCTAAGCTTCAAGCTTATTTTTAGCATAATATTTGGCCAATAACAATATGCTAAGGTAGCATTTGATGACAAAACCAAGCGCATACCGGGTCGCGGAAATATTCGAATAGCGAAATGCGGGGCTATTACAAAGGGTGACCATTTTTAAAAGTATCAATTTTGGACTCCAATACCTCCTTTATTGAAACCCAATCTTCTTTACTAAACTGGTCAGTTAAAAGGCTTTCAATTTTTCTCGATAAGTCAGACTCGACAAAGCAATCCGATAAGTTCGCCACCATACCTCTTACAAGATGATCACCTGACTTTAAAAATTGAAAAAATTTGATAATTTCAGACTTATCACCTTGTGTAAATGCACAATAAAATGATACCGCACACTGAACAATTTCACTCGATGCCCATCGAGATTTTATCTCGCTAAGAGAGTTTGAAAGATCATGATCCTTCAAGCCAAGGGTGGCAATTATCCAAGCGACTACAAAATCGTCAAACTCCTCTTGAACTAAAGACACCAATTTTTTTCTAATCGCTATCGAATCGATATCTTCTGACGCAGTAATAGCGTCTATGCGAACTGTTTCATCTTCGTCATTCAAAGCGACTAGTAAATCTTGTTCATTTAAAAGATCTAAAGATACTAAGTACTCTACGCATACGCTTCTAAATGACTCGTCCTTAGATTTCCGCAACCCGAATTTAGCTAACTCAGAAGACGATTTATCAGAGCCCTTTATTGACTCATAAAGAATCCTGGTAAGCTCGTGATCATCACCTTCTAAGCTAAACGAATATCTCAACATTAATTGTTTATTTTATCCTCTTCAGGTAATTCTGGTATTTCGGGAATATCTTCTTCAGAAGGAAAATCTTCTCCTGGGCCAACCTCTTCAGATGTCACAGTACCTTCATTTTCTGATGCCTCAGTCGAGTTCTGAGTTAAATCATATATCAGCGAACCAGCAGTCACCACCACACCAAACCAGCCGGGTAATTTAGTTTTCGGCACTTTTGGTTTACTGCGTTTATTGTTAGCTCTTTTCTTCTGATTGCGCTCGCCCAATGCTTTTTGGGCTTTTTGAAGATCTTTAATTTTTTTCTTATCTTGCTGATTTTTAGGCTTCGATTTTTCCTCTGCCATCATCTGATTAATTTCATCAATCGACTTCCCTTGAAGGTAGGTAGGCATAACATTTTGCTTACCATTCATCCCGGTCGGGTCTGTAAAGTTCATGGGATCGTTGTAGACGTAGGCGTACAAATTCATCTGATCCTCATACCCAATCGGATCGGTTTGCAAAAACCTTCCCAAGCGCGGATCATACATTCGCGCCTTATAATGGTACAGTCCCAACTCCTCCAACCACATTTGCCCGGTATAGCCAAAACGTCCTTCATTACCGGCATCCGGAATACCATAGGCGTCGTAGGTATTCGTGGATCGCACAACACCGGAACTATCACTTATCGCAATAATGCTGCCCTGGTGGTTCGCATGCAGGAAACGACGATAGCTACTGGATGTTGACGAGCTAGTGTACTGTACCAGAGGCACATCAGTTCCAATCCCATGAATATACCGTGCAACTGGTATTGCGGTTATCGAGGTGTATTCAGCAACAAGCGCTTCGCCGTCATATAAAAACTGCCTCCGTTTTCCTGTTGCACTGTTATAAACCTCATACAAACGTCCCATGGGATCATAAGTAAGGCTGGCATTAACGCCATTTGCGGTCATGGCAATAAGCCGATTTTCCTTGTCATAAATGTAACTCCGTCCACCATCCTTGGTAAGGTTACCATTTAAGTAATCAATATCTGCATTACCTACTTTTTCGTACTGATTTTTTCCATTCACCTCATAAACACCAGTACGGTACTCTCCAGCGATGTACTGATAGAGGTCGTTACTGAATGCTTGCGTGCTTACCTGATTGGCAGGGGTATAGCTTAGCGTGTGAGTAATATCATAAATATTATTGGAAAAATCTTCCCGTTTTGAACTAAAGCGCAACACACCGTCGTAGTTAATATCTGTAAGAGCCCCATCTCGATTGAAGTTCCTTTCTATTTTATCGAGAGCGCCAAAGTCTTCATAACCAAGCCAAGCCTGAGTACTACCATTTAAACGAATACGATAAGGTCTATCCCATTTATCATAAAAGTATTCAATGAAGCGACTACTGGATTCACTGGAAAATGTCACCCGTCGTTTGTTGCTGTGTTTATCATATTGATAGCTCAAGCTTCGGGAACTACCACTCATTAACGTAGTTGATGACAAAACATCAGCAAAGCCATTAAACGTATTAGATATACCATCTCCATTGGTAAATTTTATTTGTGTATTTGCCCCGGTTAACTCGTAGCCATAAACCACATCTTTGGACGTAGTCGATGGTAAATCCTTCTTGATAACCCGATTTTTTGCGTCGAATTGAAAATTAAAGAGGTCCCCACTACGCTTTCGCCAACTGGTGCGATTTCCATTTAAGTCGTAACCGTAACGCTCATAGTCATTACTATCTTCACGGCCAATATAATCTTTAGACGGATAATAGAAATACTCTAAACGGCCCCAGTGATCATAAACATATTTTGAGTAGTTTCCGTTCGCGTCAGTCACGGATGTTTTCTGATACCCATCGTAAGTATAGGTAGCATAATCCTGCATTAAATCAGTCCCAATCGCTTTAGTAATTTTTACAACGTTATCAACCCTGTCGTATTTAAACTTTGTCACGCGATCTTCACCAAACATGCCCTTGGTGCCAAGTTCGCAGGCATCGATGTTAGTGTAACTACTAGGGGTCAAGCGCGCGGGATGCATTCTTACTGTTTCGCACTCGATTCGATTTAGTTCATCGTAACTATATTGAGTAAGGCTTGCGTTGGCCCCTCCTCCATTAGCTGTAGCCACAAAAGTGCTCTGACCATAACTATTGTAGGTATAGCGCTCCACCTTTTTTATACTAAAGCTAGCCCAATCGGCTGGTGTGCGAGACAAATCAGATTCACTGATTACACCGTGCTGTATAGCTGTAACCAACGTAGGGCGGCTCGCCAGCTCATACAAGTATCGTTTAGCCTGGCGCTTGGTCGAGTTACTACCCTGACCATCCCCCGTATCAGCGCTTATCTCCGCCAATAAAGTACCTTTTGCTGAATACCGATATTCAGAATCGTAGCTTGCAAAAGACAAGGAGGATACTATTAAGAGCATGGAGATTAACGCGCAGGTACTCACGGGAGCAATAAACCAGCGAGCCTGCTTTGAATGTCTGTAATTATGGCTTTGCATTTTTTATCTCCCTATTCGCAAGCTTCAACACTGGCACCATTGCCTTTAGGTGGTGTTTCTTTGATTAATTTTCCGAGCTTGTCGTAGGCATAACACCAAACTCGTGTTTCGATCGTGCCGGTGCCGCCCTGTGCAGTCACACTCTTACCACGCATGTGAAGGTTATTGGCGACTCCCGTTTGCTGAGGACCGTAGTAATAGCGAGTTTCAACCATATCTGCGGAACCATTGGGGCAACCAGTCAACGTCGCCTGGGACGTACGACATGTGTGCTCTTTTGTTAACAACCACAATGGCGCTCCAGCTCTAACAATAGAGCCACCCGCGTTTTTAAAATACGCATATTTTTGCTCGTAGGTGTAGTAGGTTTTTTGCCTTACGCTCGTTCCTCGATTTACAGCTACGGCAGGCCCTGTGACGGTGGCTACCTGGCCAGACGGCGCGTGATAAGTGAAATCTGTTCTATGACCCTTTGCATCCTTAATCCAAAGTGGTTTGTTACAGTATCTGAAATTGAGGTCGGTACAGCTCGTGGCATAGTCTGCTTCGCGAATATTTCTATTGTTGACTACTATTCTAATCAGATTACCTCGTCCACCTTCGTCGTCATCGTACTTAAAAAACTGTGTTGGCCCGGAAAGTGGCGTTAATGAAGTAACAAAATTTCGGGAATTATACTCATATTCAAAGGTACCCTGCTTTCGCAGGGTGACCCTCTCTAACTTTCCTGGATGAAAATTGTAAACCTGAACTCTGTTACCAGAGTTTTCTCGCACAGTACTGTGATTATAAGGTCCAGAGCTAAATGGCTTTCCGTAAGTGCGCCAATGGGTTTTATTTGTAGCTTTTAACAACCTTCCGTTTTTAGTAGACAACTTCCAGTAGAACTGCAATAGACGCATCCCAAGACCAGCGCCTGGTGAAGATACCAGCATGGCCCCATCATTTTCGTACTGGTAAGTGATGTCTATAATGTTACTGTGAGCTGACTTAACACCAACCAATCGGGGCGCAAGCCTCCTATCTCCGGGGTTATTGTTTAAACAGTAGGAAGATGTTCCAGACTCATCAGCCAAACGCCACTTGCACACATTTTGAGTTTCGTAATGATAGTCCGTTTTAGCGCCGTATTGATCAGTAACCGAAAATATTTTTTGAATACCTTCCAAATAAAAGGAAGCAGGAGTTCCTGTTGGCCAGTTAAAGCTTGCTATTGGCCAGCCGGAGGTGTTACAACTCGAGTTGGTGGGGCAATAGGTATGCGCCAGATTTACACCCGATATAGATTTTGGGTTTCCAGACCAATATCCATTTAAGATTGGGTTGTGGTAAGTACCGGAAATATCGTATTTAAGCATATACCCCGTGTTTGTCCATACTGCACGATAATCTACGTAAACTGTAAACCCGTTAGGGTACGCAATAGAATCAATACCTCCCCCACTATAAGTTATTTCTAGCCCCTCTGGGTTTCTCCAAACCCAACCCCCATTTGTCCGTCGCTTCAACGAATGCCTTTTGTCACCTATTGGAACGTAAGTGTATGCATTAGAGGAAAAATCCACATCCGAATATCGAGTGACGTAACTACCATTACTTTTAAAAGCAAAATCCTGACTACCTGTAGGACCAGAAACTCTGATTACTGGCACTTGAGTAATTCGGTTTGTATTCTGAAGAATTTGAAAACTAAGAATACCATTAGAGTCTACATTCAAGGCCCCATCTTGCTGCTCTGAAAGCATGGTAAAGTGCGCCCTACCAGAGTATTTATCCCTATACCCTTTTCCATCTTTAGCATCGAAGTAATTGGCAAACAAAGAGATGTCATGACTAAGACCGTATTCGCCACCAATAGACACGGTGTCAAGATTTTGCACTACTTGCCCCGTAGCCATGTTTACATTCATAAAATCGATTAGTTGTACATCGGGAGGGGCAATAACATTATCCTGCACCGCGTAAGACGCAAATGACCATGAAATCGCAAGCACTACAGCAGTACCAAGCATAATTTTCATATATTTCTCCCTTTCCTTAAATATTAACTTCTGCACTACAATCACCATCAGAGTTGCAAGCGCGTATCCAAACAGCACATAGGGTGTTATGGTCATAATAGCTAGCCGGAGCATTAATATTAACGGTGCTGGAGTTTGTTAAACGAATTTGATAAAACGCCGTATTACCGCCCGCTTCCGTCCAATACATATAACAGCCCCCTCCCATATGAGTGCTCTGCTGAACATTAGTAGGTACCGGAGGTACAGGAACTGCAGCCTCACAGTTGTCGGGGTCTGTATTCCCAGCGTTGACCTTGACGCGATTACCCGCAGGGTCATAACAGTAAGCTACTTTAACACTACTTCCTTCAGTTACTTTTTTAAGTCGACCGAGAGCATCATACTCATACTTTTCCACTACAGTCTGCTGCGAGTAACTAGTCGCCGGAGTTAATAGGGCAAAAAACGCAAGTCTTGTTAAAAGTTGTTTAATCATAGCCGTCTTCTTTTTTATCCATACTACGATGTATCATCGATTGGAGCGATATTAACGAATATTAGCTTTAAATAAAAGATATAGGAAAAATAGTTACGGCTAGCCGACCATGCCAATTAAGGCACATTTTTAATAAGGATTAAGATGCATAGTCATAAGACCAAAACAATTGGCATAACATTGCCAACAGATTTATCTAAATAGACAATACCTCTGTTCTCTGTTCTTATGGTTGCATGAAGTTGGAAGATTTTCATCTACATAAATTACGCAGTAATTTTGAGCATAACCAGTTGTTTGAGATTTCAATCAAGCTATACAGGTTCGTTCACTTTATCACCAATTAGTGGGCCTTGAGTGGCTTCACTGAAAGCGACAAAATCCATTCCGTAAAAAACACATTCACATCAGATGCCGGTAAGGCGTGTCCATATTCAGGATATAACTTGATTTCAAAGTTGGCCTTATTCATCTGCTTAAGGCGGGTGATACTTGCGGAAACCGGAACGCTCCGATCCTGCTGTCCATATATCCATAGGACCGGAATAGTTAAGGATTCCAAGTAGGTCTGCGGATCAAAATCCCTGCCGCTGAGCTTCCAGAAGACATCGCGGATGGTTTGTTTCTGCAAGCGTTTTTCAATGTCCTTCTGGGAGTGCTTCTCAAAGAAGGCCTTGTCCTGTTCTGCAAACCGGCTGTACTTCAGCTCCGTGGAGACAGGGACGGTTGGACCCGAGAGAATGACCATAAAGGACACCTCGGGGGACTCAGACGCCACGATCGGCGCAATCCAGCCACCTTGGCTGCCGGCCCACAAGCCGATTCGTTTAGGGTTAATCGCCGGGTGATGGGCGAGCACATCGACCCCGGCCACCGCATCACTCGCCAGGAGCGCAAGATTGCCTTTACTGGCATTACCGTTTTTGACATACGCTCCGCCAGACGCCCCAACGCCTCGTTTGTCGTAGGTGAGGACGGCTATGCCATGTTGCGCCAGTGTCTTGGCATAACGAAGATTTCGTTTGGTTGGACCCGAACCGTCAATCATAATCAATGCTGGGCACGGTGAAGATATTCCTGGAAGGACAAGTGTGCCAGAGAGCCTCACTCCATGATTGTTAAAATGCACATTTTCCGTGATGAGTTGCTCGGCAGCCACTACTCCACTGAAGCCCACCAGTAAACTGACGGCAGTAAGGCAATACGACACAATAATTCCGCTTTTTGTCATCATCACTATCATCACCTTTTTCTACAGTCATTCCAACTCTGGAACGCTTGCCAGTGGGGCGTTCATATAACTCAACGCATACAGTAAAGAGTGGTCAGGCGTGACATTTGACAACATGTATATTTCAAGAGTTACCTCTATACTCGCGGGGCCTAAATTTCCGCAATCGGCCAATAGCGGACGTTAGCTGCCAACTTTTCATAGGCACCTTGGGCCATGACGTCACACTCTATCGTAAGCGCCGAAGCAACCCCATCTAGCCAAGCTTTACATTGCAAGGCAATATACGATGCATAAAAAGGAATGAAGCCCAAAACATCGGCTGGACATATTTTTTATACGCCAACTGCATCATTAAGCGAACGAATATCATTTAAAACCCCCAGTTTCTCATTAGTTACTGCATTTGATACTGAAATCACTATGATACTTGTATTTTCCCAAAACTCATCATCAGGGGATGCATTATAGAGACAAAACCAGAGCGCCTCTTCAAATGATTCTTCATTGTGCCATGTAGACATTACATGATTTTCTGTGGCATTCTCCTCTTCCCACAGCATATTACCAAGATCAAATGCATCGTGACCTTTTTCGCAATCATTACCCCAACACAATATGTACTTCAAACCACTATTTATTAGCAATAGCGCGACATCGGAAATTTCTTCTTCGGTTAATGTACTGTAATCCGCTGCTAATAGAAGAACGAAGTATTCACTAGGAAATGATATTTCCGATAATTCGCAGAAGTGCGCTAGCTCCAGAGAGAAAGTTGGAAATGCAATAGCCTCATCTTTTATATTGTGCTGATTCATATTTGATTAACGCCGCTATAAATTGCGGATTTGGAATTGATTGTTTTTTATTGTAGCGTAGCGTCAGGTCAAAAAACAAGCAACGGAAAAGCCGTCGATTTAATGGCCTTGTTAATTGGGTGACCCGGACATAGATTTTCCTACAAAACCGCAGCCAAAAACACCTAACAATTTATCCGCATCACCTTTCTTGCTCAACCCATACTTCGTCAATATCGAAAGACATGGAATTTTCAATTTCACCCACTATTCGCATTAAGTTTAAAGACATACTATCAATTGTGTTTTGATTTACTTTTGCTCTAAATAAAAGGCTTTCCTCAAAATCATTGTTGTCTTGATAAGGTTCAGCGATGTGCACGTTTTTTATCCCCAATAATTTGAAATCTTCTTCAAGAAAAAAATAAAGATCGTGGATACCATCGTTAAACCATTTTGCATAGTCTCCGTATTGACCATAAACAGGGATAATGGGATTTATACCAATTTCTTTGAAGTAAGCAACTTCGGCCAGAATGCTTGAGGCAGGATTGAAAGGGTGATCTTTTCTGAGCCCATATAGTTTGCGTAATTCGGGGGCATTCGGCACGGCACTATCATCAAAATTTTCCATTTGTTTCTTTTCTCTCACCATTGAAAAAGCTGCATCTACAAAGTTAGGCTGTAATGAGCCGCCGTGAAATTGCAAGTGATCAGCAGATTGGAGATATTTATTGTTACCCGCAGTAAATAAATAATTGGCACAAGAAGAAATACAGTACCCATCAACTTCAACATCCAGCTGGTGGCGGTAAATCTCTCGGCCGATGATCATCCCAACCAATATACGCCCTCCAGGGCTTCGTACCTTTACCTTAACGCCACTAAAATCATTATTTTCCGCTACAGCATAGAAGGCGTTAAGTAGCTCGTTATTTAGTATTCCTTTGATCTGTAAGGTTCCGTTCGTGAGGCTTACTGGCTTGTCGACCTTTTTTTTAACTTTGTACGTTACCGATGCGGAGAACCATACACTGTTGCATAGGATTAGGTGTACAGGCAAGGTATTATTAAATACTTTTAGGGCATGGCTATATATTATCAGCCCTATTCCCAATAATACAAAGGTAAAGATAATCACGTAGAGAATAACTATTTTATCTTCACTAACTAATTGTTTCAACACAGGGGATAGGTAGCAAAAAACCATTACTATACAGGCAACACAAATTAATAAAATGCCTAAAACCGAGCCCAAAATGGACATTGTTTTTTTCATTTTAAATCCTTTTAATTTATTCATGTTTAAGTTAACGCTTTACCGGCGTGCAATTCGTTACCCAGCCCAAGATTTATAAAAACACATAAAACCCGAAGCTTAGAATTTAACGCCCTGCAGCGTCTGCCGGAGTGCAGGCGGTTGATTTTGTGCCAGTGTAGCGGCCGGCACAAAAACGAGCGCCGGAACGGAGGTCATGCTGGCTGAGTTTGATATGCATTTAACTGCATTTCCATGCGTACGAAATATGTTGAAAAACCAAGGCTTTTGTAAAATTCTTGGGCGGCAATATTGTTAGCGTACACTTGTATTTCGAGGTTTCTTACACCGCGAGACAACGACCAGTTTTGGACATGCTTGAATAAGGCCGAAGCAACCCCTTGCCTACGATATTGTTCGGATACAAACAGATTATCAAGAAGTACAAATTCTCTACCAACTCTATACCGGTCACGCTTTATAACTTGATGCGTGACATTCGCCAACGCAACCGAATTCTGACCTATATAGCTTAAGAATACGGTATTTGAATCACCTTCAATATAGCGCTTGTATTCATCTTCTGTTCTTGCAAGGTCGTCGTGACTTCTTATACGTCCAGGATCAACCTTTACATGGTATTCATCTAGTTCCTTAAAAAGAAAATTAGCCACCTCAAAATCCTGATATGTTGCTTCTACTATTTTCATATTCGTGAATAGCTAACCAAGCTGTAGAAAAATAGGCTTCTGAACAGCCGTATTCCTCGCCTGTAATATTGAATTTGTAATGGCACTTCTGAGAAACTCAGAAAACCCATTTGGTCAATATATCATCAAGA
>CAJIBL010000551.1_pt1 | contig 12203 bp, 5 predicted proteins | sample 9199351 | NCBI WGS metagenome assembly CAJIBL01 (sample SAMEA7708304, study PRJEB35096) | sediment metagenome | biome: marine neritic benthic zone biome [ENVO:01000025]; feature: sediment [ENVO:00002007]; material: shallow marine sediment [ENVO:03000034] sea grass bed [ENVO_01000059] ...
AACGAACTATTTGCAACAGAATGGACGGTAACCACCTGGGAAGAGGTGCTTGCCAAATAGTGTAACTACGCTCTGGCGGTGCATCCCTGCACCGCCTATTAACCCTGCGATTAAATAGATTACCCTATCTCATTGCTGTCCCATTATCTATTTCGTCGCTAGGTCGAAGCTCTCGATTTTAAAAGGGCTTGGAGATTACTAGCATTGGCGCAGACATGAATCCAGTATTTGCCACTGCGACACGCTGCAAGTACGTCCATGTAAGCTCTACACCAGCATCCACCGGCAACTGCTCCTGCGTTGCTCTAATAAGCGCCATCCATGGCGCGATGCTGGTGAAGGTCGCAGTAACAAACACCGAATCCATGTTTTCATGCTTTGTGGAACAGCAATGAGATAGGGTAATCTATTTAATCGCAGGGTTAATAGGCGGTGCAGGGATGCACCGCCAGAGCGTAGTTACACTATTTGGCAAGCACCTCTTCCCAGGTGGTTACCGTCCATTCTGTTGCAAATAGTTCGTTGATGGCTGGTTCGGCCTGTTCCCGAATGGCTGCTGCGTCTGGGGTAACGGTCGTCATACCCAGTGACTCCAACTCAGACAAAAGTTCGGCTTCACTTTCTTGTAATTTTGCAGTGGCCCAGTTGACGGTTTTACGCATGGCACGCTTGAATTTTGCTTGGTGCCCCCTTGAAAGTTCGTCCTCATAAAAGCAAGCGTTAACAATGGGCATACCAAAGCTGGCCAAGTGGTTGGTAAGGCTTAGGTGGTTCTGTACTTCATAAAGCTTGAAGGAGTGTATCTGCGTCAGGTCACCTTCAGATGCCTCTGCCGTGCCATTTGCCAATGATTCATAGAGTTCGTTCAGCGGTACGGGAACGGGTACAGCATTCAGTTCTTCCCAGACTTTAATCCAGGTGGGTACCGGTGGCAGGCGAAGGCGGATGCCGTCGAGGTCTGCCGGGCCTTCGATGGGCGTATTGGAAGTAAACTGACGGTAGCCACGGTAAACGGGGTCAAAGGTGTAAAAATTCCCTTCCAGTAAAATCTGGTCGGCCATGTCACTTCCAATATCGCTGCTCCACACGCTCTGCAGGTGTTCGAAATCGCGAATTACATAAGGGCCGTTAAAAAAGAAATACTCAGGCGCATAATCCTGAATGGGTTGGCCGCCGGTAAAAATAACATCGGCAACACGCTCATCAGGGTCGCAGGGTTGTGAGGCGGGGTTAACCGTTTGCTCGTTCATGAAGCCTGTCTCAACGCTTACTTTAAAATGCCTTGAGCGCTTCTCCAGTTTCTTTTTAAATTTATGTGCAGCTTCAGCGAGTATATGCCCCTCTGGAAAAGGTGTTACCACGCGTACTTCTACTTGTTTGTTCCAGTGGTCGTGTCCACACCATGCGTGATTATCAGTAGCTGAGCTTAGCCCGGAAAAAATCATAAGAGATGACGCGAGTGCAGTGCTAGCAATGGTTTTTAAAGGTTTAAACATAGTGTATGCCTCGGTATTTAGTTAAACGAAAAAAGTTTTATGCCGTTGTCGAGAAGTGCTGTCTCGTGTGAATGAGATTGATAGCTTCTTTAGTTACTTCTAATTATTGCTTTATTTTTAATCTGGAAGCTTGGCTTGTTTGGCGCATAGGCTATCTATATTGATTGATGCGACACAGGTAAAAAATACGCTCAAAGCGTTATCAATGTAGCAATTAACTTGTTACAGATCTGTGAAAAATTACTATTTCGGATTGATGATAAATAAAATACGAACGTTTTTATTGAGCGAGTCTTTGCCAGTGGTTGTTTTAACCTTTGATGTTAGCTGGTTAACGCGATGCTTGGATGAGCCGTAAATAATAATGGCGTTTAGAATAGATATGCGGCACGGAAAACATTGCAAGGTTGATAAGCCCCGTAAAGACTGCTGAAGGTCTCAGGTGAGGGATAGTGTGCTGTGTTTGAGTGTTAAGTTTGCATATATGTGCGTAAAGCACTGGAATATTGAAGGAAAAATCTGTGCTTCACGGATAACCGTGTAATCGATCGCGGAGCTTTACCGCCAGCAGTTTGCCCAGCAAAAACTATTTTATTATGAAGTATTCGGGCTCGAGCCCGCTTTTCAGCGGCCGTAGTGATTATGCCCTACTTGAGTGACGTTATGATTTCACAGCGCCAAATGGCTACCGGTTACTAACTGCTAACTGCAAATAAACTTTCAAGGTTCGCACCACCGCTTAAGGTGGCTGTGTTGCGGATTGGTGGTGAATCCAGCTCGCCTCTGCAGGCAATACCGAACGTTGCCCCCAAAGGCCCGTCAAGTTATATTGCGAAACGCATATTCAACATTCAAAAACCGCTGTAAGGTTATGATTTCCGATAAAAAACTGCTCTTGGGCTGCGGTGCTGAGCTACACTGTTAGGGGTGTTCAATAATTATAGAGTCTAATCTTGGTGATAGTCCGCACGTTTAACGCTGCTCTGCTTGTTTTTTGCTCAATGCTTTCCCTTGCTGAGCCCATGGGGGAGGATAGCCTGCGCGCAGCTGTAGCCCAGGCTGCGGTGAACAATCCGGGGGTGCAAGCTGCCTGGAATGCTTTTGAAGCGGCCAATCACGGCGTTCGAGCCTCAAAAGGGGCTTATTTGCCGAAGCTGGATCTGAGCATGGAGCAGGGAAAGGAAAGAACCGAAGACCCCCAGCAGATCCGTGAATCCTACGATACCAGTAACTACCAGCTGATTATGACCCAGATGCTGTTCGATGGCTTTGCCACCAGGCAGGATGTGGCAAAGCAGAACTATCTGCGTCTGGCGCGCTATTACGAATTTCGCCAGGTGGCCGAAGAAACGGCCCTGGAAACGGCGCAGAGTTATCTTGATGTTTTACGCTACCGCGACTTGGTGCGCATAGCCAAGGAAAACTACTTCCAGCACCTGCGTTATCACAAGGATATTGAAGACCGCGCGCGCTCGGGCATTGGCCGCGGCGTAGACCTGGAACAGGCCAAGGCGCGGCTTGCCCTTTCCGAATCGAATGTGCTCACCGAAACGGCTAATCTGCACGATGTTTCTGCCCGTTACCATCGCCTGGTGGGCATTGTGCCCAGGGCAAAAATGGCCATTCCCAAGCTGCCCAGCGAGAAGATTCCTGAAAAGCGCAAAATTGCTCTGGATAAGGCGTTCTATTTAAACCCCCAGTTAAATGCCTCGATCGAAAATATACGCTCGGTGCGCGCGGACTTTAAAGGCAAGTCCGCGCCGATGATGCCGCGTCTAGACCTGCGTTTGCGCAAACAGCTGGACGAAAATACGCGCGGTTTCCCCGGTGAGTACGATGAAGAGGCGGTGGAGCTGGTGCTCTCTTACAACCTCTACAACGGCGGCAGCGACAGCGCCAGGCGCAAGCAGTCCAAGTACCTTATGTATGAGTCCTTCGATACCCGTGACAAGGTTTGTCGGGAAGTGCGCCAGACCGTTACCATTGCTCACAACGATATCGCCAGTAAACAAACCCTTATTGGTTATCTGAAGAAAAACCTGGATGCCATTGTTAAGGCGCGGGATGCTTATAAAAAACAATTTGATATCGGTCAGCGCACACTGCTCGACCTGCTCGATACAGAAAACGAGTTTTTTGAAGTACACCGCGCTTTGGTTAATGCCAAGTACGATTTGCAATTGGCAGAAATCCGCACCCTTACTGGTATGGGCATGTTCCTGTACGCGCTCAATATTGAAGGGCTGGATAAAGAAACTCTGGAAAAACTCGATTTAAGCCAGGAACAAGAGCTGCGTGCACGCTGTCCCGCTGAGGCACCTGCCATGGGTGAACTTACTTTTGACAAAGCCGCCATACTTGGCGACCGCAGTGTGCGGGCTATGCCCATGGCCATGCGGGAAGTGATGCGCCTGGATATTAAATTTAAAAATCAGTCTTCGGAAATTACCGTGGGCAGCTGGTCCGAAATTGAGCGGGCTGCTAAGTTTCTCTGTGACTACCCCAACGTGCGTGGCGTAGTGGAAGGGCATACGGACTCTGTAGGTTCAACGGAATATAACCAGGCTTTGTCGCAAGCTCGTGCTGATGCGGTGTTAGTAGCGCTGGTAAAAACCTGTACCAGTGCCGACAGCCGTCTTTCCGCACTGGGTTATGGTGAGTCCCGGCCCATTGCAGGTAATGATACTGAACTGGGGCGTGCCACTAACAGGCGTGTGGAGCTGGTTTTACAAAGTGAAAAAAGCACTCGCTGACTGATAGTCTAAAAAGGGTAGACGGTGAATAAATCTGATTCGCTGCTGGATTGCTTGCTGATTCTTGGGACCATTCACGGTCAGGTCACCACGCGCGAAGCCTTAATTGCTGGCTTGCCTTTAAAAAGCGCCAGGCTGGACCCGAATTTGTTTTCCCGCGCGGCCAATCGCATTGGGCTTACCAGTAAAATACACAAAAAACCCCTTAGCCACGTAAACCCTTCGCTGCTACCGGCGGTGCTCCTGCTTAAAGGAGATCAGGCATGTGTGCTAATGGGTTTCAAGCAGAACAGTGCAACGGTAGTTTTTCCTGAGCTGGGCGACGCTGCAGTGGAGATCGGCATCAAGGAGCTGGAAGAAAAATACCTGGGCAGTGTTATTTTCGCCCGCCCACGTTTTCGCTTTGATCAGCGCAGTCCGCAAAAAAAGCATAAATATACAGATGAACATTGGTTCTGGGGCAGCTTTAAAGCCAGTTATTCCCTGTACCGTGATGTATTGGTGGCGGCTTTTTTTATCAATTTAATGGCCATTGCCTTGCCGCTGTTTACTATGAATGTTTATGACCGCGTGATTCCCAATAGCGCTGTGGAAACCCTGTGGGTGTTGGCCATTGGCGTAGGCATTGTGGTTATTGCTGATGCGATTTTGCGTACCATTCGTGCCTATTATCTGGATTTAGCCAGCAAGCGGATTGATATTCGCCTGTCAGCGGAAATTATGGAGCGGGTACTGGGTTTGCGTATGGAGTCCCGCCCTGTTTCTGCGGGTTCCTTCGCGGCTAACCTTCGTTCCTTCGAAAGCATTCGCGATTTTATTACCTCTGCCACGATCACTGCTGTAATCGACCTGCCCTTTACGCTGATTTTTATTATTCTAATTTTTTGGGTTGCCGGACCCATGGCGCTGCCAGCGCTGATTGGCATGGTGATTATTGTGCTATACGCCCTGACCACGCAATCCAAATTGGAAGAGCTTACCGAAACCACGTATCGCGCCAGCGCTTTGCGCAATGCCACTTTAATTGAAAGCCTGGTGGGGCTCGATACCGTAAAAGCTATGGCAGCTGAGGGCATAATGCAACGGCGCTGGGAACAATCTGCGACTTTTCTTGCGCGTGTTTCCATCCGTTTGCGTTTACTTGCCTCCTCCAATGTGAATGTGGTTACCTGGGTGCAGCAGTGGGTCACCATCAGCGTGATAATTGCCGGGGTGTACATGATCAGTGAGGGCAACCTTTCCATGGGTGGCCTGATTGCAGCCACTATGCTCAGCTCTCGCGCCATGGCTCCCTTTGGCGGTATAGCCGGTTTGCTTACTCAGTATCATCATGCACGTACAGCCTTTGCATCCCTCAATGAAGTGATGGAAACACCGGTTGAACGCAACCCCGATGCACGCCTGGTGCACCGGCAAAAACTCAAGGGCAAAATAGAGTTTCGCAATGTATCGCTAACCTATCCGGGTAGTGAAGTAGCGGCCTTGAAGAATGTGTCCTTTACCATCGAACCGGGTGAGCACGTGGCCTTTCTGGGGCGCGTTGGCTCGGGCAAAAGCACTGTGCAGCGCTTGGCAATTGGTCTTTATCAGCCCACCGAAGGCGCGGTGTTGATTGATGGCATAGATGTGCGGCAGTTGGACCTGGCGGAGCTGCGCCAGCAGGTGGGTTTTGTCGCCCAGGATGTAACACTGTTTTTTGGCAGTTTGCGGGAAAATATTGTCCTCGCCCACCCGCAAGCCGAGGACGAGGATGTGATTCGCGCGGCGCAATTTGCCAACCTGGGAGAATTTGTTAATTCCCACCCGCAGGGTTTTGACATGGTAATTGGCGAGCGGGGAGAGTCCATCTCCGGCGGGCAGCGCAAGGCCATCGGCCTGGCTCGTGCGCTTATTCACGACCCGCAGGTGCTATTGCTGGACGAACCCACCGGCTCCATGGACCACTCCACGGAAAGCTGGGTGAATAAAAAAATTAAAGAGTACGGCGAAGGAAAAACCATACTGGTGGCCACCCACAGAACAAGCGTATTAAGCTGGGTGGATCGGCTTATCGTCATCGATAACGCACAAGTGGTTGCCGATGGCCCTCGCGACAGTGTTGCCAAAGCACTGAAAGAAGGGCGCATAGGAAAGGCATCGCCATGACTGAGGAAAAAAATAACAGTACTCCGGCAGAAGGCGCACAAAAGAAAAAAGGCCTTATTGCCCATGCTGCCAAACCCCTGGATAAAATGCTGGCGGCCATTGACACCGCGCCCGACGAGGCAGATTCCTTAACATGGGAAGAAAGTGCCGAGCGCGCCTATGTAGAACAAAACCCCATTAAAACCCGCGTAATGTTTTACACGCTTTGCACCTGCATAGTGGTGCTGATTGTGTGGTCTGCCTTTGCTGAGGTGGATCAGGTAACACGCGGCGAGGGTAAGGTGATTCCTTCGCAACAGGTGCAGATACTGCAATCACTGGACGGCGGTGTAATTACCGATATACGAACCCACGAAGGGGATATTGTTGAAAAAGACCAATTACTGATTAAGCTCGATGCGACGCGCTTCCAGTCCACCTTTGAAGAAAGTAATGCCGAGCGGCTGGCACTAAAAGCGAAAATTGCCCGCCTGAGCGCAGTGGTGGAAGATAGCAAATTTAATCCCGATAACGATCTCACAGAAGTGGCCCCGGACCTGGTGGCTCACGAGCAGAAGCTTTTTGAAACCAGCCTGCAAGAACTGGCCGTTTTACAGGAAATTGGCCAGCAACAAATTACTCAGCGGGAAGAGGAACTGGAGGAAGCAGAGGCCGCTCGCGACAGAGCCTTGAAAACCTACAGCCTCGCATCAAGGGAGCTGGAGTTCACTAAACCCCTGGTGAATTCCGGTGCGGTTTCGCAGGTAGAAATTCTTCGTTTAGAGCGTGATATTGCCAATATGGTAGGCGAGCGCGATCAGGCCTTAGCGCAAATTCGCCGCCTGCGGGCCGCCATTTCCGAAGCGAAACAAAAATTTCTGGAAGTTGAGCTGAATTATAAAAACGATATTCGCGAGGAGATGTCCACCGCCATGGCCCGGCTTAGTGCATTGGAAGAGGCTTCTTCCGGCTTAAGCGACCGGGTAAAGCAAACATCTGTGCGCTCGCCGGTGCGAGGAACCGTTAAGCGCCTATACTTCAACACCATTGGTGGTGTGGTGCTGGCAGGTAAAGAAATCGTGGAAATTATTCCTCTGGATGACAGCCTGCTGCTGGAGGCGCGAATAAAACCCCAGGATATCGCTTTCCTGCACCCCGGGCAGGTGGCCAATGTAAAATTTACCGCTTACGATTTTGTCGTCTATGGCGGCCTGGATGCCAAGGTGGAGCATATTGGTGCGGATACAGTGATGGATGAAAACGGTAACCCTTTCTATATTGTAAGAGTGCGTACCTTGGAATCCAGTCTGGGAGAAGGCAAGCCCATCATTCCGGGAATGGTCGCCACGGTAGATATTCTTACCGGTAAAAAAACCATCCTGGCCTACATACTCAAGCCGCTATTGCGGGCCAAACAATACGCGTTGACGGAAGAATGAAAGCGCCAGTATTTATCAGCTCTGCGCCGAACATGCTGCCAAACTGGAAGCAGGCCTTTCCGCGCTCGACTTTTTACAGCGGCCTGCCTGTAAAGTTTGATGATTTTGACGATTCACTGATTTTTGTTGACTTTATGAACCTCAAAGCCGAGCAAAAGCGTGCATGGTTGGAGCAGTGTTTAGCAACCGAGCGAAAAGTGTTTGTATTAAGCCCTACGCCAAACCTGCATGAAGCCATCGACGTCATCAAGGCTGGTGCAGTGGGTTATGGCCACACCCTTTCTACCGCGAAGTTAATGCAGGAAATGGTATTGGTTGTGAGCCATGGCGGCCTGTGGATTGGCAGCAAACTGCTCAAACGGGTTATGGCGGCATTGAATCAGGCGGGGCAAAAAACACAACAGCAACAAAGGAGAAGCGGTATCGAGCGCTTTGACGGTATTCTCAGCAGGCGGGAAATTGCCGTTGGCCGGCTGGTGGCTAATGGTGCTACCAATGCCGAAATTTCCACTGCACTGGATATTAAAGAGCGAACGGTAAAAGCACATATTACCTCTCTGTTTGATAAGCTTGAAGTGCGCAACAGAGTAGAACTTTGCTTAATGCTCAATAACGTTCAGTTTTCTCGCTCTTCAGCGGGTATAAAAAACCCCGCTTCTACCCTTTAGAGCATCCCGATCTATCAAAAAACTTGTTAAGTATCATAAACCCTTCTAACACACCTGCCCTTTAGTACAGTTTTTGGCGCCAAAATAGGTCTAAACTTTAGTTCTAAGTAATTGTTTTTTTTAGAACCGAAAAGCCAAAATCTGGACAGACTTATGACTGCTATTGCCACTGTGATATCCGTAAAGGGAACCACCTATGCCAAATCCGCCGATGGCGAATGGCGCAAGTTGAACCCTGGAGACCTCATACAAGAAGGGGATGTGATTGTTACCGAGGCCGGCGGACAGGTGGAGCTGAAGCTTTCTGATGGCAATACCATGCTTGTAGAAGAGAGTGGTGAAATCGCCATTACGGGCGAGCTGGTAGCCGAAGGGCCGGTGGCCGACGAAAATGTCATCGAAGATGAAGATGTGGCGGCGGTGCTAGAGGCGCTGGAGTCCGGGCTGGACCTGAACGAGGTTGTTGAAGAAACGGCTGCTGGCGGTGGCCTTGCTGACGAAGGCCATAACTTTGTTCGTCTTGCGCGTATTGTTGAAGCTCTTCCCGATATTGAAATTAATGCCGCTGCGCTGGAGTCCCCCGAAATAGTCGATTTGGATTCACAAGGCGAGGACGCTGCGGTTCTGTTCCCTAGCGCGAACCTGAGTATTTTCGGTACAGAAACAGTCATTGAAGGTGAGCCAATTAGCTATACGGTTTTGCTGGATGAGCCTGCACAATCCGATATGACAGTGGGGCTTAGCAACGGCCTCACAATTACCATTCCCGAGGGACAGCTTTCAGGCAGCGGGCAAATTAATGCTACTGATGATGTTTATCAGGGTGGCAGTAGTGTTTCCACCGACATTGCCGAGGTAAGTGGCGGTGGCCTGCAGAACTTGAACATTTCCGGCGATACGGTTGTGACACAAATAAGCGACGACGCGGATGTGTCTGAACTGAGCCTGACGGCGACCACCAGTGCGATAGAAGGGGAAGATATTACCTTCTCTGCTAATGTCTCCAATCCTGCAGTTACAGACCTTAACATCGTACTGGATAACGGCTTGGAAATTCTGATTCCTGCCGGGCAGTCCACGGGCAGTGCAGTGATGACGGCAGGCAACGATGTCTATGCTGGTGGCAGCGTAGAAAGTGCGAGCATTGCGAGTACAGAGGGTGGTGCTTATGAAGTCCTGGAAATAGACCCTACTCCCGCAAGCGTGGTTGTTGATGACAGCATCGACAGCACTACCCTCAGCCTGGAAGCGAGCGGGTTAGTGGTTGAAGGAGGGATGGTCACCTATGTCGCAATTCTGACTAACCCTGCAGCTAGCGATATGACTGTTACCCTGGATAACGGCGGTGTTATAGAAATAGCTGCCGGCAGCAGCAGCGGTGAAATTGAATTGCCGGTGCCCGATGATGTGTACCAGGGTAGTGATCAGTTTATTTCGGCGGCCATCACCAACACCACGGGGGGTAACTTTGAGCAACTGCTGGTGAATTCAACGGCGACGCAAGTAGTCGATACTGTAACCGCAACCAACCTTAGCCTCACCGCAACAGAAAGCGTTGTTGAAGGTGATGCAATTACCTACCTGGCAACACTGGATAATCCCGCTGGTAGTGATATGACCATCAGCCTGGACAACGGGCTGTCGATTTTAATTCCCGAAGGAGCCAGCGCTGGTGCGGTGAGCACAGAAACTGTAGATGACGTTTATGCGCTGGACAATAACATCAGTGTCACTATCGCCGAGGTGGAGGGTGGTAATTTCGAGCAGTTGGATATCAGCGCGGGTGAAGCGATTACCACTGTTTTAAACGATAACGATAGTACTAATCTGCGTTTAACCGCCAGCGATACTGTTATCGAAGGCGAAGATATTAGCTACACCCTGGAGCTGGATAGCCCTGCCAATAGCGATCTGCTAGTGACTTTGGACAACGGTGAAACGGTTACTATCGCTGCAGGTAATTCCCAGGCCAGCATTGAGCTGCCTGCGAATACCGCCGGTTCCGTGCTGCTTGCCATTGCCGATGCCAGCGGAGGGAATTTTGAAAACCTGATAATAGATACACAGCCGGTTGTTACGCTGGTTAAAAATATTAACGTATTAAGCTTGAGTGGCGATGCGAGCGTATTTGAAGGAGAGCTCGTAAGCTATAGCGCTTCTTTAACTGAAGCACTGGAAGCAACGCTTTCCGTTGCCTTAGATAATGGTTTGATCATTACCATTGCTGCGGGAGAAACCAGCGGCCAGGTTACTCTACTTGCCAGCGATGATATTTATCAGAATGGTGCGAGCTTAAGCGCAGCTATTGCATCCACCAGTGGCGATGATATTCCGGAACTGCGTATTGATAGCAGTGCTGTAAACACACTGGTTTTTGATGACAAGGACACTACCTCCCTTAGCTTAAGTGCACCCTCATTAATTAATGAAGGTGAAAGCCTGGTGTATACCGCGAGCCTGGATAATATTGCACAAACAGAAGTGAGTGTAGAGCTATCTAATGGCGAAGTTATCACTATTGCAGCGGGCGAATCGAGTGGCTCCATTGCTCTTCCCACCAGTGACGATGTTTATTTATCCTCGATAAATGAAAGCGTTAATATTGTTGCGGCAAGCGGCGGAAATTTTGAAAACCTTGAAATTAATACCACAGCCGTAAGCACTGAGATACTCGATACCAGCGACGTAACATCTCTCTCCCTGAGTGCTACAAGCTTTATAACAGAAGCCGGTGGAACGATTACGTATACTGCATCGGTAACTAACCCAGCCGATACCGATATGACGGTTAACTTGAGTAATGGTCAAACAATTACCATTGCTGCTGGTAGTTCCTCTGGAACTGTTGATATCGCAGTAGCAGCAGATGAAGATGTATATCTTGATGCTTCAACGATAAGTGCCACAATCGATAGCGCCGCTGGTGGTAACTTCGAAAATGTCATTATCGATTCGGCTCCAGCAGTTACATCAATAACTGATACCGTCGATTCAACGACCGTTTCCTTGAGCGCGACTAGCTCCATAACAGAAGCGGGCGGAACAGTTACTTATTCCGCTTCGGTAACTAATCCAACCGATACGGCGATGACCGTAAACCTCAGCAATGGCGAAATCATTACCATCGCTGCTGGTAGTTCCTCTGGAACTGTTGATGTAGCAGTAGCTGCAGACGAAGATGTTTATTTGAATGCTTCTAGCATTTCGGCAACGATCGATAGCACTTCCGGTGGTAACTTCGAAAACGTCATTATTGACTCAGCTCCAGCAGTTACATCAATAATCGATACCGTCGACTCAACAACAGTTTCTCTCAGTGCAACCAGTGGAATTACAGAAGCGGGTGGAACGATTACCTACACCGCATCGGTAACGAATCCAACTGATACGGCAATGACCGTCGATCTCAGTAATGGCGAAACAATTACCATTGCAGCAGGTAGTTCCTCAGGAACTGTTGATGTAGCAGTAGCTGCAGACGAAGATGTTTACCTGGATTCTTCTAGCATTTCGGCAACGATCGATAGTACTTCCGGTGGTAACTTCGAGAACGTGATTATCGATTCAGCTCCAGCAGTTACATCAGTAACTGATACCGTCGATTCAACAACCGTTTCCCTTAACGCTACGAGTTCGATTACGGAAGCTGGCGGAACAATTACTTATACCGCTTCGGTAACTAATCCAACCGATACAGCAATGACGGTTAATCTAAGTAATGGT
>CAJIBL010000190.1_pt1 | contig 12155 bp, 14 predicted proteins | sample 9199351 | NCBI WGS metagenome assembly CAJIBL01 (sample SAMEA7708304, study PRJEB35096) | sediment metagenome | biome: marine neritic benthic zone biome [ENVO:01000025]; feature: sediment [ENVO:00002007]; material: shallow marine sediment [ENVO:03000034] sea grass bed [ENVO_01000059] ...
CTGGGCGAGTATGAACTGGTATAGACTTTTGTCCGGATCTATGTAGGCTTCATAGATATTCTTGTGACTTGAGTAGAAAAAATCTCCCGTTTCTTGCACGAGGTACTTGTGCATTTCATTATGGGTGAAGCATCTGTGTACAGTGAAACCATCTGGTGTAAAGTAGACATCAATCCATTTCAAGTAGACATTGTAGGCTTCTTTTGGGTCATACATGCAACTCATGAAGGACTCTTCAAGTTCGTCAATGTGATATTTGAAGAGGACTTCTGAAGGTACTCTGTGTACCATTCGTCCATCACAGCATAGTGCAGAGTGTTGCATATTTCTTGTATAGGTTGGAACTGATGACTGCAATCAGTTGGTTCTTTTATAGGCTTGAAAGTGATGGGCGACTATTTTTTTCACAAGCATATCATTCTGATTTAGCTGATTGCCAAAGCGTTTGAATCCCCATCCTTTGATCATGGCAAGAATGAAGTAGATGCAGTATTGACCACATACTTGTGAGCTACCCTGAAGTCTTCTTCCAAAGTATTTTTTCCTTTTTCTCATGGTCATAGGTTGTTGAAGCTCTTTCTTCCATGGTGCCTTCCCGTAAGAATCAAAGAAGTACACATGTGTTGGGTTGAAAAAGTAGGCTACCCAGTGTCGTCCTGGTTTCCCAGACGGGTCTGTGTTAGCGATGATGGCAGAATAGTTGGGCAATGACTTTGGAATCTTGTCACACGGATAGACACCTTTGAATACATTTCGAGTATCTTTGTGTTTCTTCAACAGAGCACTTAGTTCTCTTGTTCTCATCTTAATAATCGACCACAATGTTTTTGACTCTGTCAATCTGAATCAGGTTGTCATATTCTGAGTACACAATGACATTTACGGTCTCTGGCAATTGTTTTTTGAAATGAAACTCCATGCGTACAGTGCCATGCTTTATAGGATCCACATGGCCTCCTTCTGCCATATCAGGGGTGAGATCAAAGGCATAGAGGGCAAATCCATCTTTGTAATTGGCACGGTCGATACCATGGCCTCTGTTGTCATGTAGCATTCCCGTACCTTCAAACAGGGTCATGTATGATCTCAGGTACTGACCCTCCTCAAATGCTGGGGTCAGAGGCTTACTTGGAAACTGTGTTCCATCCACATAGAGTGACACATAGTTGACATCATAGTTCTTGAAATTAAATGGACAGGCATCCATAGACCCATTATACGCACTGTTCGATACCATACCGACTACTATTCTTCTTGGCAACTGTCCCATGATGACATTGTCCTTGTTGGTGGACAAGCTATTTTGGGAAATGGTGAATGATGTGACGACTCCCCTTCTGATGGGGTACTTGGCAAATTTACCTTGATTCAGGAGCCTGTTGTGCTGCACCGGGATGGAGGGATTGAGTTTGACTTTCCTCGTATACAAGATAGCATCTTCAATGACAGTGGTCCAGGTAGTGCCTTCACCCATCAGATGGAATTTTTCTTTACTTGGAATCAACTTCACTTGCATCTCCGTGCCATTGAGTAAGTACCTATCCTGTTGGAAGATGTCGCAATGAAGTCTGCCAATCATTTCCACACTCTTGCTCTCGGCAGTAAGGCTGCCTCTTGTTACAAAACCTACATTTGTCAAATTCTCTTCATGGGGGTTTATAGCGTCCATAGGTGCAGAGTCTTTGTACCAAAGTTCTGAGGTAAGCTGACTTTCTTTTGCATCAGAGCCGTAGGAAAGAAGGGTTTCCAAATAAGCTCTGTAAGGGTAAGTATTCACTGATGGGGTAACTAGTTTTCCATTCAACTTGACATCTATTTGCGAGAATAAACTATGCAACCAAAGATTCACAGGACCAACTTTAGCATCACCATCAGTGATGTCCTCTTTTTTTGAATTTTTAGTAATTTTTGCCTTGATGTACAGTACGGTTCGTCCAACATCAATGTATTCTTCGCTTGAGGAAACGTTAAACTCAATAGGGTTTCCATGGGACAAAGTAGATATTGGTATATTCTCAACATAGTGTCCCTTTTCCATACTGATATTGGTGGGTGGGACAGTAAAGAGCTCCAGCTCCGCTTTGGAGCATTCACAAGACTCGGGATTCATGATGTGAATATATCTCTTGGCTTTCTTTTTCTAACAGATCTTCTGACTGATTTCCCGGGAGGTGTTCTCCTTTTATGCTGTGCAACACGCGAGGTGGCACGCTTTGCAGGTTTTTTCTTTCTTGGTTTCCGTATCTGTCTTTGAATGTAATCCATGCCGCTGTCCAACAGTTGGGCACCCGCTTTTTTTGCAATATTTTTCACAAAAGGTAAAGCTGCTCTAGCCACACCGCCTAGGACATTACCCAGGCCATGCCCATATTGTGAAGCGTATCCTCGGTACACATTCTTTTTCTTCTGAAATGTAGTTTCACAATAACTCTTCCGTACTGGAATGGTATTCTTCGACCAGTATCATCACTTATATGTATCTGGACCTCTTGAAAAGTGGACCGACTTAACGCCACATAGTGGATGTTGTCGAAACAACGTGACACCACTTCACCACTTTTTCCAGTGACAGGAATCGTTCTTAGTAATGGTACATAAGCATCGCCCACCAGCTGTGATTCAACAATATCACTGTAGACGAAAAACGTGTGCAAACCTCTATTTAAGTCCATCACAAAATCACTCACAATCTTGTCATGGTCGTAGACAATCCTTTCAGGCTTTCTAATTGTTCCATGTTTTTCCTTCGTTTCAGAGCATTTCAGAGTTGTCACCCTATCTCCAAGACCAAGGGCTTTGGCAAGGGATTTATCAAATCGTACCATATACCCTACCGAGATGGAAGCAGTAAATTTTCTCAGTAGATCATTGTACATGAACAATATTCTTCCCCTCAGGCTCTTTGGTATGGCTTTATTCACCTCATCTTGAATGGCCTGCACTAAGTCCTTTGGTGTCTCGTACAAGGCATCAGGAACATTCAATTCAAGCCATACCCATTCGCTGTTCACTACCACTTTGATAGAAAATGTAGCGTCGATAAGATTATACCATGTATGCGGATAAATGATTTCAGCTAGACCCACTTCCCAATCATCCACATCAAGTTCTAGTTGCTTTGCCAAGTAGGTCTTGTAACTGGACATGAGTTGTTTTCCATACACAGTTTCTGAGCTGTTACTTGGGAGCGTAATGTAGAAATGATCCATCTTCCATGGAAGGTTGGGGTAACAAGTAGCCTAGACAACTTCCGAGCAGGGCAACCCACAAATTGCTATCACCAGTGCCAAGTGTCAAATTGATGAGACAGAAAAGAATGACAACATATATAATGATAATCTGTGAAAAGTACACCACTTCACGCCTTGGAAATTTGAAACCAAAGCAATTCCATTTGGATGAGACAGTGTCTTCTATTGGTAAGCTTTCAGCATGGTCGTCGGAATCCATGATTTGAACTTATCTGGGAATCCTTCCCACGAGACAAGAGCTTCCTTTCCTTTCTTCCTAATCACTTTTTTGTATTTGTAGATTTGATTTTCTTTAGGATCCACAGCCTGCAGTTCTGAAGCGAGGAAGTGACCAAGGATTTCTTCACCCATAAGATCATACAACTTGTACGCAGGTATCCTCTTTTTATACACCCTGGTCACCTTGAACACCTCTCTGGTCCAGTTGGGCTTGTATCCTTTTTCAAAAGTCTTTTTGGCTTTGCTTATTCGCACCAGGTCCCCCACCTTAAACGTTGGTTTCTTTTTCTTTACTTGTACATACTTGTACATTTTTCTCCAGACATTTTCTGCATTCATGACATCAACATCACGAGGAGCGTACTTGGTGGTAGAATGGATACTTGAATTGTAGCTTTCTACTATACTTTCCAATACATCAATATACCTCTGGGTATTGGATGCTGTGAAATAACGATACATCTTCTCTTGAAGAGTCCTATTATACCTCTCAATTATGGCTGCTTTAGTCACATTGTTGGAGGTGAAAAATATGATACCTCTCTTCTTCAGGAAGTCCTGGAAAGGTCTGTTGAGGAACTCTTTTCCTTTGTCTGTTCGCAATTTCCTTGGTTGTCTGGTTTTGAAAATCTTTGTGAAAGCTTTCACAATAGACTGTCCAGTCTTATCTTTCAGTGGTATGACAAAGGCAAATTTGCTCAGGCTGTCAATGACGGTCAACAAATATTTGATATTGTTGTTAAACTTGGCAATACCCTGTACATCTACGAGATCAGCTTCCCATTGATCATCTAGTCCCGCCACTTGTATTCTATTTCTTTTATATCTCTTTCTCGCAGGTCTGTGTAATGTGTAAGTGGCCTGCGTTTTAAGCCATTCCGTTGCATCCTCCTTTGAGCCGCCCACTTCTCTCCAAAACTTGTCAACACCTCCAAAGCTTCCAGGATTGCTAGGATCATAGTATACTGAAGCATATTTGTTTATGCCTGTTCCTCTAAAGATACCCATTTCTTAATTCTCTCTTTCCCCACAGTTTTACTCTTCCTCGGTTTACTTTTCTTGACTTTAACCGTGTCAGTAGCGTCTTGAAATTCACTGTCTTCAGAAAAACTTTCAAATTCACTATCAGGTGTGACTGTGTCATCCGATGTATCTCCTTTTGTACCCTTGGTCCAATATGGGTTACCAACTAGTTCTGTTGGCACATTGCTATGGGCCAGGTAAGTACTAAGTTCTCTCCATCCTTCAGGTCTTTTGGCCATTTTTCTCAGTCGTACAGCATCATGGATAAGATCCAGAACATGACTGCGATCTATGAGTCGATCGCCAATTCTAAGCTGTCCTCGATCATCCCAGGATACATCTTTTGCTTATTGGAGATAATCAAGTAAACCTTCAGCTTTTCTTTGATACATTTTAGGAATGCTTGACAGTGAGATGGCGCTCCTGCTGCTGTTGCTGCTGCTGCTGCTAAAGGGTAGAGATGGAGCCTTTTGATGTCTAAGTGTGCGTAATTTTTCCAACTCTTGCACATAGAGCTTTTCCTTATCATAGTCAGTCATGTCACTTTTCAAAATGGAACTCAGTTTAGAATCAATTTGTGCTGTGACTGAACTAACTGGCCGGTCTACAGCCTTTTCTCTTTGCTCAGACCTCCAATTGTTGATAACATCTTCAGGGACAAGGTAAAGTTTGCAGGTCATTTTTTGAACAGTCCACCAAGAACAGCGCCGAGTACTGGGGCCAATAAAGCTGGTAAGAAACCACCTTTTTGTTCAATCTGTAGTCTCTTCTTTTGGCTGGTCTTCTTTTTGCTTATTTCACGAATTTGTTTCTTGTATTTTTTCAGCCTGTTGACCTGCCCCTTGGTCAGGCTGAGGTTGCCTTTAAGGATGTTGACAGCGCACTCTCTAAGACACAATTGTAATGGTTTACCTCCGTTTTTTATCAGTGTGTCTCTTTGGTGAGCTTTACACTTCCTTAGCTTTTTTAGTAAGCTTAGATGAGCAACAACTCTTTTCGTCATCTTGAATGAAGTATAGTTTAATGTCCATGATTATATAGCATACACATGGGCCAAGTGGACCGATTGGAACGGTTCCCCTTCTTCAGGCAAGATATTGGATTTGAATCTAAGAATATCCGGGGTGTCAGGTTTTAAGTCAATGATCATATTTGAGAAGGGTTTAGAGGTGGCATCTTCAAAAGCCACTTGAAGTTCTTTTGCCTTTTTTCCTGACAGCATTTGTCGAGCCAAGTGACCAATCTGTGACTTGCATCGAGGAGCACGGAAGAGAATCATGTACATAGCATTCTGTGAGGCTGTCCTGTAGACTTTGTCTTGGAAGAACAAGACTTGACTCACAAATATGATGGAACAATTCTCATGGTGAGCACATACTGTAAAAAGGTCTGTCAGTTTTGCGTCACAATCACCCATTTGATCATCAATCACCAGTAAGGTGGGGATGGACCGATCCAATTGAAAATTAAGACCCTGTACAAATTCAACATCGGGCATTGTATCAAATATGGGTTGATATTTCTTGTAAGAGTATATAACCCGTTGAACATTTGGAAAGATAACGTCATTTTTGTGTTTAATAAGTTTGGCTATGTATTGAGTCTTCCCAGAGCAAGTGGGACCCACACATAAACAAGTAAATGGATGTCTGAAGACTGCATATTTGTAATCAACACACTGTTGCAGAGCCATAGCTATTGTTATGGATTGGCGTGGGTAAACATCATTTTATGTATTTCTAAACCATGTAAAACGTACCACTTTGAGCAACACTTTATTCAACATCATTTATAGAAATTCAGCACAAGTAATTACACCATACAAATAAATGTTCATAATTCAACATTAGTCATTACATCATACAATAAATGTTCAACAATCTAAAAGTTGTAGTCCTCTTCAACCACGGCTTCTTTGATGGCATTCATATGAAAGTCTTTCGTTACTCGCTTAAAAGCCTCATAAGGTTTCTTCAGTACCACACCATCTTTCACTGCCTCTTGTGCAAGCATCAAGATAAAGTCCTCCGGTTTGATTTCAATCTTTTCCATTACTCTGTAGGCCAGGCCCATAGCATTCATCAGGCAATCATGGTCTTTCTGGGAAGGATAGGACTTAATGCAACCTTCACATTCTTCATTCATCTTCATCTTTGTTTCAAGCCTCACCATGGTGGTCATCACTTTCTTGGCCAACTTGCATTCATCAGAGGAGACAAAGTGCTCTGAAAGTTCTGGCCAGTCCTTCTCATAAAAAGAGACTCCTTTACGAGTGGGGTGGTTGAGGTACCATTCCCTGATGTGAATGTAGACCGCCTTGTTGAAGACACTGGTGTTAATGCGAATGTTTTTATTAGGTTGTAACATCCATTCAGAGCTCTTCTTATCTGCAATGGACTTAGCCACTTCTTCACTGCATTCCACCAAGTTTTCCCAGGCACCATGATCCAGGGAGATGCTAGACTTTTTGATAACATTCTCAATAGTGACTTCAGATTCACTGATGTTGACGCTAACAGCCATGGTGAACAACTGATGCAACTTTTGAAGTTGCAGCTGCTTTTATAGAGGTTTGGGATCACGTGACTCGCCTCTGATTGGTTGAAAGTCAAATGTTTCTGATTGGTTGAAAGTCACATGTTTCTGATTGGCTGAAAGTCACGTGACTTGGTTAGTGCAAAGATGTGTCATACCACTTCAGGAATATTTCATGCTCAGTAAAGGCTTGAAGTACTTCAGGAGGCACAATCATTTGCTTTCTCCCAAGTGCAAGTCTGATACTGTAATTTCTTGTAATGAGATCTTTAACCACATTCCCGTCAAAGGTCATGGATTTTTTACCGCGGGTGAGAGTGTATCGGGTTGGTACGGTATTGGTATCAATATCCAATGACCAGCCAGGAGCAAGTTCTATTTGAAACACTTTGGGTAGATTGACTTTTGATGTTTTAATGGTTGCCATGATTGAACAAAAAGACAGTGACAATGCTACAATTATTTTATTTCAGTATAAACATAGATACATGTGACGGATACATTTATACAATTCATTTCCAGCCAAAGGGGTATGTTTGCAAGTTGGGTGTCAACATTCTCTTGTCATACACAAGTCGGTACAGTTTATTTTGAGGCTGAGACACAATCTTGCCATTCGTTCTGGTGATCTTGTGAGGCTCAACGATTTCATACGTCTGCTTTTCCTGCCTTGGTTTCTGAGCTTCTCCCGGGGTGGTCACTAATGTCTTGAGTGTCTCAAAGTTCAATGTGACAGAATTCCTGTAGTTTAAGGTGAATCCTTTGATTTTACACACAGTGGTGCCATCAACCAGTTTGTAGCTGTACGATTTTGCGCCACCTGACACAAAAGACACTATCGGAATACCTTTCGTTTCATCTTTGAGTTCACCAAGATAATCTCCGAGTGGAGGATTCCAACTGTCTTCCCTGTGAATATACAGAACACTGTCAGTGTCAAAATACAGAGTCCTTTCCTGCAGACGCTCCAGCAGTTCGTACAACTTGAGGCGTGCTTGTGCTGTGGTGTAAGCTGCTAGTACCACATTCGTATTGGGCAGAGCTTCTACAAAGTCGTCCTTGCTTCTCCAACGGATGCCAATGTTTTCTTGGTTCACATACATGAGATCTGTCACCTCGATCTTTTCACTGGTCATCATTTCAATGTAGGTGCTAGGGTCAGCAACATAGGTCAGCTTGTCTTTGTTGGGTCGTTGCCCAAACTTACCCCAATGGCTGTTCAGCATCACCTTTGAGAGGGATCGAAGACCTTCATTGCGTTGAATCTTGGCAGGGTCCAGCTTGATCTTTTCATGGTCAAAGTAACTGGAGACGTACTCTCGCCTGTCTTCTTCTGTTTGGCACCATGCAGGGTAACCATCAGCTTCTTGCTTCAACTTAAGCCACATGTTGATGTAGTCAGCCCATAGACCACCCTCACCTGTGACAGGGTTGTACTGTGTGGTGTTGGGAAAGTGCCAGGCACTGTACTTTTCAACAATCTTGTATCCCAGTTCGATGGCTTTCTGCAGTTCCAGATTGACCCATGTCCCAACAAACGCCCATTCTTCATCACTGTGCTGGCATGGAACTTGATAAGCATTCACGGCACAAGTGTAACAAAGCGGAAACATAAGCTTTCCATTGATGCGACAGGGAAGCAACGGATGATAGAGCCTTGCTGGAGGAAGAACCTTGCACTTTATCAGTCCTTGAAGATTGTCAGGGATATTATCTCCCCAGTACACTTGAGCGTGTCCAACAGGAAACAGTCCATATTTGCAAATGTAAGGGTAGAGTGATGTGAAATCCACGTAGCGAATTTGCTCATCTGGCTCTGGCTCATAGAAGAGTCTAATGGCATTGACCCGTCCTCCGTAGAAGGCTGACCTTGGTTCTAAGGGTTGATAAGGCTGGTAGGCATCAAAGATTTCTTTCAACTCTGGGTTCTGTTTGATCTCCTCTCGGAACTCACACTCAAATTTTTCAACCAGTGTATAGCCATTACTTCTGAGGCGATCAGAACGCTGCAATGTTCTCTGATATAGATCATTCATAGACATGCCGTTGACAGGATTGATGCAGTCTCTGTCCTTGAAGCAGTGGCCATGCCAGAAACAACCATGAAATTGATACAGCACACCATTGTCATCTACACCATCGATCTTGATCCCACATCTTGTCAGTTCACCACCATTGAACGCATGTTGAATGCGGACTTGTCTGTGGCGAGCTTCCCATTCCAACCAACAGTGGCCAATGCCAGATTGGTTGTCATGGACATAACCATGTTGAGGTATGATGGCTATTTCTTTGGGTTTCAGAAACAGACTTCGGTACACTTCGTTGCATGCGCTGGCTATGGTGATTGAACTCACAAAAGGTTCACATCCAGTGTGTTGCAGAAATAGAGTTCTGAATCTTCCACAGGCACGCTGAAGGATGTCAACATCACTGATGCAATACTTTTCAAGATCTGCTTGAAAGTCAAAGGTCTTCTGTTGTCTGTACCATGTAAAGAATTCTGTGCGTCTGGCTTCTTTCATACCATCTGGGTTGTAGAATTTCACATCAGGTATATCACCTTTGTATCCCTGATGGTCACGTGTTGAAAAGAGATGAGGAAAGAAACCTTTGTGCAATTCATTCAAACCAAAGAGAGCTGGTAGGTTGGCAAGGCTGGTGTTGAAAAAGTTCAGAGAGTCAATGAAGCGGAGACCGCAGGCTTGCAAGGACATGATCTTTGAGCCATTTTGAATGACTTCAGGTTTAATGCCTAACTTGTGGATATATTCCATGATGAGGATTACATCATAGGCCTGTGCATTGTGTCCGATGCAGATGGATCCTTTATTGTCACCAGAGAAAAGCCATTCACAGAAATCATCCAATGTGGATTCACCTTTGAAGATGAACTGTTCTCTCTCACAAGTGCAGTCTTCCTCGATGGGAGATTCTATACACTTTCCACACACTTTGTGAACCACGCACAAATTGGGAATGTGCCTCTTTGTATCATCCAGCATACACTCAAAATCATAAAATAGATACACTTGAGAATCATCTTTCTTTTTTGGTTTGGTTGGTTGGATGTAGCACTGGTGGTTTTGTGGTTGCTCCTTCTTGCAGTACCTGCAGTAGAAATGATGGCACTTGTGCTTCCTGTAGATACTGTGGGTGATGCCACATTTCTGACATGCTTTAATGGAATGACAGGTATTATTTTGGAGATGATGTTCATAACATGCCTGAGATTTGAAGTAGCGATGACACCTGCCACAACCACGCCATTCCACAAATGCACAGTTCTGCCCGTGTTTACACTGTTTGCAGCCATCCTTGCAGGTATGAGCACCTAAATTTGAATAGCCCACAAAGCATCTATTGCAAAAGTAAGTCCTTTCCAGAAAGGCAGGCATGGAGTTAATCACAGAGAAGTGATTATCAGCTAGGTAGAGATGAATCTGTTTTTCAGAGAACACAGAACCTGAGTAGATGAGAGCATTGAAAAAGTCTCTGGAATAGATGCACAGTTGATAGTCATCGCCGAGTGCCGCTTGAAATTTCTGCCACTCATTCCGGCCACAGACTGTCCCTTCAGGTATGCCAGCTTGCCTCTGCAGATCAGCGGCCATATGAGTTTGAATAGCACAACCTACTCGAATAGAGTTCCACTGAGGATGCTTGTCAATCATCGCCTGGGCCGTCACTATGGCTTTTGCACAACACATATTCTTGCGATCCTTAGGTATTTGGATGAAGCAACCCTTGTCACGTAGGTAAGTTTCTAAGTTTGCACCTCTAGCGCCATAACCTCCTCCAGCAGGAATAGGTGCGTGAACAAATGAAATAGAGAAGTCATCAAAGAGCCATTCTTTGTTGGACTCAATCACTCTGTCAACTTCAGTGAGGATCCTGTCCGCATCCAGTTGATCTCGCTTCATAAAGGGCACCCAGATTTCATGATGCAGGCTAGATGAGTTGATAGACAATCTCACCATGTGATGCTCTTCCACATTTACAAAAAGGTCTTGCAGTATATCTGCAATACAACAAAGGATTTTGTATAAAAGTATATAATGCATGGTTTTATATCAATTGTATAAAGGTAATGCCAATGCTTAAACACAAAATCTTTACCCACCTCTTAGGATGCCATAAAGCCTTTGCACTGCTTCTTTATAATCAATGTCCCTGTCAAAGGCATCAACATGCACTTCATAGTCATATCCGTGCACATTAAATTTTTGAATGAGACGTTCCTTGACCAAGTGAATAGTATAGTTATGCCTTCCTCCTATTTGCTCATCATCAGAGTCTACATCGTCAAAGGAACCTAAGCTGAAATTAGCTTCTGACACATCTATATCATCCAAGTCAAGTGAACCTAAACTAAAATCTGCTTCTGACAAGTCTTCCATTTTGATGTGATCGGGACAAATGCAAAGATTGAAATGAACTCTGTGAGGCCATCCACCCCTTTATACCCCTTTGCTCACATCTGATTGGTCAATTTTAATACCTTATCCTGATTGGTCAATTTTCTCTATTCTGATTGGTCAATTTAAATACCCTATTCTGATTGGTCCATTTTAAATACACTGTCATGGTAACAACATTTGTCATGGTAACACATTTATTCATACAACATATATGCAACAGATTACATCACTCATAAAGTTTAGGTACAGTGTCTCTATATGCCTGGAATACAGGCTCAAGGATCACACCCACATGGTGAATCCTAGATCTGAATCTGACTCCATCCTGGGCCCAAGTTCCCATTCTATCCTCACGTGGCACAGGATGAACACGGACTATTGGAGAGAATTGTACTTTTTTCTTTATGGGATGTCCATGGGTTCTTCCTTGCGATTGATTGATTGTGTTGGTGTTTTGTTCATCAATGTTTGTGATGTTTTGAGAAGTTCCATCCTTTGCTTGGCTTTCCATGTCATATAGTCTTCTTTTGCATGCCCTGTATTCCCAGTAAATGTTTCTCCCGTTTCAACCACTGTGTAAAAGAATGTTAGAGGCATCGAAAACCCCACACAAGGAGATTGAGCAATAGTGATCCCTTTACTTATCTTATAGGTAAAGGAGCTCCTGTCAAATGTTTTTTCAAGTGATTTGCAATCCATTGTCTGC
>CAJIBL010000126.1_pt1 | contig 12095 bp, 11 predicted proteins | sample 9199351 | NCBI WGS metagenome assembly CAJIBL01 (sample SAMEA7708304, study PRJEB35096) | sediment metagenome | biome: marine neritic benthic zone biome [ENVO:01000025]; feature: sediment [ENVO:00002007]; material: shallow marine sediment [ENVO:03000034] sea grass bed [ENVO_01000059] ...
GAGCTTCCCGTAAAAAAGACACGGGACTCCTCCTTGACAAACTCCGCCTTCCAGGCGGCTTGGCTGATTATCGATCAATGGCTTTAAATGCCTTCGGTCAACACAAAAACATCAAAACGGCGCTTGACCCGATAGAGGTGTACATATATGTGGTGTAGTAGAGCAATGCAGGAGCAATTGCCGGGAACCGAACAAAGTTCGGCGCGAGCCCTTGAAACACAAGCCACTTCGCACAGTTGCGCCAGTGTTTTAAGGGCGACAATCAAATAAGTAAGGATCACTTATTTGATTGCCTGGTTAATAGCAGTAAAGATAACCTGTAAGAACTACTCATTCAGAGCCACAGGGAATTCCTCATGCTCCCGCGAATTCGCAGTTACCCTGATGTTTGCCAACTTGTACAAACGATGCGGGTTTACGCCTCTGGCGCTCTCGCCATAGGCCAGGGCCACCAGCTGCTCAAGTAGTTCCGTTGCACTGGTATCGGGCTTGAAGTGGCTGCGTAGTGTGTGCTCATCACCGTGAGGCAAGTCGTGAATATGGTAGAGCAGGTCCGTTGCTTCGACGTACCGTGCTTGACGTACCGCCGCCTCAAACTGTTGCTGGCGTTTTTTACGGGCTGCCTTTAACTTAAGCGACTTTAACACGTCAATGTGCGGCATGAGGCGCCACAAACGTGCTATCAGATATAACGCTACAAGTAAGCCAATAGCGAAGGTTATGTTCGGAATCAGACCATCCAGTTTGGGCAAAGAGCGACTGAGAGAGCGGCTACCGGAAACATTCCACTCAAACTCAGGCACGACCAACTCATCGAGCTCCTCGGTTTCACTGTTCCACCATGCTATTCGCTGCTCGGGTAGCCGATAGTCGCCCCCTTCTTCGAATATGTAAGATACTTCTGTGCGTGAAATACCGGTTGTTTCACCACGATCCGATTTATCCTCACGCTGGGTAGGTTTACGGTAGACATTAGCGCCAGAAATATCGGGAAAATTCCAGTCAGGAATCATCATCGCAGGAATCCCGGTAGCCATCACCTCGACCTCAAGCGTTACCGAATCACCAATACGGTAGACCTCGCCCTCCGGTTTTTCGCCAGTTACGTCGATGGATACCTCGGCATCTGACGATACAAAAAAGTCATCCAACACGCTAAGTGGCTCAGGTAACAATACAGAGAACTCTAGCGGCGTGGTTCGAACAACACCTTCTACAACGCCCTCGTTGGTATTAACGGATACCTGCGCTTCAATAACGGGTACGGTGTATAGACCGGGGCGAGTTGGAAATATTACGATCTCTCGCGTTTGTGTAACCCAGGTTTCCCCTCCCACGCGCAGCGAGCCATTGATCGCCAGTTCACTGATCGGTGGAATGACTGTATTTGGTAGTGAGAAACCGCTCAGCCGTGAGCCTTTGGCAAACCATCTTTTGGTAGCGAATTCGATACTGACAACAACGGGCGATTTAACCGTTGATTCTGCGCTATTAACCCGAGCTTCGACGCTTAGTGAGCCTTCAGCCAACAAGTCTTCAATTGTTTTCGCCTGTATTGACACTGAAGCCAGAGAAACAGACAGAAATAGCAAAACTATAGCCGCTCCACCAGCGGTAAAGGCTTTCATGGTTTTACTCCTTCGGGCTGAGCAGTTTCCGCTGGCTGATTAAACTCGTAGGCAAATTTCGCCGCTAAAAAGTTGGAAGGATCTTTTTGTACCTGGCGCAACCACATTTCGTTAAGCGCAGGATCTAAAAGCAACTGCTCTGCAGAATACTGTTCGATTATCTGCTCTTTCATTAATTGCTTCTCTGCACCGTCTGCTCGCTTGGGCTCATCACCCAACTCCTTGCTGGCGCCTTCACTATCCTGGCTTTCAGACATTGCATTAATTTCATCAATTAGTTTCTGCACAATGTCGCGATTAGTTTGCGCAGGCACGTTGTTGGGTATATCTGCCAGCAGCGCATCGTAAAGCGAACGTGCATGGACATAGCTTTGTCCGTGAGCGCGTGCGTTCGCCTGAGCCAAGCGGCTGTTCGCGTCATCCAGCTGGCTATAAACAGCGGCGGCATTGTCATACTCCTCGGCACCGTAAAAACTGAAAGCTTGCCATTCTGTCGATTCAAATCGACGAGCCGCTTTGGCGTAATCACCTTTCAGAAAGAGCAGCTGGCCCTGCTGGTCGTGCGTTAACCAAAGATCTAAAAAGGCCTGAGGTTTAACGGCAGCCCATACAATCACTGAAAAAAGTACGATAAGCAGTAGAGGCCGCTTTTTCTCTTTCAGAGTGGAAAATAATGTATCTACAGGCGAGTTCGGCTTTACCATTGCAAGGTCCACCCTCGTCTAAACCACAACAAGTAGAGTGCGGCTATAAAAAATGTAAGGCCGTAACCGGAATCCAACCACGGACGGCTTCCATCGTCCACAATCGTAAAATTGTGTTCAATACGGCGGTTCACCTTTTGTACATCATTATTGTCTGGTGTTACCTGCACATAGGCACCACCAGCCTGATCAGCAACACTTGTCAACAATGCCTTTTGTAAAGGCACTATTTCGGCCAGTTGCGCATTGTCAGGCTCACTGCCATCAGTACCAATTCCCCAGACGATAACATTCTGCTGAGCGCTATCTGAGAAAGCCGCAGCAAATGCTTCGGCAGTACTCTCTGTTGCGCCATCACCCATTAACAACAAGGTACTGATTAAAGCTTTGTCAGCCAGTAGTTCTCGATATTTTTCAACAACCAGTTCCGGACGTTTACCAGACACTGGCATAATCTCGGGCTTAAGTGCGTCCAAAAAATGGCGAACCAATTCGTTGTCGTTAGTGATCGGCATAACCGTATGGGCCGAGCCTGCATAAGCTATTAATGCCGTGTTCGAAGAACCACGCATTTCCAGCAGCTCCAGAACCTTTGACTTTGCACGCGTTAACCGGGAAGGTTGGATATCTTTTTGGTTCATGGTGTCGGAGACATCCACGGCAATAACCAGTAACGTTTTATCTTCGTTAAAAGGTGAATCTACTTGTTTCCAGGAAGGCCCCATAAGTGCAAGACATACCAGCACGGTTATTACGAACGAAACACGCAGCGGCGAGAACCATCGTCCGGCTGTACCCTCTATTGTCAGGGCTTTAAGTACATTCGGAGACATTACGGTTTTCCAGCGCGCTGTTAAATCGCTGCGTTTGTGGAAAGTTACCAAAATCCAGATAAAAACAATCAGCACCAAAAACCACTTCGGACGTAGAAAATGAAAATACTCTAAAACCGTGAAATCAAACATGGGAGCCTCCATGTCGACGATTTCGACCGCGCAAGCTTACAAAAGTGAAGGCGACCAAATACACCACCGCAAATGCACCGAGCGGGTAATGGTACAAGCTTGTCCTCGCCCGGTAGCTCAGAGAGTCGTATGACTGGGGCTCAAGTGCGTCGATTTCTCGATACACCGACTCAAGTTCCTGTAGATCTTTAGCTTCGAAGCTCTTACCGTCAGTCGCTTCGGCAATTTCTTGTAACGCTTCTAAATCAACCTTCTCTTCACCGACGGCTTCCGGATCTCCCACGGCAACAGCATAAATCTTGATACCGTTTGACGCTGCTACTTTTGCGGCATCTACGGGCGGTACTTTAGACGCTGTATCGTTACCATCGGTTAACACTATTAATACACGGTTCTCCGTTTGAGACTGTTCAAAGGCCGTAATTGACAAACCAATAGCATCACCAAATGCAGTGCTCTGCCCTGCCATACCCACTTGGGCTTTTTCCAGCAGGCTCAACCATACCTCCAGATCATCGGTAAACGGCGCTTGGATATAGGCAGCATCACCAAACAAAATAAGCCCCAAGCGATCCGACTCTCGCCGTACGGCAAACCCTCGCAGCACATGCTTTACCGCCGTCAACCTGTCGGCTTGCGCACCAGATTCTGTCTCAAAATCTTCTACAGCCATAGAACCCGACAGGTCAACCGCAATCATTAGATCACGGGCAGACTTCTCAATATTAATCGGTGGCCCAAGCTCTTCGGGTTTGGCCATTGCCGTTACCAGGCACAACCACGCAAAACCAACAATTATTTTCTGAACATTATTCCGTGATAGCAGCACTGCCCCACTCTGAGGCTTCTCGCCGCTTACATCCACAAGACGAGGAAAATATGGCACTCGTACAGAAGCCTTACGCTCTTTATATGCCGGCGTGAACCATGCAACCAAAAACGGTAGCGGCAGCAACGCAAAGAGCCACGGGTGGGCGAACTCAATCATTTTGCCCCCGATGGTTTTTAATCCAGCAAGAAACCTCACTGAGAAGCGAGTCACGCTCGTCGTCACTCAACTTTGCGGCTGAAGAATAAGACAGTTCTGCCAACAACGAACCCTTGGATTGGCTAAAGGTGGTCTTCGTACATTCGTTGTCGAGCCATTGCCCCCAGGCAGCACCAGATAATCCAGCCACCTGCGCTCGACCGTAGCCCTGTATAGCAACTTTTTTAAGTAGCGCAGGTATTTGATCGTCCAAGCTATGATCTTGTTGCACAGAAATTTTTAGCAGCAGCTGTTGAGCATCGCGCCGGTATTTATTTGCGAGATAACGCTGATAGGCACGAATGAGCTTAACGATTATCGCACCCAACACAATCACTGCGACAAATAGCCAACCGGGGGTTTGTGGCAACCAGCTAATTGCGCTGGGTGCATGGGGTTCGACAAAGCCTTCCAGCGCATAATTGCCCCATGGCGGGTCAAATGGCGCAGTTGAAGCGGTGGCTGCGTAGATGACTGTAAATGCCATTATCCTAGCCCCCCCAGTGATTTTCTAAGTTGCTTACCAACAGGAGATAACGTGTCCAAGCTAATAAACGGAATTCGGTATTTACGTGCGACACGCTCGTAATCCGAAATCTGCGACTCGAAGAGGTTTCGATACTTACTGTGGATTGAAGAATCTGCAGAAGAAAACTGGATTTGTTTATCGCCGTCGGTAACCACCATTTGGCGCATCTGCGGTAATTCCATCTCAAGGGGGTCAATAATATTGCACGCTACCACTTCATTGTGCTGACGAAGTCGCTTAACAATTGTTGTTGTAGCTTCGCTCCAGCCGTAACCATCACCAACAAACACAATCAATGCATTATGGCCCGCTAAGGCTGGTAGTTTCCCAAAAGCAGAATTTAAGGTTTTTTCCGCATTGGGCAATGCCTTGTTGGCATTAAGTCGCTGGTTGAAATCGACAACAGAAGAAAGCAAACGTGTCGTGTGATTACCACCTCGACGTGCGGGTACGGCTGTGACTTTATCGTCAGAATAAATTACCGCGCCGATTCGATCACCACTCGATTCTACCTGCCAAGCAATAAGCGCCGCCGCTTTCGCAGCTACCACAGACTTTAACTGCCCCTGGCTGCCAAAAAACATGGTGCTGCGTTGGTCCACTACCAGAAATACCTGGCGTTCGCGTTCTTCCGTGTAAACCTTAATATGAGGTTTACCGGTACGCTTGGTGGTTTTCCAATCCATCGCTCGAATGTCATCACCCGGCCGATAGTGGCGCAACTCTTCAAAATTCAAACCCCGCCCACGTAGGCGGGAGGCGTTCTTGCCGCTTAGCGCACTAGTGGCAGGCTGGCGAGGTAAGAATGAAAAACCTCGCGCTTCGTAACGCAGGCGCCGAAGAGTTTCCATATCGACGTAGAGGTCGGGGTCGAGGGAATTATCCTTAAGTAAGCTCATGGCTCCGTTCACCTACGCGACCGCAACCTGACGCAAAATTTCGTCGACAACCTTGTCCGGGGTAATGCCATCGGCAAGGGCATCGAAAGTAAGTACCAAGCGATGACGAAGTACCGAGTGTACGATAGCTCGAACATCATCCGGGTCGACAAAGTCTTTACCTTCCAACCACGCGTGCGCGCGGGCGCATTTATCCAACGCAATACTCGCGCGTGGGCTGGAACCAACGGCAACCCAGTCTTTAAGCGGCGAATCCTGGTAGCGCGCAGGGTCGCGCGTGGCCATAATTATACCAACGATATAGCGCGTAATATTATCGGCCATGTGGATGCTGCTGATTTCTTTTCGCGCATCGAAAATATTTTGCGGGTCGATGGTTTCCTGAGATTGGGCAGACGCAGTCTCTTCACCGCGCACCAATGCAATAATTTTTTCCTCGGCGGCATCATCCGGGTAATCCAGATTTATTTTCATTATAAACCTGTCCATCTGAGCTTCGGGTAAGGGATAAGTACCCTCCTGCTCGATGGGGTTCTGTGTCGCCATCACCATAAATAATTCAGGCAGCTTGTAGGTTTTACCGGCAACCGTCACCTGCCGCTCTTCCATTGCCTCTAACAGCGCAGCCTGAACCTTGGCTGGCGAACGGTTAATCTCATCTGCCAGTAACAGGTTGTTAAAAACAGGTCCTTTTTGGAAAGTAAGAACCGATTTACCATCGGCCTCATGATAGACCTCGGTACCCGTAATATCAGAAGGTAGCAAGTCTGGCGTAAACTGGACCCGGCCCAGAGTTACGGTTAACGAAGTGGCGAGGGTTTTAATTGAGCGTGTTTTCGCTGTTCCTGGTAAACCTTCAAGCAGTACATTGCCGTTAGTCAACAGCGAGATTATCAGTGCATCCACGACGTGCTCCTGCCCTATTACCGCTTGCTGCATTTGCGATTTCAACTGACCGATAGCTTCACGAATTTGGCTCATTGTTCCATTTCCTGGTTTGGTTTTTGCTGGTGCCGGTTGAGCAGTTGCTCTATTACATTGGCCGGCACTAAAGTTTTTAATTCACTGATACACGTTTGTGCATTGTCTAAATTGTGACGCAGCGATAGTTCGCACGATGCGTACAAATACTCCGGGTTACCGCTAAGGTGGTAGGCTTTGGCCAACGACTGCGTTGCCAGTGCCGGTGAACCTCGTTCCAGCGATAGCCCGAGTAAATAATGATACCGGGCATTGTCCGGGTTGATATGTGTTGCTTTTTGGAAAAATGTGACCGCGTTGTCGTAGCGTTTTGCACGAATTTCCCCTAAGCCCAGCTGGTAGGCAAATACGCCATTGTCAGGGTTGAATTTCTCGCCGTTGTTAAGAGCTTCTATTGCTAGCGCATCTTCGCCTCTCATGCGGTACACTTCCGCCAAATAGACATGGGCCATGTCGAAGGTGGGCTCAACACGAATGCCCTGTTGATAGGCGGCTTTCGCTGCCGCAAGGTCACCCTTATGCACCGCCACATTGCCGATATTCACATGTGCATAGGCCCGGTCAGCATTGAAGTTTTGTACCTTGTGGTACTCAGCCAGAGGTTTCTCCAACTGCTTTCTTTGCTCTGTGCTCAAGTTTTGCCACAATGGCGTCAATGCCGCAACAGCATCGTTGCGAACTGCTAAAACCTCATCTTCTAGTAGTGGCGATACAATTCTCCAGCGCTCCGCAGCCGGCAAATTAGCCGCAGCACGCGCACTGCCCATGCGTATGTATTCGTTATCACTTTTTGTACCTCGGGCGCTTGCAATAAGCGTATTGCCGTCTGCAATTTCAGCTAAACGCTCCAGCGCCGATGCGCGAATTATGTCCGGCTGGTTTATATCTTGCGCGATATGCGATAAAGGTGCGCCCGCAGCGGGGTCACCGATCGCCATGGCAAAAGCCGTTGCAAAGGATTTTTCTTCACTGGGGGCAATATATTTCACGCCCCATTTCTGGGTTTCTTTTACAGCCCATTGGTTGTTTTTGTCTTCATGGCAGCCGGTACACACATTGGGAGTACCAAGCGCCTCGCTCTGGTCGGGACGCGGCACATGCCACAAGTGCTCTCGGCGGTCATCCACGCCCATATAGCGTGATTCGGGCATATGACAGCTCACACACTGGGCGCCTTCGGTACCCACTTGGTGATGGTGATGCTCGGGGGTCGCATAGGCGTTGGGCATGTGGCATTGCAAGCAAACCGACTCCACTGGCATTATGGTTTTGCCGGTATGGGGGTTATGACAATTCGTGCATACCACCTTGTTATCTTCCATTTTGCTCTGCAAATAGGAGCCGTACACATAATCTTCGTCGTTCACCTGACCATCCGGGTGGTACAAGTCACCTATAAGCGTTAAGCGGTAGCGATCGCCAAAATTTTTAAGGTGTGCACTGTCGTCATCGTTTAACTGCACATGGCGGCTATGACACTGTGCGCAAACAAGTACTTGGTCAGTATGCTGAGATTCCGCAGGGAAGATTGAGTGACTACCCTCTCTGGCCTCCCAACGGGTAACGGCCGGCCTCAGAGTGCGATCGAAGCCCATATCGGGAATGCTGGATTTATCGCCATCCAGTGCACTCCAGGCAATATGCTCACTGGCAGGGCCGTGGCAGGCTTCACACGCCACATTAATTTCTTCAAAGGTGGTATTAAACGTATTGGTTTTAAGGTCGAAGTTTCGCTTAACACCGGTAGAATGACAGTCGGAACACATGTAATTCCAGTTCTGCCCCACATTCTTCCAGTAGAACTCATGGTGAGGTTCACTGTGATCGGGTAGCTGGTAGTACCAACGCTGGCCGCCCTCGCTCTTGGAACGACTATCCCAGGCGTGAGGAATGGCTTGCACCCGCCCGTCGTTAAATTCGACCAGGTACTGTTGTAAGGGCTCAATACCGAAGGTATAGGAAATCTTGTAGTCGTTAAGCTTGCCGTCTGGCTCGGGAATACTTACCCAGAACTCTTTGCCTTTTCTAAAAAACCGGTATTGCTGGTTTTTGAACGTAACCTTCGCGTTATTAAAATCTCCCCGCACAGCGGTATCGCTGGCATGCATCATGGCCTGCTCGTGCTGGGAGCCTTTCCACTCCTCGTACTGGCTCTCGTGACAGCTTTTACAGTTTTCCACACCAACATACTCTGGCGAGGAAGCAGGTGCCGCAACGGCCAAAACAAGGTTAACAACAAGACAAGCAATGATTAATAAAGGCTTGGTATTCATATCAGAAACTTTCTACTCTTAGCGCTAAACGGAAGCCCACATCGGGCAAACGCAGGTTATCAGAAATACCGTCCTTATTCGCCCCAAAGAAAACCGAGGCGTAAAGTCCTCGGTTTATCGACTACGCTGAATTCTATTTAATTCCTAATATAGTGTGGCTTGGGCTCGTTCAACAATGGGATATATTGCGGCTGTCGCGCAACATATACTTATTTAACTTATTTAACTTATTTAACTTATTTAACTTATTTATTATACTGTGCGGGAGTGAAAATACCACCATATAAACGGAACCATAAGCACAATCTCAATACCGACGTTAATCCATTGCTTAATTACTGAGCCGTCAAGCATTATTCCGATTAGTCGAGCTACGAGCAAACCGAATAGTAGCGAAAATATGGTTGCTGCTACGGTAGGTTGCCAGGGCTGAATCTGGTGGTGGAACATTAACAGTGCACCGACACCAATAATTAGCCCCCACCATATCCTTCTTTCTATGGCTCGGAACGTGTCAGTAGGAATTGGTTTGCTACTGATAAATTCTGGGTTCCAAGCTAAGACCACACCTATGATTATTGATATGACACCAACTAGTCTAAGCGCGAAACTAATTTCCATATTGTCCTCGTAGGAGACACATAACAGTGTGTTTTGAAAACCTAATTGTTAAAGAAAGTTATGAATTACAGTGTCGGCATTGTCCTGCGCCGACTCACTACCAATAATCTCAGGCCAGTGTTCTTTCTGATCAGCCAACTCTCCTGTAAGGCCGTTCTTGCTACCCCACCAAATACCAGAATTGAAATCACCGTCATTTAGCAGCACATCTACGTAACGTTTGGCACCGACATCCACAGAATGAGCCTTGCCAAGAACCTGCATAACCCACATGGCCGCATTCATGATCCACCGTTGATGCCAAGGCAACGTTGCTGTCCCAGAGGTGCCACGCGCCATACCAGGGTCGACCGTAATAAATCTCATATCTGGGCGTTTCCGCGCCATACTCATCGTCCATAATGCCCCCATAAGCTTAACGGCCCCATAGTGGTCGGTATAAGCCTTGTGTTCGATAAATTTCTCGCCATTAACGACAGTTGTCCACTCTTCGATTGAACCTTCTTTAATAGGGGGTTTAGCGCTACCAACCTCAGGAGCGCCTCTTGCAGCAAAACTGGCGACATACATTACCGAGCTGCCCTTGGCTAGCTTACCATTCTCCATAAGAAGGTCTGTCAGATGAACATGTCCCAGCACATTAACCGCGAAGGTGAATATGACCCCATCCTTTGTGATTTTGAGTGGCTCAGTTCCGCCACCACCGCCAGCGTTCAATATAATTCCATCGACTTTTGTATTTAGATTTTCGGCAGCTTTTCGACATGACTCTAAATCACCAACATCGACAATTAACATTTCGAAAATTTTCTTGCCGGTTAGCCCTTCCAGCCGCTGAAGGGCTTCTTCAGCACGGGCTTCGCTGCGACACGCTAGAATAATTTTGGAAATCCCTTGGTGCTGGGCAAGCTGCCGCGCCGCCTCGAACCCAAGCCCCGAATTAGCGCCGGTTATGAGAATTGAAGAATGTGTCATTTAAATATCCAATAGTTAGTGGGAAAGGATGACCAGAACCAATTATTTTTAAATCAAACCAAAGATGCTACTAAAAAACAGCTTCTATCGTTAACATCGTCATTCGGCTTCTTACATAACTCCTAGCTCATTTGCATTTTGGTTGGAGTGAAGTTTTGGGTAAATTGGCGAAGCCACCTAAAAACGGAACGCAGACCAAAATATGTCAAATGGAGCTACTTGTTAGCCGTTGCCACTTGCTTACCTATTCCGAAATTAACCATCTCTCCGCAGCAAGCTTCTCTTCTGCGCTAAAAGCTTTAATTTGAATCCCAGGAATTAGCATACCCTCTATTTCACTTACTTTCTGTAGCCATTTCTTGTCTGTTAGAATAGCTGCCTTGTTAAATTTACCAATAAAGCCAAACAATGAGGGAAGTTTTGAAAGTTTCACTCCAATTGCAGAGAGTGATGGGAATTCAAAATCGCCAATTTCGTAGAGCATCGTTCCATTCTCGATACCATGCGCCTTACTAATAAAATCGTCTAGCGCACTCTCCATCTCTTGTGAGTTTATTGATCCACTAAACTCAATATTCAAACGATCATTTCCTATTTTCGTAACCTTAAACATTATATTTCCTCCATAACTATTAACCCGGCAACTAAATAAATGGGACATAACCCGGACAACCATCTTAAACCTTGCCCCCCAGGAGCTAAAACTGTATATTTAAACAGCCCCAATAAAAGGAGAACCAATATGCCCACGGCAAGGAAGCATTTGGTGTCTTTAGACGCCACACCCTACTATCACTGCGTTGCCCGCTGTGTGCGCCGAGCCTTCCTGTGCGGCCACGATGATTTCGCTGGGCGCGACTATGAGCATCGCCGGCAATGGATTGAGGATCGTTTGCTAGAGCTGGCTGATATCTTCGCCATTGATGTTTGTGCCTATGCGATCCTAAGCAATCACTACCACCTTGTGCTGCATATTAACGCCACTGACATGCACGCCTGGAGCAATAAAGCGGTTTGTGAACGTTGGCACCGCCTTTTTAAAGGCACCATGCTCAGCCAAGCTTTTGTACAGGGCAAAGCACTCGATACGGCGCAACAGCGGGCGCTGATTGAAACAATCCACGACTGGCGACATAAGCTGGGCAGCATTAGCTGGTTTATGCGCTGCCTCAACGAACCCATCGCCCGTCGTGCCAACCAGGAAGATGGCTGCACTGGTCGCTTCTGGGAGGGGCGCTTCAAGTCCCAGGCCTTATTAGATGAAAAAGCACTGGCTGCCTGCATGGCCTATGTGGATCTCAATCCCATACGCGCGATAATGGCGGAAACTCCGGAAACCTCAAGCCATACCAGCGCCAAAGCGCGAGTTGATGCCCTGACAGCACAGAGCAAGCAGCCATCAAGGCTTTTCCCTTTTGTTGGTAATCCTCGGGAACCGATGCCTCAGGGCCTGCCTTTTCAACTGCAGGACTACCTGAACTTACTGGACCTGA
>CAJIBL010000403.1_pt1 | contig 11818 bp, 10 predicted proteins | sample 9199351 | NCBI WGS metagenome assembly CAJIBL01 (sample SAMEA7708304, study PRJEB35096) | sediment metagenome | biome: marine neritic benthic zone biome [ENVO:01000025]; feature: sediment [ENVO:00002007]; material: shallow marine sediment [ENVO:03000034] sea grass bed [ENVO_01000059] ...
CTCCCTGTAAGCTCTACACCAGCATCCCCCGGCAACTGCTCCTGCGTTGCTCTAATAAGCGCCATCCATGGCGCGATGCTGGTGAAGGTCGCAGTAACAAACACCGAATCGATGTTTTCATGCTTTGTGGGACAGCAGTGCCTAAAAAGCCAATATAAGGCCGTATGCGAAGGGAGGCGAAATTGTAAGTTAAGGTAAATCTGCGTGCTGTAGCACAGGCGAAAGCCACCGGGAGGTCTACTATTTAAAGTAGTCCACTGAGTAATCTGGAAACGCCAATGCCAAGCCCCAAAATTCCCTTTATTGTTCTCATCTCCCTTCTGTTAAGCGCTTGTGGTGGCTCTGGTGGTGGCGAGAGTGATGAGTTAAACCTTGACCCAAGCTCAGAACCCAGTACGGAGCCCTCTGCAGAGCCGACTTCAGAACCTAGCACTGAGCCCTCTGCGGAGCCGACTTCAGAACCGGCAGCAGGCAAAACAGCATTACTGGATTGCGGCAGCATACGGGGCGGGATTGAATCTGGCCGTTTAAACACTGAAGCAAAGCAATTCCTGTTGTGTAAGCACAACCAAACCCGCTCTGAGTTGGCGCTGGGGAGTTTTCCTGGCCTGTATGGCGATTTCCCCGTAGCGACCGATATGAAGCGGCTGCAGTGGGACGATAAGCTGGAGCAGGTTGCGCAAAACTGGGCGAATCAGTGTCGATGGCTGCACAATGCCAATCGTGGCAGCCAGTACAATGCCTTGTCACCCACCGATATCGATGGAAATGCCCTGGTACGCAATGAGACCGTTGGTGAAAACCTAGCCTATTACGGCTATAGCAATGTGTTCAGTGCCAGCCTGGAGTTTGCTGTGAGTGGTTACGATGCCTGGGAAGAGGAGGGGAATCACTACTCCCTTGGTTTATTGAATGAGACTGATCATTGCGATACCACAGCATGCGGGCATTTTACGCAATTGATATGGGCCAGTACTTATAAGCTTGGTTGCGCGGTCAATTACTGTGAGCCGGAAACGCTGTCTTCTTTGGGAGCAACTTACCTGGTATGTAATTATGCATCTGCGGGCAATTATTCCAATCGCATGCCCTATAGCCAAGGCGATCAGGCAGGCGATGTTTGTTCCGAGGCGGACTCCGGCCAGAGTGTTTGTAAAAACGGCCTGACGGAGTCTCAAGCATACAGCAGTGGCTTATAGGCCTGGACCCTATGCCTCAAAGGGCTTGAGCAGCAGATCAATGTGGTCACTGCAGTGGGGGAGCAGGTCCATTTTATCCATATGCAGTTGAGCCTCCAGCAGGCCCGTAATAAATATCCACACCGAGTTTGTTACAAACTCGGTGGCATAGGATTTATTGATGGCATTGCTTTGCTGTAGCGAGCCGATTGCCGCAGCAAAGGCCTTATAAAATCGCTCGCGGCGGCCCCTCAAAAAAACCTGCAACTCGGATTCCTGCTCGGTAAATTCTTTGCTGCTATGAATAATGCGCAAGGACTGAATGAGTCTTGGGTCTGTAAACGCCTGTATCAGAATTGCTTTTAACTGTGTTTTGAAGTGTTCCAGGGGCTTCTCTGAAGGCAAGCTGGAAATGGCTGCAATAAAACCCTCGGTTTTTTCACCTGCGTTACGTTCCCACAATGCCTTAATCACTGCGTCTTTGTTTTCAAAATGCCAGTACACCGCGCCACGGGTCATACCCGCTGCTTTTGCGATTTCATTAAGCGTTGTTTTGGAAACCCCCTGCTCGCTGAAAATCGCCGTGGCGGCGTCTAACAGAGCGTGGTAGGTCTTTTCGGTATCTTCTTTAGTTCTGCGTGCCATAGTGAAGGATGCTATCAGAAAATTCTTGATAATTATTATACATACATGTATGTTTGTAAACGGTTTACTCGTCCCATTTCGTTCCCAGTCAGCTAACAGATTGATTTTTATAGGAAAATTAGCCTTTATGCACAAAGCACAAGTGTTCACCCTGTTCGCAATAACACTCCTTTTCGCCTGTACTGAGCAAGAGGGCCCGGGGCTAAAGGCTGATGCAGTGCGCCCGGCCAAGATCGCTCTGGCAGAAGCTGCGGGTGAAAATGCGCAAAGGATATTCCCTGGTACTATCGAATCATCGATGCAGTCGGACCTGGCTTTTCGCGTAGGTGGCCTGCTGCAGCAGTTGCCAGCACTGCCGGGAATGTCGTTTAAGAAGGGGGAGCTACTGGCCGCACTGGATGACTCCGAGTACCGTAATACCCTCAAGGACCGCCAGGCAAAATACACATTAGCCAAATCTCAGCATGACAAAATTATCAAGCTAAGGGAGCAAAACCACGTAAGCCCAACGGAGGTGGATCAAGCCGAAGCAAACTTGAAAGCAGCACAGGCGGCGCTGGCAGTGGCGGAAGACAACCTTAAACATACACGGTTACTAGCGCCGTTTGATGGTGTGATAGGTAACCTGACCACCGAAAACCACCAGGTGGTTAACCCTCATGAAACAATTTTGCGCTTGCGTGCAGAAGATCAGTTAGACGTGCGCTTTAATATTCCTGAAAGCCTCATTGGTAAGTTGAAAGCGATTGATGACCCCAGCGGCATTTGCGTAAAAGTACGCTTTAATGCGTTTCCACAAAAAACCTATCCTGCCTGCTTTAAAGAATTTGAATCCATGCCCGACCGCCTGACCAGAACCTACAGTGCGGTTCATCATATGCCACCTGTTACTGAGTTTACGGCACTTCCAGGTATGGCGGTTGCTGTTGAGGTGGATCTAAGCGAGTTGCTTCGTGAGACTTTTACGCAAGGTGTGCTGGTGCCTTTGTCTGCAGTTTTTGAACAAGGGGGCAAGGAATACGTCTGGCGGGTTTCGGAAAATGGAGCTGTGCAAAAACAGCCGGTAGAAAGCAGCGGTATTCAGGCGGAGAAGATGCTGATTGTCGCCGGCTTGAAGCCCAAAGAGGCGGTAGTCAGTGTGGGGGTGAGTTTTATTCACGACGGCATGCGAGTGCGACCGATGACAAAAGAGCGCGGACTGTAAGCGAGGGAACGAAATTATGAAACTTACAGAATACGCTATGAAGAACAGAACCGTCTCCTGGATGGTGGTTATATTACTTATTGTTGGTGGAATATTTTCCTTTAATGGCCTGGGGCGTTTGGAAGACCCTGAATTTACGATTAAGCAGGCTCTGGTGATAACCCAGTACCCCGGGGCATCGGCATTGGAAGTGGAGGAAGAAATTACCCTGCCAATCGAAAATGCTATTCAACAATTACCCTATGTTTATCGCATAACCTCTACCTCCAGCTCGGGATTATCTCAGGTGACTGTTGAGATGAAGAGCTATTATCGCAAGCATGATTTAGCGCAGATATGGGATGAGTTGCGGCGAAAAATCAATGACCTGAAACCCTACCTTCCCGCCGGTGCCTATCCGCCTATGGTGATGGATGATTACGCTGATGTTTACGGCGTATTTCTGGGGGTAAGCGGTGACGGGTTTAATTACAAAGAACTGTCGGACTATGCGGATTTTCTGCGTCGGGAATTGGTACTAATAGAGGGGGTTGGCAAAGTCAACATCGGTGGTGAGCTGCAAGAGCAGGTTTTTATCGAGGTCGATCGTGCAAAACTGGCGGCATCCGGGTTTTCTTCCGACACTATCCGTCAATTATTAAAAAGCCAGAGCCTGGTAAATGACGCCGGGCACCTGGAAGTAGATTCAGAGTATTTGAGAATATCCAGTACGCTCAGTGGGCCAGACGGCCTTGATGCCCTTGGCGGTATTCTGGTGGGCAGCCAGAAAGGGCAGTTGGTGTACTTATCCGATGTGGCAAAACTCAGCGCTGGTTTCCAGGACCCTCCGCGGCATCTTTATCGTTTGAATGGTAAACAAGCGCTCACATTAGGTGTTTCGTTTGCATCGGGTGTGAATGTTGTGGAAGTGGGTAAAAACATCGATACGCGCTTACAGGAGTTGGAATACCAGCGCCCGATAGGTATGGAAGTCCATTCCATATATAACCAGCCAAAAGAGGTTGAAACTTCGGTAAATGATTTTCTGCTTGGTCTGGCACAGGCAGTGGTAGTGGTTATTGTTGTGCTTATGTTCACCATGGGCTGGCGGCCAGGTGTGATTATGAGCGCTGTTTTGCTGCTGACTATAGCGGGCACATTTATATTAATGAAGAGTTTTAGTATCGACTTGCACCGTATTTCCCTGGGCGCCTTGATTATTGCTCTAGGGATGTTGGTGGACAACGCGATAGTCGTCACAGAAGGCATTCTTATCAGTGTGCAGAGGGGCTTATCCAAACTGGAAGCCGCTATTAAAATTGTTTCCCACACTCGCTGGCCTCTGTTAGGCGCAACCATTATTGCTATTACCGCCTTTGCGCCAATTGGTTTGTCACCGGATGCCAGTGGCGAATTTACCGGTGCCTTATTCTGGGTTTTGCTTATCTCACTGCTGTTAAGCTGGGTGCTGGCTGTAACGCTTACACCGTTTTTCTGTTTTCTAATGTTCAAAACTCAATTACGTGAAGCTAACGAGGGAACAGCAGACCCCTACAAAGGTATTGCATACAGTGCGTATCGCTCCATATTGCACTTTACGCTTCATTACCGCTGGTTAACCATGCTTGGCATGTCGGCACTGTTGGCATCAGCAATTTTTTCCTTTAGCTATGTAAAACAGGCTTTCTTTCCTGATAGTGCACTGCCGGTGTTTATGGTGGATTACTGGCTGCCGGAAGGTTCCAGCATTCACGCCACTGAAACAGATATAAAGCAGCTGGAACAGGAATTACTGGCATACGAAGATGTCGAACAGGTTACTGCTACTATCGGTGCAGGGGCGATGCGTTTTATGCTTACCTACGCGCCGGAAGTGTCGTATTCCAGTTATGGGCAGTTAATTGTGCAGGCAAAGGACTATGAAAGCATTGATCCCACTATGGAAAAGGTAAAGCAATCACTGCGACAGAACTATCCACAGGCCTTTACCCGCTTCCGCAGGGTGGCTATTGGTCCGTCACCTGCTGCAAAAATCGAAGCCAGAATCATCGGCCCGAATGCAGCAGTGCTGCGTGAAATTGCCGGTGAAATGATACATGTTTTTGTCAATGACCCGGATGCAATTAATGTTCGCCATAACTGGCGTGAGCGAACTAAAGTTATTCAGCCGATAGTGGATGCCGCTGAAGCACGCCGCTTAGGTATCAGTAAATCGGATCTTGATGCTGCCATTAAGCAGAATATTTTTGGAGAGCAGGTGGGAACCTTCCGCAACGGTAGCGATATGCTACCAATCATTCTCCGTCCGCCGCTTCACGAAAGAGAAGGCATTGAACAGCTCTCGCGCATTCCTGTATACAGCCCCATTTTGCGTGAATATGTGGATGCCAGCCAGTTTGTACTGGACACCAAATTAGTGTGGGAAGACCCCTTGATAAAACGCATGGACCGCAAGCGAACCATTACGGTATTAGCCGATCCCGCGCCCTCTACCAATTCATTCGCCTTGTTTGAGAAATTAAGAGCCAAAGCCGAAGCCATGCCCATGCCTCAGGGCTACCACCTGGATTGGGGCGGTGAGTACGAAGCACAGCAAAAAGCCAACAAAGCAGTATTTGCGTTCGTTCCGCTCGGCGTACTGGTGATGATAATTATTACCGTGGTCATGTTCAGTTCAGTAAAGCAAACGCTGGTAATCTGGATTACGGTACCGCTGGCGATTGTTGGTGTGGCCTATGGTTTGTTGCTTTCGGGCGCGCCCTTTAGTTTTACTGCCTTACTCGCTGTGCTTAGCCTGATAGGTATGCAAATTAAAAATGGCATTGTGTTGGTGGAAGAAATCAAGCGGCTGAAGGAAGACGAAGGTTATGGCTGGCATCTCGCCATCAGCGATGCTGCCGTAAGTCGTATGCGACCGGTAACCATGGCGGCAATTACTACCATACTCGGCATGGTCCCCTTGCTTGGTGATGTTTTCTTCCGCCCGATGGCTGTTACAATTATGGCCGGCCTCGGATTTGGTACGGTGCTTACTTTGATTGTTGTACCGGTATTGTTTGCCTTGTTCTACCACGTAAAAGAGTAAATGAAGGTATTGTTTTTATGCAGAAATATCATGGAGAGATTGCGCCGTGTGGCATCTATTGCGGTGGATGCCCTCGCTATGGGTGTAAAAGCGGATGTCAGGGAGCAGACACGGGTTGCCGGCGATGCAAGGGAATCTATGTCTGTTGTGTGGAAAAAAAGCAGCTGCGATACTGTTATGAGTGCTCGTCTTTTCCGTGTTACCGTTTTAAAGAGTTCGCTAAACGCTGGGAAAAGTACGGGCAAAATTTAATCGACAACCAGCTTTTTATCAAAGCGCATGGTGTGGAAAAGTTCAAGCAAAGCTTTGAAAAGCAGGTGTGTGGGTAGCCTGGATGAGCGTACCGACATCCAGGTATGCTATCAATAAATCGTCTAAACACAGACACGAGCAACTCTTCGTGTAAGCGTGTTGATACGCTTAAAGTGCTCAATAATATCCGATTCTATCTGAAAAGCCTGTACACGGTTTGGCTCGTCTGCAATCAGGCGTTTGCTTAAATGTTTTGCCGCTTCATCGGCCAGTCGAACGACATCATTTTTACTTTTTACCGCACTTTTCGCTTCCAGTTTGTCATCATTTTCCAAACCTTCAAGCATATGCTCATAGGCTTTAAGCGCTTTATCGTAAACGGGTTTAAGAATTTCCAGCGTGCTTGGGCTGATCTTAAGCTGCAGTCTTAAGCGTTTTCTCGCGCTGTGCAGCAGGTTGTCCTGCATCACGTCGGCAATACTTTCCAGGTCGTTGGCGATGGAGATATAGTCGGTAACAGTGTTTGATTGTTTTTTACTGATATTTTGTTGCGAAAGTTTACCCAGGTAACGAAGAATTTCACCGTGGATGGCATCCATGGGCTTGTCTTCGGTAGCCAGTTGGTCAATTTGAGCCTGTTCTCCTTCGGTTACCACCACAAATGCTCGTGAAAGTGTACCGCGAGCCTGTTGTGCCATTCGCACCAGCTCCTTGCGCACCAGTTCCAGTGCAAGGCTGGGTTGGTCCAGGTAGACCTTATCGAGATAAACCGTAAGGGGTTTTTTGTGCTCTGTTGTTTTTTTGCTAGGGACAATTTTTACCACCAGTTTTGCCAGTGTGCCGGTAAAACCGATAAATAGCAGTGCGTTGGCTATATTGAACACAGTGTGCGCATTGGCGATTTGCCGGGGGGTATCTTTGGCCAGCCTTTCAAGCTCGGGCAGCTGGCTTGAAGCTGGCGATAATTGCCGCACAAGGTCGGCAAATTGTGGAATGAAAAATAGCCACAACAAGACTCCACCGGTGTTAAAAATTACATGTACCCATGCTGCCTGAACGGCTTCCCTGGGGCGGCCAACAGCCGATATGCCAGCAGTAATACAAGTGCCGACATTAGCTCCAAACAACAACGCAATACCTGATTCAAGGCTGATAAGCCCCTGACTGGCCAGCACTATGACAATACCGGTAGTGGCAGACGAACTCTGCACCACTGCAGTAAATATCATTCCCATTAACACTCCGGCCAGCGGATTCGACAGACCTTGCATAGTGCTGATAAAGGGGGGCCATTCGCGTAGTGGCTTGGTGGCCTCGCTCATCATCTCCATACCAAAAAAGATTAATCCAAGGCCCATAAGTGCAGCCCCCCAATGCTTGAGGCGCTCATTGCGGGCTAGCACTTCCATAAAAAAGCCAGCGGTGAGCATGATCAGGCCGTATTGGTAAACCTTAAAGGCGATAATCTGGGCGGTGATGGTGGTACCGATATTGGCGCCGATGATAACGCCAATAGACTGGCTGAGATTGAGCAGGCCGGCGGAGATAAAGCCCACCAGCAAAACGGTGGTTACCGAAGAGGATTGGACGATGCCGGTGATAACCGTTCCCGCCAGTGCCGCCGAAAAGCGGTTGCGTGTGAGATTGGACAGCAGCTTTTTAAGACCATCGCCTGCGACTGCCTTCAGCGCCTCGGTCATCTTGCGCATGCCGTATAAAAATAGTGCAAGGCCTCCAAGCAGGCCAGTGGCAATCAAGCTAATATCTAGTGCAGAGGTGGGCATAATATAAATTTTGTTTAAAGAAACTCACTTGGTAATCAATATAAACATATGAGAAGGAGCGGTCTGGATCAAGTTTTTGTCATAAAATTGTTAGATAATCCAGTGCTTGTTTACGCCCTAATAATCACAATCGGGAAGTAATAATCATGCAATACCTTTTAAGTGTACTACTTAGCTCACTCATTTTCCTTTCGTTTAACAGTTTAGCAAAAGAGAAACCCTCACAATTTGTTTTTCACGAAGCCCAGGGAACGCAGATTGTTAACGGCGAAGGCAAGCCCGTTTTTTATCGTGGAATTTCATTTGGCAATCGGGTATGGACAAATGAACGAATTCCCAGGCTTCACCACGGCCCGGAAGATTATAAGCGCGTTGCTGAAATGGGCATGAATCTTGTGCGTTTTTACATCAACTATCAGACCCTCGAAAGCGATAGCAAGCCTTATCATTACCTTGAGGATGGTTGGCAATGGCTGGATAGTAATATCCAGTGGGCCAAAAACAACGGTGTATACCTTATTTTAAACATGCACGTACCTCAGGGCGGCTTTCAATCCCATGGAACCGCCTGGGATTTATGGCGAGATGTGGAACTACAAAACAGGCTGGTTAAGCTTTGGCTTGCAATAGCTCAGCGATATAAAGATGAGCCTGTTGTATTTGGCTACGACCTTGTCAATGAGCCGGGAGTCCCGGATGGCAAAGAGCAGTGGCAGAAAGTGGCACAGCGCCTGGTGGACGAAATACGCAAGATCGATAAACAACACCCCATCATAGTGGAGCGGGTTAACTCTATAAACACCAAATGGGAGCAGGATAAAGAGTTGAATTTTGTCACCGTGAAAGGTGACAACATCATCTACACCTTCCATTGTTACGACCCGTTCTTCTATACGCACCAGGGCGCTTTTTGGCTGGATTATATGAAAGGCCGTGATGGTGGAAGCTGGCCCGAAAAAAACAAAGGCAATACCAGAAAGGCACTGGAGAAAAGTATTGATGCCTACCTCTCATGGGGCAAAAAGCACAATGTGCCTCTGTATTTTGGCGAGTGGGGCTTATATAAAAGCAATTTCGAAAAGGGAAAAGGCGGTTTAAACTATATAAAAGATATGATGGATATTATCGAAGAGCGGCAAATTACCAATACTTTCCATGTGTATCACGAGGAATCATTCGGGCTCTACCGTGGCGATGCCAAGCTGGACCCTGAAAATGTCAATGAAGCTTTGCTGGAATTGTTCCGGCAAAGGTATAAGTAACTGCTTATAAGGACTCGGTTAGAGTCCTTTTCTTCTTAAGTACATCTGATGATGCTTTGAGCCTTCCCTCAACATCTTGCAGCCACATTGAGGGCATTTTTCCTGTTGGCAGGGGATGCCCGGATTATGTTTTGCAGTATATTCACATTTGGGGCATACGCAGGTTCCCTCTGGCCCGAGTTTATCCGGGTTAGGTCTCATTCTTTACTTTTCCTCCAATTGGTCCCAGGCTCTGAGCGCATCAGCAGCATGCATCAAAGAAGGGCCTCCGCCCATATACACACCCATGCCCAGTACTTCGCTGACTTCTTCACGGGTAGCGCCAAGTTCTTTCAGGTTTTTTACGTGGAACGCAATACATCCATCGCAGTGCTTGGCGATGCCTATTGCCAGGGCGATATATTCTTTTACTTTCTCAGAGAGGGCGCCGGGCGTAAGTGCTGCTTTTGATAGGGAATAGAAAGCATTCATCGTATCTGGCTGTAACTTGTGCAGCTCGCGTGTATATTCCCGGATATCATTTCGGACGTCGTCATAGTGTTTGGGCATTTTATTACTTCTCTGGTTGGTTGGTACCTATATATATTAGTATATTATAATATATGTTTTGACATACTCCTTTGCCCTAGATCATGCCTTCATTCATTGATGGCGGTGGTTCAGACGCTGCGGGCGCTTGTTTATCATGGCTTGTTCTAAAAAACTGCCAGCAGTAAACACCAGCGAAGCTGCTGAAGGTCACAAAAGTCCACCCCGGAATACTTATTCCCAGTAGCGACCAGGCAACATCCGCACAGTCGCCATCACCCTGAAGTAGTACCTTAAGGGCTTCCAGGAAAGGCATGGTTTCAAACATATAACTCAGGCCGGGCCCACAGGCGGGCACCAGTTCTTCGGGGAGGTGTTGGATCCAAACGTGCCTGGCGGAAACACAAGCCCCGGCGATAGCCACAACAAAGCCGAGCAAGGCATAGGTTTTGTGCCATGTCTTGTGGAAAAATGCGATCAGCGCCATGGCACCCACTGCAATCATAAAAAATCGCTGGGTAACACAAAGGGGGCAGGGTTGCAGAAACAGTGTTTTCTGGAAATAGAATACCGCTATGAGCACGGCCGATAGGCAAGCTATAAAAACAAGCAGGTAGGCTTGCCGGATAGAAGGGAGAGGCAGTTTGCCAATAGTAAAATGTTGCATTTTTAGCCCGGTTTTTTAATGCTGATTAATGGTGGTTACAGGGTTGTTTGTGGTTTTTGCAGTCACAGAAATCGTCTTGCGTAACCAGACTGCTACTGAAAAACGCTCTAGCGATGGACTCCGGTGATCCTTCTTTCACGCCGGTGATTACTTTAATTTGATATTTCATAAGTAAGTCCCTGGCTTTTTTTCCTATCTTTCCCGCAATCACCAGGTCCGTTTGTTTGTCCTTAAGCCAGTGAGGAAATTCTCCATCCCTGTGGTCTGGCGCGTCCACGTATTCCACAGCCATCACGGAGGGTTGGGATTGTTCTGTTGTGACCAACGCGAATTGTTTGCTTTGTCCAAAATGCTCACATATTCGCTGTTCCTTGGTTGGGATAGCAATAATCATATTTTTTAGCCTCGCTGTAGTTTTTAAGGCAAAAGCAAAAACAAAGCCAAGCTGAATAAATTAGGGGCGATGTGGCTGAGCGCGGGGCTTACAGGCTGGAGAGGAGTAGCGCTTGAACGCGTATAACTATGCATAAGCGTGCAATTTGCAATGCGTTTTTTAACGGGAGGTGTTAATTCTGCCGTCTGCTTCAGGCGTTTCAATGGCGAGTTTGCGAATTTTTCGAAACAGCGTACTTACATTTATACCCAATTCCGCGGCTGTGAGTTTGCGGTTACCGTTGTTGCGCTGCAATGCTTCGGTGATAAAAACTTTTTCTACCTCTTCAAGGCTCATGGCTTTACCCTTTCCACTGTGAGCTAATTCGGGTTTAAGTTCAGCTGGCAAATGTTGCTCGCGTATAAAATTATCGCGACAAAGCACAAAGGCTTGCTCAATGATATTTTCCAGCTCTCTAACATTCCCTGGGAAGTCGTATTCCATTAAGCGCGTGAGCACGCTGTTGGATATTCCGCTAATCTCTTTTCCCTGCAAGAGGTTGAATTTGGCCACGAGGTGCTCCACCAGCAGTGGAATATCTTCTCTTCTTTGACGAAGACTGGGCAGATTGAGCAAAACCACCCTGATTCTGTAATATAAATCTTCTCGGAAGGCCCCCTTTTTTACCTCCTGAGAAAGGGACTTGTTGGTCGCCGCGATTACGCGAACATCGATTGGCTTCGCTTTAATTCCCCCAAGGGGCTCAATAAGCCTTTCCTGTAGCACTCGCAACAGCCTTACTTGCAGTGCAGGTGAGATATCACCTATTTCATCGAGGAAAATGGTGCCGCCGTCGGCCAG
>CAJIBL010001017.1_pt1 | contig 11675 bp, 9 predicted proteins | sample 9199351 | NCBI WGS metagenome assembly CAJIBL01 (sample SAMEA7708304, study PRJEB35096) | sediment metagenome | biome: marine neritic benthic zone biome [ENVO:01000025]; feature: sediment [ENVO:00002007]; material: shallow marine sediment [ENVO:03000034] sea grass bed [ENVO_01000059] ...
ATATTGGCACTAGTAAAAAACCTCTGAAAGAAGGTGAATCACTTACAAATCGGGCGATTCAGGATTTAGAAAGTATCAAAAGTAATAGAAAGTTGGTGAAATCATTTTTTCAGGAAGGCACTGTATTGTTTGCTGCCGCCTAGGTAGTAATTTCACGCCGTGTGCTTATTTCTGTGAGGTTTTGATGTTTCAGGGTTGGAATTGCCCAAGTTTTTTCTTAGTGTGGATGTCCAGTTAGTTCTTTAGTAGTTCTTTAGAGTTCTTTAGAGTTCTTTAGAAGACGCTACCACCTAGCTACCTGTATACTCATATTGATAGATAGGTAATCCGTCTTCTATTGCGCGCCAAGCTGGTTTCTCACTAACCCACATATGACCAGTTACTTCTACTTCGGGATTTCCGTCTAGTAAACCTAGCCTGACTCTCAAAAAACTAAGCTCGTTGTCTGTTACTACATAAATTGGCGAAAAGCAGTGTGAACAGTAATGCCTAAACTTACCCGGACGGGACTCATAGTTTAAAAGTAGCTCCTCTCCACTGACAATCTTAAAGCTTTCCCGAGCGACTCTAGCAACGGAAGAGTAATCAGCACCACTCAACTTTCTACACGTTTTACAATAACAATATCTGACACTAAGCTTTGTGGTAGCAATTTCGAAAACTATGTTTTTACAATGACACGTGCCCTTGATCATAATTACCTGTAGTTTTGATCTTCCCCACCAAAAGTAGACACTGTTTTAGGCACACATCTGCCAATATTCATCTTCAAAAGTATTGGGGCTTTTATAGCCCAATGTACTGTGTCGTCGGTGGCAATTATAAAATAGTTCGATGTACTCAAATACACAGGAGTAAGCTTCGTTCTTGGTACGAACATCCTCAGGGTATAGCGCCTCTACTTTGAATCGTGCGAAGAAGGATTCCATGGCTGCGTTATCCCAACAGTTCCCCTTGCGGCTCATACTTGGCTTAATGCCGTTAGTGTGTAATAGGTGCTGATATTCCCCAGAACGGTATTGCACCCCGCGATCAGAATGCAGTATCAGGCCTGGTTCTACCTGACGCGTCGTAATAGCCATGTTAAATGCATCAATAATCAGCTGATTGGTCATTTGCGTGTCCAATGCCCAACCGATAATCTTGCGCGAGAATAAGTCCATGATGACGGCTAGGTAAACATGACCTTTCTCCACCTTGATATAGGTGATATCCGACACCCATTTTTCATTAGGCTTGCTGGCCTTAAAGTTCCTTGCCAACAGGTTATCACTCACATTAGCTTTGGCAAGTACATCGGGAAAATATTTGTAACCCTTTCCATTTAGCGCTTTAAGTCCTCGATTTGTCATGAGTTTTGCCGCTACGCGATAACCCGGACACCCATCTTAAACCTTGCCCCCAGAGGCTAAAACTGTATATATAAACAGTCTTAATAAAAGGAGAACCTATATGCCCATGAAAGGGAAGCATTTAGTGTATTTAGACGCCACACCCTACTATCACTGCTTTGCCCGCTGTCTGCGCCGAGCTTTCCTATGCGGACTCGTACGCCCGGGTACAGTGCTAACGAAGCCCTGCTCAGTTAGTATATTTCATATTCAAACTTACCTAACGAGAGTGATATTTAAAAGCTGCTATTAGCGGCTTATTGCCTCGACTTTGGAATAATGCTGGTTTTCGTTGCGGTATTATTCTTATTCCGCGTTAATTTCACCCGTATGAATATTTCTGTGAGGTCAAGCTTCAGGGTGGGAGTTGTCGCTTTATTTTTTTCTTAGTGTGGATGTCCAGTTAGATGTTCCAGTTAGTTGTCCGGTTAGTAGTTAGTACACCGCCCTCAACAAATCACTAGGTAGCGCGAGCGAGCTTCACCCTGGTAGTTTTTATAACCAATTAAGGAGATGCGTGCCAGTAATTTTCCGGAAGGTGTTTTAGGCGACATGTATCGGCTTTTAGTTTATTGCTTTCCAATCTAGTTAGTGGGTAAAGTAATAATTGTTGCAGGGGTAATGTTTTATTAGAAAAACTTTTTTATTATTGGACTTTGGGATTCGGTTTTTGTTTATAGTTGCTGGCTTTGGGTTGTTGTTAGCGTTTTTGATTTTTGGTTTTGCTGTCTGAAGATTGGTTGGTTAAATTGGTATAGGTATCCTATTGGTCGTTTTTTTATTTTCTGTATTTTATAACTTTACCGCGGTGCTATCCCACAAACTAATTTGGAATTGCCCTTTGGTTTTTTTTGGAACCGTAGATGCTGAGAGTCATCCACGGACATGAATTCGGTATTCGCTACTGCGACACGCTGCAAGTACATCCTTGTAAGCTCTACACCAGCATCCATGATGGCGAAGGTCGCAATAGCAAACACCGAGTCCATTTACTCTGAGTTAGAGGGACAGCTATGTGCTTCTTTCTATCTTGTTAGATGGACGTTAAGATCCAAGAAATTTACAAAATACGAAACTAGGAATGGCAGATAGATGAAAATTACTGCATACGACTTGGCACAAAGATTTGTTGGTGTTAAAGAGATACCAGGGAAAAAGAAAAATGACCCCCAGATCATGTCGATGTTATCTCTTGATGTGGACTGGCCTACAAAGGATGAAGTTCCCTGGTGCTCTGCATTTATTAATTATGTGGCTTGGCTTCTAAGGCTACCCAGATCAATAAGCCTTATAGCTAGATCTTGGCTGGGAGTTGGAAAGCCAATCGAGTTAGTTGATGCTCGCGCTGGTTTCGATATTGTCATCCTCAAAAGAGGGCGTGGAGCACAGCCAGGGCCGGAAGATAGAACTGCACCGGGGCACGTTGGTTTCTACGCCGGGAAAGACGGCGACAATATTATTATATTAGGTGGAAATCAGTCGAACTCAGTTTGCCTAGCTCATTACCCAAAAAGCCGACTATTAGGCACACGTAGGTTATGGTCAAACAATTTAGATTAGGAGAAACTTATGGCAAATGATGCGTCGAAAATGATCACAACTCTCTTAACCGCTGGCCCTGATGCGGCAATACAAGCTAATAGAGAGCAAAGGAAAATATGGGCTGATTGGCTCGAAGATATTATAGATATGTTAGGAGAAATTGGAGAAGAGATCGATTTTGAAAAGAGGGAAATATTTATCAGTGAGCAATTATCACTTGCTCCGGCGTTTAAGCTCAACGCTTTTATATCCGTTTCTTCATCAATGAGGATTGCAAGTATTGACCGGGTAGATGCAAGCGGTGGGCTGGGGCTTAGTTTAGGGCTTCTGCAAATTTCAGGATCTTTCGGTATGTCTCAGCAAAACTCATCTGAAAGCACTCTCCAAGCTCGCGCCGAATACACGCTCACTAACAATAACGAGTTGTCGCTTTCTGACTATCTAGGATCTCTTGGGGTCAAGACTAGCGATCCCACTGAACTTCAAAACGCCGTGACGATCCTAAGAAGCCCCGAACCTGAGGATTAAATTGAATGCCAGCAAAGAAGTCAACACAAAATCCGACTCTAGAGACTTATTTAGTCGCCCTACAAAAAAGCATTAGCAGGACCAACAGGGATACGGCTGCGGTTAAAAAAGACCCAAACAAAATCTCAGCAATCATATATGGAACACTTGACTTTCAATTCTCTTGCAAATGCAAATTAGTAGAAGATGCAAAGCTAGAAATATGTGAGCAAGACGGAGTTGAGTTGACTTTGTCAGGGAAAATAGATTGTGACGTTGGGGCAATTTCTAAGGAATAAGAATCATGAATACTAAAAAACGACCAGCAGCGAGAAAAAAAGGGAACTCAAATGACAAACCCCCAGAAGCCAGAACAGAACGAGATTCGGTGGCATTATCCGAGCTATTTTTTAAAATAAAAGACGAGCTTGCCAATAAAGCTAAGGCTGATAAATTCACTGGTGTCGTTGATTTTTCTGCTGAACTAAAATCAATTCACATTGACCAGCAAGGTGTTCTTAGAATATTTTCAGGAAATGATACATCTCAAACCTCAACGACTTTAAAATTAGCCACGCGATTTCACTTCGAAAACATTGATACCGAAACCGATTAACCTCTTATTTCTTAGTGTGGATGTCCAGTTAGTTGTTGATGTCCAGTTAGTTGTTCCGCTAGTTTTTTCTTAGTGTGGATGTCCAATTAGTTGTGCCGATGTCCAATTAGTTGTGCCCTTTAGTGTGGATGTCCAATTAGTTTTGTGTGTGGATGTCCAATTAGTTTTGTGACGGCGGCAACCGATGCCGCATCACTTTCTAACGTCGCCTTAATGTTACCCGGAACATCGATCGACAGTCTGACACCTGACGGCACCATTGATGATGATTCCTGGGCGACGCTCAATGGAATAAAGTCTGACGCCAACGCGTCTTCAAGTATCGACGATGACTGCCGTTTGAGTCGGCTTTTCCATTGGCTGAAGTTGCGATAGCACAGACCTTGAGCGTTACAGAAGGCTTTCTGAGTTTGACCGGATGACTCCCATTGAGTAATCAGGTTTTTCCAATCGCTCTGTGTGCGTCGCTGGCGCCGTGGTTTTATTGAGGTGGGAGCGGTTATCTCGTGGTTTAATTGCGAATGCATGGCTATTGCCTCCGGGTGAATTATGGAGACACTAATCTAACCAATTGCAGCCGAAATTTTTAGGTGTGGTTGGCCGGACACTTACGAACAACCTGTTTTACTTAAAATTCACCCTAAATCATAAGAAGTAGAATCAACAGTAAACAACATTGCTGCGAAGAAAAAAAGGCCTCTACCCCAAGGGTAAAGGCCTCCATTTTCATACCTAAATCCTAAATGCAGATAAGCGCTTTATAACTACAAGCTCAGAATCAATAATTCCGAGCTTGTTGCAGGAGAGAACGTTAGTCGCAATCTGACGGGCTAGAAAGAGTGGCCCCGACTCTACCGCTTAGCAAACTTTTTACCTGAGAAGCATTGACCAGCAGGCTCTTATATTCATACGGCGGTTCGAAAGCTGATCCGCCGTAACCTGATGTACTACCGCTGGTATTTTCAAATATATTATTACCACGCAATTCAGAAGTTCCACCGGAACGCTTATGAATTGGATGTCTTATTCCAATAAAGTGATTATTTTCAATCAGAATTCGACATTGTTTCCCTGCGGAAACGCCGTTCGAAGTATCCAATCCATCTGTAGTGAATAAGTTGTTAACCACGTGGATGTCTCCATAGCGACAGCGAGGCGTGCGTTGTTCAACACCTCTAAAGTGGTTAAACATCAGGGTGATATTTAATTTTCCTTCGCTAACAGGTTCGTTATCAGAAGAGGCAACAAGGTTGGAGAAGTTATGCCCGCTATCGCGGGTGTAACCAAAGATGTTCCAGGTAAAGGTAACATTGTCGGCCCCTTTCACTACATCTGCGTTTCCATCTTGACCATCCCAAAACTCATTGTGGTCTATCCAAATGTTCTTTGAAGAACCTTCAATATTGATATTGTCCCAAGCCTGATCCGAGTTAGAGCCCGGACCTTTGATAACAAGGTTACGGATGATAACGTTGCTTGAACCTTTAACATGGATCACGGCATTCAGCCTTGTACCTGCGCGTAGACCAACAATAGTTTTGTTCGAACCCACTTCCAGGCGATCACCGCTTTTGCCATTCCAACCACTACCAACGGTTCCGTCAATATGTATAACTTTTGGTGTAGAACCCTCAGCATGCTTTTGTAAATCAGAGAAATTTCTTACAACAACAGGAGACGCATTGCCACCGCCCGTTACATTGACAGGTCCACCATTACGCCCGTTACGCGTTGCCCAACCCATGGCATCACACATGGCACTACCGCCTGTACCCGAGCTGCTAGAACTAGAACTAGAACTACTTGAGCTTGAACTACTAGTGCTGGAACCGCCTCCACTTGTACTGCAATCACCCGCTTGCGCATCGTTGCCAATAACAGTTAGAGAATCAATATTCGCCAAGCCTTCACCACTTTCCGCAACCAGTTTTATTGTGTTCATCCCTTCGGATAAATTGACAATTTGACTTGTTGAAGTCCAGCTATCCCAAGCGCCAGTAGAGTTGAAATCAACCGAACCACCGTTCGAGCCATTAATTTCAATTCTTCCGGCCCGGTTATTACCCGAGCCATTGGCATAGCGCCAATCCAATTGGTAGCTACTCCCAAAGGGCACATTCACACTCCAGGTTACCGCCATACCGCTTGCATTATCAGTATTTGCGAAACCGCTTCCAGTAAATCCACCATTATTGGTTTCAACTGTACCGTCTACGTCACAAAAGCCTGACTGATTTTCCTGAATTACCAACTCGGAGCTGCTTCCTGAGCCTGAGCTCGAAGATGAACTTGAACTGGACGACGAACTTGAGGAAGAGCTGGATGAACTGGAACTGGATGACGAGCTGGTGCCAGAACTACCCGCACCACTAATTTCGAGGTAATCGATATTGGCCAAGCCCGAACCAGTAGTCGCTTCAAGTCGAACACCCTGTGCTCCATTGCCATTAAGTGCTACTGATACGGATACGACACCCCATGTTGTCCAACTACCCGTGCTATTAAAATCAAGGGTTCTTGTTACGCCGTTGACGCCGAGAGTTGCTGTTCGATTCTCGGACGAACCATTAGCATATCGAAAGGTTAGAGTGTAATTGCCTGCTGCAGGAACTGTCGCCTCCCAGTTTATGCCTTTACCGTTTGCGTTGTCTGTATTGGCGAAACCACTACCGGTGTAGCCACTATTATTGCTGTCGACGGACCCATCAACGCCAATAAAACCAGCATCACCCTCCTGAATAATTTTAGAGAAGTCGCCACCAGCACTTCCTGAAGAACTGGAGCTGGACGAGGAACTACTTGAAGATGAGTTACCCGAACCAGAAGAACTGGATGATGAATTTGAACTGCTGCTCGACGATGATGAAGTAGTCGATGAGCTCCCATCGCAAGGCCCAATCATTGTCCACGAGGCATCGCTACCAGGCACAGTATTTGTATACCAATTTGCTTGATACAAATTAGACTGATACACCAGTTGATCGCCCGCACCTGCATGGTTGTAATCACCACCAGACCAATCTTTCGCCGTCCAATTTGGATACACATTAACACCGCCGCAGTCGGCAGCAAAACTGGTTATTGCAATCAAGGAAGTAGCAACGAGAAGCAACAAACCAAAAACATTTTGTTTCTTGAAAACTTGCAAGGAAAACATTTTTAACCTCCGAAACATAATTTACATTTCATCATTATTATCAATTTAATAAACTCCAATCACGGAGGAGTGTAGGAAGAATAAGCCACCTTTTTGCCCCTCTGGCCAAGTATCATACCCGAAATCCTCTCACTTCTTTACCGCTTAAGTCGCAACTTTTGTCATTGGACCAGCCCAAATCGTTCCAATAAGGTCCGTCCTAGCGGTAAAGTCGCTGACTGATAGTTCGCTGGATGTAAGTTGCTCCACCGGTTGCTGTAAAAGCTGGCAGTGCAGGCTTTGAGGTCGTTAATCAAATAGACGACTCTGAGATGGGCCGAACAGGCTGGGGGGCAGTGGCGGGGCCCTCTCTGGTGGCATCTCGTAAACTAACTGGGAAAACTGAAGAACTAACTGGACATCGAAGTGAACGGAGTGAACCGGGACATCCGCACTAAGGAACCAAGCGAACCGGGAAATCCACACTAAGGAACTAACTGGACATCCACACTAAGGAACTAACAGGAACTTACTGGACATCCACATTAACAGGAACTTACTGGACATCCACATTAAGAAAAAACTAGGGCAATTCCAACCCTGAAGCATCAAAAACTCACAGAAATAAGCACACGGCGTGAAATCAACGCGGAATAAGAAGTATACAGCAACGAAAACCAGCATTATGCCAAGATTCAGGCAATAAGCCGCTTATCGCAGCGTTTGAACACCACTCTCGTTAGGTAAGTATGAAAATGAAATATGCTAGCTGAGCAGGGCTTCGTTGACACTACACCCGGGCGTACGCCGGTAACCCAATTTCTTAGCGGCTTTGCGCAGTGCGTAAGTGGCACCCACCGAGGTTTTATAGCGGCTCTCAAATTGCGTGGTCTGGTTTGTTGGTTGGGGTTGGGGGAATCCGAAAGCAGCGATCAGCCGTGAGTGAAAAGAGCGGCAGTTACAGTTGGTTATATATTATTGGCGCGAATTTCATTTACCCATAGGCACGTGCGGTAGTATTTACGCTGGCAAAGTAGTAGATTAACGCTCACTTATTAACCCTTCTTGAAGAAAAAATATAGGATAGCTATTCGATTTTTCGGCGGTTCGGTCATTTTTCCCGAATAAAAATAACGAATAAATCCTGCTTTGAGCATTTACCTTATCCAATTTTCTTCAAGATTAGTTAAACTACGAAATCTATACTTGTCCGCATTTTTTGTACTAGGTTAAGATCAGCCAAAAATGCACCTAATCTGGGCTAAGGTCCTGTTTGCGGCCAATACTTAATTAGGGCAATCTATCTTGCCAAATACATTACGATTCCGGGGGTAACTTAAGAAATAGTGGAGGTTTTTGGATTCCGAAAGAATTAGTATTACCGCTGAAATCATAAATACTACATTTTGCTGTCCCATTGTTTTTCAAAACATGATTTTAGAGACTGTTAATACGGGCTCGTCACCGGGTTTTTCTTCTCCCCTCCTGGAAAGTCTCCATTAAGATCATTACCCTGGATACGTTCGTGAAGCTAGGTAGTCGGATGAACATTATGGTCTTCCCGGTGAATAAAATTTGGATATACCAATTTTAATAACGATAAATTAATTAATAACGATAAATAATGAGTCATGTCTCTTATTGATTCTCATGTTTCGGAGTATTGGAGTACTTATGAATATAATCGCCCCCTATAAAAACTATTTATTAACCTTAACGGTTCTGTTGACCAGCCTTTTTTCCAATTTCATCTATGCTTTGAGTTGCTCTATTGATGGTGATTCATGGGGAACCGGATATGTATTGAACGTCACTGTTACTAACGATGGTAGTACTGCAATTAACGCGTGGGAGGTGGCGTTCAACTTTAATCAGGCCCCTGGTGTGACAAGTTCCTGGAGTGCCAATCTCACGACGTCTGGAAATACCGTTACGGCGGCCAATTTTAGTTACAACGGTGATCTCTCATCAGGGCAGAGTACCAGTTTTGGCTTTCAGGGAACACACAATGGGAATTTTTCTGTACCCGAATGTATAGATGATACTGGAAACACAACGAGCTCTTCGAGTAGCTCCAACTCCTCTAGTTCAAACTCTTCCAGTTCGACAAGCTCGAGTTCATCAGGTTCTTCTTCAACAAACAGCAGCTCATCCAGTTCCTCCTCGAGTAGCTCATCCAGTTCTTCTTCCAGTAGCTCTGGCGCAGGGCAAATAAATACCATTATTATTCAGGAGTTTGATACTGGCTTTTGTGCTTGCGATGGCGCAGATAACGGCATCGACAGCAACAATGCGGGTTATAGCGGGGAAGGTTTTTGTAATACCGACAACGTGTCAGGAAGCGGGGTTGATTGGGCGATTAGTGGTGATGCCGGTAACTATACTTTGAACTTCCGTTTTGCTAACGGTTCTTCTTCGAATCGCGCAGCTCAGCTTGAGGCTGGCGGTAGCGTAGTAGCGAATACCGTTGATTTTAACGGCACCGGTGGTTGGGCTTCGTGGACAACAAGTTCGGTCACGGCCAACCTGTCGGGGGGGGTTAATCCCCTGCGTTTGGAAGCAACACAAGGGTCGGGTTTAGCCAATATAGATTACATTGAAATCACCGGGCCAAATGTGTCTGCGTCTGGCTGTGATGGAAGTGCGTCGTCTTCCAGCAGCTCTTCGTCTTCGAACAGCTCCAGTTCTTCTTCAAGTAGCTCCAGTTCTTCCAGCTCAAGTTCGTCTTCAAGCTCCAGCAGTTCGAGTTCATCTTCCAACTCAAGTAGTTCCGGTTCAGGGTCCTCTGAATTAACCATCCAGGAAAACACCGAGGGTTTTTGCAGTGTCGACGGATCAGTTAATTCCAATAATGATGGTTTTACAGGAAGCGGGTTTGCAAATACTGACAATCAAAATGGCACCGCGATAACCTGGTCCGTTAATGTCCCTTATGATGGCAGTTATTCAATGCAGTGGCGCTACGCAAATGGGTCCAGCGATAATCGACAAGGTAGTCTTTCAGTGAATGGTGCAAATGTTGCGGTAGTTGATTTCACTTCAACAGGTGCCTGGACCTCATGGACCACAGCTGGTGTTATTGCCGATTTAAAGGCCGGCCAAAATGCAATAAAACTGATTGCGGAGACTAACAGCGGTTTGGCGAATATAGATTACCTGGAATTGGTAGGGAATGATCTCTCTCCAGGTGCTTGTATAATCTCTCCGTCAAGTAGTTCGAGTAGCTCAAGTAGTTCCAGTTCATCTAGCAGCTCGAGTAGTTCCAGTTCCAGTGGTTCTACGACAGGCTATATACGATTAACCGATTCTGTTCCTGGCTGGGCAAGCCAGGCAGGCGGCACTACCGGAGGTGGTAGCAATTTAAGTCGAGCAAAAATCGTATCAACTCAATCGGCTTTTATCAATGCAGTTGAGGAAGGCGGGCTCATCCTGGTCGAGCCCGGGACTTATCGCATTGCAGATCTGGGAGACGGGGACGAAGATTTTAAACCTGTATCGAACACGTCGATTATTGGAACGGCCCCAGGCGTTGTTCTCAGTGGCTCCATCCGCATTCAAGGGCAGCAAAACATTATCTTGAGAAACCTTACTGTCAAGGGAGACCCCTGTGATCCAGCCGATTGTGCCGAAGGCAGGGAATGCAATCCTTTCAATGCCTGCCGTGATGGTGATGATGCAATACTGATTCAGGATGGCTCACACCATATATGGGTTGACCACGTTAATTGTGTAGACGGGCAAGATGGAAATCTCGACATTGTCGAGGAATCTGATTTTGTAACTGTGTCCTGGTCACACTTTTACTACAGTAACGTCGACAAGCCTCATGCCTTTTCAAACTTAATAGCAAGTAGTGATGGCGCAACGGGTAACCGTGGAAAATTAAAAATTACCTACATGTATAACTGGTGGGGTCGTGGGGTACAGGAGCGAGCACCGCGTGGTCGCTTTGGCCAAGTGCATGTGTTTAATAATTTTTACAACACCCAGCGAGCAGAGGGTTATTTGATTGGTCCGGGCAAAGAAATTCAATTGCTAATTGAAAACAATATGGCGCGAGAGGATTCGGGTAAGGCTTTTATCAATACAACAGCGAGTTGGGTGAAAGACGAGGCCTACCGTGCGACCGGGAACAAGGGTGTGGCCGGAGGGCAGCTGAATATGGAGAAAGGCTCAGTCTTTACCCCTCCCTACAACTACAAGCTGATCGATGCCTCACAAGTTGAATCTGTGGTGACGAATAGTAATTGTGGCGCGGGAGCCAGCTGTTTACTTCAACGTTAATTTTTGATGCGACAAAATGAAATGGCTCGACACGAATTGATAGAACAATAATCGTGTGGAGCCAGTTGCATATTAAATAAACAGCATGCCATTTTACATTACCGCTCTATCCAACAACGTCTTTTTATTGCACGCATCGAAACACCCATAATTCACCCGGAGGCAATAGCCATGCATTCGCAATTAAACCACGAGATAA
>CAJIBL010000353.1_pt1 | contig 11657 bp, 10 predicted proteins | sample 9199351 | NCBI WGS metagenome assembly CAJIBL01 (sample SAMEA7708304, study PRJEB35096) | sediment metagenome | biome: marine neritic benthic zone biome [ENVO:01000025]; feature: sediment [ENVO:00002007]; material: shallow marine sediment [ENVO:03000034] sea grass bed [ENVO_01000059] ...
ACTAACCAGCTTTTGTTTTTCTTCCTCATCCATATGAGCCGAGTAGCGGTTTTTTTCAAGGGCTCGAACGATAAGTGCAACATCGTGTTCGGCGTTGTTATAGTTCTTGGATTCCGACACGCAGGTAAACAGGTTTTCCGTATACTCTAGCAGCTTGTCCGAATTAAACTGTATTTGCGCCAGTTCACGATAGATATAGGCAGCATTGTCCCATTTGTATTTAATCATGTAACGGTTAGCAAGCTTTTCCATTACCAGCATATAGGACTGACGAGACCAGGCGAATTTTTTAAAATACTCTGAGTCATCACCGGGTTTTGTGTCGGGATAAACATGGCTGTAACTAAAGGCCATATCTGCCAGAGCTTCCAGACGAATATCTACCCGGTTATAAGTGTCGACATCAACAGTAGAGGGCGCATCCGTGTTTGACACAGACTGCTCAAACAACGCCAGCGCGCGCTTGTAATTGCGTTTGTTAATATGCACCCAGGCGAGTTTGTATCTTGCTATAACCACAGCCGAGCTTTTCGGGTAATTCAGAACTTTACGGTAGTAGCCAAGAGCCTCATCGATTTTCTGATTTTCGAAGGCATAGTCACCCAGCAATAACAGGGATTCCGGTAAAAATACACTTTCAGGGTAGCTGTTTAATAGTGTTTGGTACTGAACGACCATGTCTTCATACTTACCCAACTCCCTAAGCTCGTGAGCCAGGTAGAAATGTACTCTGTCCAGCTCATCGAATTCAGGAAAGTGGCTGATGATCTGCATATAGGTTTCAATGGCTTTTTCCTTTAAGCCAGTTGCTTCCACACTGCTGACGCCACTGGTTTTTCCTCGCTCGCCCATTTCCAGCCGGCGCAGAAAAAACACCGAACGGGATTTTTCTGCATAAAGCTCTGCCAGACGAATGTAAAGTTCGGGTAAAAAGGGGCGGCCATAGGATTTGGCAATAAGGTCTTTGGTGTTCTTAATGGCGTGATCCAGGTTATCCTTATCGACATTAAATCGCCGTATCAGAATCTCTTCTTCCACGGTTTTGTCTTCTGTTTGAAACCCGTATTTACTTGCTTCCGTTTCCGGTTCTGTATGTACCACTGGCTCGGGCTCTTCACTTTTAGAGACAAAGGGCACCATGGAACGGATGCTGGAGCAGGCACTAAGCGTTAGCGTAAAGACGAGTAGACCGGGTATTAATAGCCGTTTGCGTGTGATGAAGGAATACGTATAGTTTCTCATTGAAAAAATACCTCCCAGCTATCATCCTGAGTGCATTTATCCGCCAGGTGGACTTTGTAGTCATCAAATTCGTCGTACCAGAATTCGCCCTGGAACTGATAAACCACTTTGTTGGCCCCTACCCTCTCCTCTTTAATGCGCTGTTCTTTCTCCTTGTAGCGATGGTCACCAGCATTTTGATATTTATCCACACCTGCCTCATAGCGAACCAGGTTTATGTTTTCCTCGTATTCAAGCAACATGTTAGCCAGGCGCTCAAATTCCTTGTCTACACGTATTCGCAAGTGCCTGGCTGCCTGAGCGGTTTTAAGCGTATAGATTGACTCCAGGTGATCCTGTAACCCTTGATAGTCAAGCTTTTCAATGGCTCGTTGTTCCCTTTCGAGCAGTTTAATAAACGCCCACTGACGTCTGACAACTTCATCATTGAGGATTAACATTAACAGTTCCTGGGATTCAGGGTCGGCAGCCCGTTTTCGGTCGTAGACTGCATCCAGGGTTAACTGATAGCGCTGGTAAAATGCATCCACCGTGTCCAGTGTAGACTCGTAGTGGCACAGGCTTTTGTAGATAAGCGACTTGAGAATAAACATCTCAGGTGTAAAAAACCGTTTGAAATCCGGAGCCTGAAATGCGTAGAGCAAGCCCATTGCTCGTCTCGGATTATTTTGCCGGTACTGGTTCCAGGCCCTTTCAAGTAAAAACGATGCCTGTTCAGTAACCGGTGTTTTAATCGCCTTGTAGTGGTCTATCGCTTTACTGTGTTCGCCTTGTTCAAATAAAAGGCGAGCACTGGTCCAGTGAGCAAGGTCGGCCAATTGAGCATCCAGAGAAGGTAAAGCGAGTATGTTGTTAAGAGCCGTAAGGGCATTGTCTATCTCTCCCTCTCGGGTTGCTTCCACGGCAATATGGTAGAGATAGTGACCGTAATAGATTGATTCCTGGGGAATCTTGTTAAAGTGCCCTTGCGCCCACTCTGCAAGGCCAAAGCGAGCATCGTAAATGCCCTGGTGGTAGTGCACCAGCGATGCCAGGTCATCGTCGATAAAACCATAATCAGTGCTGTTGAGAGCCTGGGCAATAAGCAATTCGTGGTCAAAGGGTTGCTTACGGGATATGGTGTCGAAATAGCTGAGTATATAGACAACTATTTTTGTATTGGGCTTGCGCGTGACGATTCTGGAGAAAGTGTCAACCGCCGCATGGGAATATCCCAGTTTCTCCAGAGAAACGCCATAAAAAAACTGTGCCCATTCGTAATTTTCATCACCGGGAACAGCCGTTTGCATATAGTCGAAAAAACCTATTGCTGCCTTCCTGTAGCGCTTGTCGTTAAACCTGTCATAACCGATTTTGAACAACCTTTTCTTTTCTTCTTCCAGCTGTTCCTGCTCTTCAATGGTCAGTTCCTCAAGTCCGTTTTGCACAGATGTTTCATCATCCATGGCAAAGGCAAGCTGGTTGAAAAACAGCATCAACAGCGTTACAAGAGATATACGGAGGGGGTACATCATTACTTACTCAATATATTCGTAAATAGAAGTGTCTTTCGCACGTTCTTTGTGCATTGAACCGAAAAGATCAAAACGGTAGTTGAAGCCTACACCCAGATACACATAATTTTCGGTATTGTTTTCCTTAAAAATCAGCATGCTTTTTAAATCCAGACTGATATTAAAGGATTTGTTGATAAAGTATTTTCGGCCAATACCGATACTGGCAGTCGGCGCCGACTCTGTGTTTGGGCTGCCATAACTCACCTGGCGTTCAAAATTGGCGACACCAACGCCAAAGCTCATATAACCTTCGTGATTGATTATATGCTTGTTGAGGAACGCGTCCTTTCCATAGGTCGGCTTAAATATAAAAGCCGTTTCAAAATGACTGGTCATTTCGTCAAAGGTTGATGGGGTTACGCCAAAGTTATTCTCAAGGTCTTTCTTTAGATCATTTTCCTTATTAATCATGTAGCTGGCACGTATCACTTCCCAGGCGTAACGCTCATTGAAGTGATTCACGAAATTAAAGGTAATGGGATATACTTCGTAGAAATTATCATCCGGATAGTAGCCCAGTGTCAGGCCCACTTCCCGTTTCTTGTCGAACAAACGCTCCTGAATAATGCTGATTTCCGCTGGCTCATCGTCCTTGTCTTTGGCATAGCTTTGAGGCATATAGCAAAGCAAAACGAGAAGTGCCATTAAGGTATAGTGCAAGGGCATCTGTCGGCTCCTTAAAACTCAACCGAGTCAAATATGAATGGGTAAGAAACAAATACGGCGGTTCCTGTTGGCTGAGGAAATTGCCAGCCTTTTATCGCGCCCTTGATGCATGAATGTATCTGATTGGACTGGAGGTTAGATGATTTAATATTAACCTGTCCCACAGCGCCGGAAAGTTGCACTTGCCATTCAAAAACCGCTTTACCTGCGAGGTTCGGATTACTAAGCAGCGTTTTTTCGTAGCAGTACACGATCTCGTTCATATGGGCGTCGATAACACGCTTAACCTGATCTCTACTCAAGCCACCCTTGATCTTCACTTTCTTGGTGAGTGAAGCAGACACCTTGCCACGTACATCACGATTTCCTGTTATGCCAGTATCCAACGCGGCTATTCTACCGTCGCCTTCAGCACCACCACTGCGCAGTACGCTGGTAGAACCCTTGGTATCAATTAGTTCACCGCTGGCGATTTCAATACGCGCGCCTTTAACCTTCGCTGCCAGGCCACCCACTTTTAGCACTGCGGATTTCTGGTCCAGGGAAGACACTGCATCCAGGCTGCTGATGGTTGCCAGCGCCTGCTTACTACCAGGTTTTTTCCCGCGTTTTGTACCCAAAGAGGCCAGTAAGCCTGATTTTTTGACGTCCCGCTTTTTAAGATTGCCAGCCTGCTTACTGCCGCCACCGGCGTTCTTGGGTTTCGGTTTAGGGCTGGCAAGCTTCTTGGTGATCTTCTGTTTTACCGGTTCTGGTGGTTTTTTGGCCTTGGGTTTCTCTGGCTCTTTAGGCGCAGGAGGCTTGGGTTTGGGCTTGGGTTTTGGCTTAGCGGCCGGGGGAGTTATTTGCGTGAGATCTACCTCGGCAAAGCGCTGCTCTTCTGTTACCGTAGGTTTATCGCTGGTCAAGGCATAAATTACACCGAAAACCATCAAAATCAGCGCATGAAAAGCAAACGAATACTGAAAGAAGTGTTTAAATTTCTTTTTCGATTCCGGCAGAGGCTCTGGAATATGTGGCGAGATAGTGGTGGGAATACTGCGTAAGCGGTACTCATCGTTGCCCGCCTTTAGAAAGACGATTTTATCCGGTGGTAAGGTGTAACGAATCAGCTTCCTGGGGTTGTCTGTTTTTATCGCTACGCCTGTTTTACCTATACTGCTATCCGATACAATGCCCGTGAAATGTTGGTTTGAATAATAAAACTGGCAGCGATTACTATTGCTGTTACTGGCAATTTTTATATTCTTATCACCCACATGCGCATAATAGGTGTTACCGGCAGGAATGTGTTGTAAATCCTTGATTTCACCACGATGAAAACGGGTTATCTCTATCATTGACGGTGCATTGTGATCAATAACACCTTTCCTGGACTCTTGCCTCAGTTTATCTGCCAGTGAATAGAGTTGTTCGTTGTCTACTTCATCTATTTCATCGTCTTCTTCTTCAAAATTATAAGGCAATTTGGCATAAGGCCATTTTGCTTTAGGCTGTGCCGGAGTCATAAATGATGGCTGGGCATTACCACCTGCTTCCGCTTCCTGCTTGGGCGCGGTCTGCATCTGCCCTGCCCGTGCTAGCGCCTTCAGACTCTCCTCAACTGCGCTTTGCGAATCGCTATCTTGCCGCTTACTGTCCGCTAATTCTTGTCGTTTTGATTCTGCTGCTTGTTGGGCCGCTGCCGGTTTTTGCCTAGCAGTAGTTTCACTCTTTCTCGCGGGCTTAGCCGCTGGTGCTGTTGGTGTTTGTGATTTCTTTTTAACCTTTGCTGCTTTTTCTATCACAGGTTTCGCTTTGCGAGCCTTCACCAACCCAGCTTCCTTTACCTCGGGTTCAGTTTGCTTTTCGATTGTCTCAACGTTACCTGCCTGAGAGAATTTCGCCGCAATCTCTGCCTGAAGTTCTTCGCGCAATTCGGCCTTTATTTTTTGCGTAAGCTCTGCTTTTAACCTCTCTTCCATTGACTGCTTATTTTCATTGGAGACAGGGGAAGCTACCGATTTTTGCTTTTTCGCTTCACGCTTTTCAGCTATAGAGCTTACCTGCAATGCTGAGGATAGCTTTCCTACACTTTTCTTGAGCTGCTGCTGTTTACTGGATATATGAGTAGCCAGCTTACTAATAAGCTTGTCTTTTTTATTGGTATTGAAAGATTCGAATGGGAGTTGGCGCTCGACAAAGTCAACCAGCACGTCATCTTTCGCGACATAATCCCGTTCGTCTGGGCTGATCTTCTTGTTAAGCTCGCTGATTACCCGATGCTGTTTTTTAATGTGATTAACCAGCTCTCGAATAACCCGGTCCTTATCCTGAGCGATAGCTGTGTTGTGCTCAGTGTCGGCGCCGTATTCAAGCAGCATCTCGTCTGTGATCACCGGGTTTTCTGTTGCAGTATTACTGGAAGAAGACATCGTTTAACCCAACTATTTTTCGCCCGACTCTGCATCGCTATCCTGCTCTGCTACAAGGCTGTCGTCACTGATTTCTATATCGCCGTTATAAAAATCCTTTACTATCTCATAGCGATAATCTTTTCTGGTTTTTAACAAGCTTTTTACTTTGCTTTTCCGTCTGTTGGTGAGATACACAGCCCCTGACTTTACCGACTGCCCCTGAATATAGGCATTACCAAAATCAATTCGGCTTTGCTGTTGCTCCGCCTCGCCCTGGGCATTCACAACCAAAGGGAAAAACATCAACAATACAAATGTGCAAGGTATAAAGAATGTCTGCTTCATGATCAATGTTCACCTGTTACAGCAAACTGCATATTGGGGTAGCCCACCATGCCAATGGTTTTCATTACTGTATTGATGGCTTTAAAAGGAACCTTTTTGTCACAGAAAAACAATACCTGAGCGATCTTTTTAGGTGGCACTGGTACTTCCGCGCCCTCTTGATCGCTGGGCTCACCCTGCTGAGAATGTATTTGTTTTTCACGTATTTTCTCCAGCGCTTTATACATACCGTTGTTCTTTGGGTTTTCGGGGTCGTAACCGACAACCTTTCCCTGGCGAATTTTAGCTACAAGCTGGTCGTCAATCTTTACGGAATCTTGCGAAACAAACACTTTCAGTACGTTATCGTATTCCCTTTCGGCACTTGACACTGGTAAATCAATATTGCTTTCCAGGTCAATCTCATCGGGGCGCTCAGAATAGGAAAACAACAAAAAGAACACGATAATGGTAAACATGTCCATCATCGCAGTGATTTGCAATGTAGGAGGGACAAAATCCTGATCTCTAAGTGCGCCACCTAAAGCCATTTTAACTACCTCTCTGGATCAACTGGCTGATACTTCGCCAGATATAACGACTATGGGAAACAGAGGTTGACCCTCTAGTTTTCTGGCGGCGTCCATAACCGTAACGATATCCTCATAGATCACATCGTCCCCGGGGGACAAGATCAGAGTGCTGCTCTTAGGATATTGATCTTTTATTTGTTTGAGTGCAGAAGCGATGCTTTGCTTGTTTTGCTCCACGCCTTCCCCTTGCCACTTCAGCTGCATATCCAACGCGCTTAGCTGTGCTTCACTCAACTCATCCGAAGTGATGGAAAGATCTATACCTGAATAGTTGAGTTTGATAACTGCAGTAACAATAATCTCACTCTTTTTTTCCTGCTCCTCGCTATTATCGGGAACAGCTCTTACCGGCACAGATGTGTCGATTGCTTTCAAGTGCAGAAAACTGGACGACATAAGCAGAAAGGGTATCAACACCAGAAACATATTCATGATGGGTACCATGTTTATTTCTACTGCAGGGTCGCTTATTTTTCTGCGCGCGCCGAGACCGCTCATGCCGGCGAACTCTCACGCTTGATGTTCGACAGGATATTAAACAGACCAAGCGCTTTCTCATCCAGCTTACCTATCAGATAGTCTCCCCTGTTGTTAAGCAGGTAAAAGCCAATCAGACACGGAATGGAAACAATCAAGCCAAAGGCGGTGGTGAACATTGCAACAGAGATACCGGCAGCCAGTATTTGCTGCTTCTCAGCAGCTGCTGCCTCGCTGATGCCGGAGAACGCGGCAATCAAGCCGATAATCGTTCCAAGCAGACCAAGCAAGGTGGCAATATTGGCGAACATGCTTAAATAATTAACCCGCGCTTTAATCATCGGAATTTCGCGCAAGATACTTTCCTGTAGCGCCTGTTCAATTTCCTTGTCCCGCTTACCCGCTTTTAACAAACCGGTTTTCAAAGTTCGCCCTAGTGGGTGGTTAGAAAACTTTCCAACTTCTTCCATGGCTTGCTGGTAATTTTCGCTTTCCAAGCGAACCTCAACCCGTTTAAAAGCCTTGTCAATATTTAAACCTAAACGAAGGTAAAGGAAATATGCGCGCTCGCAAAAAAGTGCAAATGCTGCGATTGAAGTAAATAAGATGACGTACATAAAAAAGCCGCCACTGGAAAAAAAAGTAAACATCAGATACCCCTTAAACTGCGGATTCAGACCGTGAATCAAGACGAATACGTAATCGATAATAGCAGACGAAATTCGTACATCTGTCGTAGAAAAATGCAAAAAAATGTACAGGAAGTATCATTTTTAAAAGTGTGAAAGCGCTACTTTTTATATTTGATTGAGATCAAGCGGGAGATGCTTCAAAAAAAGTTGGCAAGGGGAAAGCTTATATGAGCAAGCTCTTAGTTATCTATAATCAATGCTGCAGTGCTTACCTATAAATACATTTGATGTTTGTCGTTCTTTTCATGGGATTGGAGGGCTAAACTAGCTTTGATCATAAATGGCATGAATACCACCCCTCTCAATATACCATTTTCACGTGATTTTACGGCGCTTCACCCTTATCGGGTTATCAAAATATGCTGAACAAGTCAAAATAGGAAGCAAGCATCAGAAAACAATAAGTAACGACTAACCTTTATACAGCAGGTCAATTTCGGATAAAAAGGCAGATCCATACAAATTTAAACATTTATGCAGGCCTCTCCGTGATAGCCATTAACTTAAAAATAGCGGCGCTCTATCTTTATTAATTCGGTATTTATTTATTTTTTTCCAGTAGAGATCTATTTTTGTCAAATAATTCGACAGAAGAAAAACAACGAGAAGCTGAAGTGCCGTAGGTCGGAAAAGGCGAAGCCGCCTTCCGACACATTTTCGAAGCGGGTTTTAAAATGTTTGCACAAGTGGCTGTTGATGGTTATTAACTTATATAGGCGGTTGCGGGCCTATGGTCATGCAGGATGACGCTCCGCTCGGCAATTGCTCCATGTATTGCTCTACACTCCTCTCCTTCATCCATGTAGCTATTATCCGACCTACAGGTAAGGAAACGTAACCGTGAATGTGGAATCTGGCAACGATAGTTTTGGGAGCATACGATCAAGAATGAAAAAGACTACCGCTACCACATGGATTACGTGGATGTAGTGCCGTAGGTCGGAAAAGGCGAAGCCGCCTTCCGACATATTCCGGAGCGGGTTTTGGAATGGTTGCACAAGTGGCTGTTGTTAGTTTTTAACTTTTATTGGCGGTTGCGGGTATATGGTCATGCAGGATGACGCTCCACACGGCAATTGCTCCATCGCGCCATGGATGGCGCTTATTAGAGCAACGCAGGAGCAGTTGCCGGTGGATGCTCAGTATGTTGCAGTGCCGTAGGTCGGAAAAGGCGAAGCCGCCTTCCGACACATTTCGGAGCGGCGGATGCTCAGTATGTAGCAGCAGCAGCGAGTGGATTCATGCCTGGGCTTGAAGTGTACTCGCGTCGGTGCAAGCTTTCATGATCGGCTGGAGTGGGCGGTTTCAAGCCTGTTCTCAGGATTTGCTGATGTAAGGTATTACTGCGCACGGAAAAAAAGCAAAAAGTCGTACACATTAGACCCTTAGCATCTACTATATTTGATGGCAGAGTAACAAAATGAGTACGGAATAATGCAAAGCGCGCCAGACCATGCAAACGAACATCAGCGGCTCGCCACACTGCTAAATTACGAGGTTCTGGACTCCGAAGACGAGCAGGCATTCAATGAGCTTACGGAGTTAGCCAGTGCAGTCTGCGGGACACCTATCTCACTTATCAGCCTGGTCGATGACCAGCGGCAGTGGTTCAAATCCCGTGTGGGCCTTGGGGCAACTGAAACCCCAAAGAGTATTGCCTTCTGCTCCCATGCCATCCTGCAAAATGAAGTATTTGAAATCCCCAACGCGCTGGAAGACAGCCGCTTTGCCGACAACCCCTTGGTTACGGGCGACCCGGACATTCGCTTTTATGCGGGTGCACCCTTGGTGGCGCCTGATGGCAGCCCCATTGGAACGTTGTGCGTTATCGACCGTAAGCCTAAGCAACTGACGGACGACCAGGCACGAGCGCTGCAGATACTATCGAAGCAGGTGATTAGCCAGCTGGAGTTGCGTTTACATACCCGCAGGCTTGAGAAAATCGCCAAAGAGCAGCAAAACTTACTGGCCACCATTGCACACGATCTGCGTTCCCCCTTTAATGCGATTCTTGGCTTGGCAAAGCGCCTATCCCTTAAAGCGGAAAACCTTTCCCATGAAAACGTATCTAAAGCAGCGCATAGCATACTGTCAGCGTCTCTGAAGGTATATCAGCTGCTCGATGAGATGCTGCAGTGGTCCAGCAGCCGTATGGGGGCCACCAGCGTGCATATTGATACTCATGCGCTTTTGCCCCTTGTCACCGTCAGTTCGGAATTGCTTCATGAAGCGACACAACTCAAGAAAATCAATTACATCTGCGAGCTTGACGAGGACATAAAGGTAAAGATTGACGCCACTTTGACCAAGGCGGTGATCAGAAATATTTTAAACAACGCCATAAAATATGCGCCACCAGAAGGAATCATCAAAATTTCAGCCACCGAAGAAAGCGACAATACAATCAATTTGCGAATTTTCAATAATGGCGCGGCCATACCGGATGACCAACAGCAGCGTCTATTCAAAGACCCTGTAGAGAGTAAGAGCGGTACCGAGGGTGAAAGCGGCTATGGTTTAGGCTTGAAACTCTGTAAAGAATTTACAGAAATGCAAGGTGGTCGCGTTTACCTGGAGGATTCATCAGCACAAGGCACCTGCTTCGTTGTGGTGCTCCCCAAAGCCTGAAAACAGTAGCCTCAAGGCTATGTAATATGCCTGTTTTACGCTGTTCTGGCGAAACGATGCTCCAGAATTTCTTTGGTTTTAGAGACCTGAGAACCATCGAGCAAGTGCCTGTCCACTAATTCGCAAATCACTGCGCCAATCACCAGTGATTTTTCTTTGTATCGATCACCAAGAGGCGGTGCTTTTAATTCCCCTTTTTCTATGGCTTCATTCATGCGACTTTTCATCTGTTCAATATGATAAGCGAACAGCTGTGCAATTGAGGGGTTAAACCAGGAGTCTGTCTTTATGTAAAAAAACCAAATGGTTTCCCGAAGCACTTCAACCGCCCTGGGCGAAAAATGCGTAAAGCACCAGCGTGCGTATGTCTCGGCAATTGGGTCCTCGACACTGAGTTGGGATTGGTTGAACGGCCAGTTCATAGTTGCTTTCATTTCCAGGCTCCGTAAAAAGCTAGCTCCTGTAAAGTATAGCTGGCAATAGATAAAGGCCAGATAGCGATGTGGAATATGGCGCTGGTATTAATGCTCAAACGAATCTTTAGCACACCTGTCACACCCGGCTACAGGTGTTTTAGTGCGACACACCCCATAACTGCTCACGCCCTGCCCAAGCCTCCATATTCGTGAACAAACATTCTATAGTGTACTATGGGCTTGATATGAGAGACCTATGGAAATGGCGCGATTATCGTCGATATGGGCAATATAAAAGGCATCAAAACCCCTATTCGGCTATTATTTGACCGCATTAAAAATCAATAATGTATTGATATCTATCATTATTCCGAGCCAAGTGCTCAATTAACCACCGTTTATGTAAACCTGATTAACCCATAAACCTTGTTTATAAGGTACCCTTGCAACCCAATAAGAGTATCAAATAGGCGCAGAGGGCTAGCAGCGGATGTAGCGCTAATAGCACTCTTTATATCTCCTTTGCAGAACAGATTCCTAGTAAAAAATGGAGACCCCCCAGCTTTGCTGGGGAGGCACCCATCGTTTGACAGTTTCGGGAGTCTCATAGAAAACTCCATGATGTGAGCCGCCAAGCAACACACCAAAGAGATATCTATGAGACAGG
>CAJIBL010001109.1_pt1 | contig 11586 bp, 4 predicted proteins | sample 9199351 | NCBI WGS metagenome assembly CAJIBL01 (sample SAMEA7708304, study PRJEB35096) | sediment metagenome | biome: marine neritic benthic zone biome [ENVO:01000025]; feature: sediment [ENVO:00002007]; material: shallow marine sediment [ENVO:03000034] sea grass bed [ENVO_01000059] ...
GCCAGGCCTGTTACATCCAGTTTTCCTTGATTAACCCATTGCTCAATAAACGGGTTGTTACCAAGCACACCGATAACAACTGCCGTTTTTTTTAGTTTTTTCGGGCTTTTAATAACAGCGGTTTTGCCACCACTCACTCGCTGCAAGTCCCTGGCAAACGACTCGGCGACCCTTAAAACCGCTGGGTCTGCTTGTTTATCGACAACAACCGGGACAGGACGCCCCTTGTGGATAAGTGGAAAGGCACCGCTAGAGGGCTCGGAGCAAACCGTCGCAGGCGTATCACAAGCCGTCGCAACAGGCGCAAGAAGATACAACGCTAAAACAGCAAGAATGGGCTTAACATATTTTTGCATGTAATTACCTGCTTTGTGAGTTGGCGAAAACCGGGTATTTTACTTGTATCAGCACCTTATTGATCAAGTTTTATAAGTTTGCTTACTACAGAACAAAAAAAAGCCTCCTGCTGTTCACGCGGCAAGCAAGCTGGAGAAAAAGATAAGCTACCGCTGCAAAGACAACGGTAGCTGTGGTTGGAGTGCTAGAACTTATAGCTCGCACTTAAGGTAAAGCGGCGGCCTTTCTGGAACCAGGAACCAGCCAGACGAGTGTCATTCGGAACGTTTACAATTCCGGATTCTCCGGTGGCGTTTGTTACCTGCTGTTTGAGTACCACTTCTTCATTCAACAGGTTACTGGCCTTCAGGGAAATGGTGAGGCCGTCCATGGGGCGGAATTTCACAGAACCATCAAGAGTGGAAAAGTCATCCTGCCACATGGGGCGACCAATAACACTGTCGATAGGCGTGATCAAGAATTCCGAGCGCCAGTTGTAAGCCAACCTCGCCGACCAGCTATCCACCTCGTACATGGCGATAAAGTTAGCAGTGTGCTCAGAAAGCCCACGTAGCGCGTCTACTTCCACATTGCTCGCTGCCAAGGTGTTTTCGAACACTCCATCTGAATCACTGGAAGACGTGTAAGAGGTTTTTAATCCCTGGTTGTCCACATAGGTATAGTTGGCTTTAATACCAAAGCCATCAACAGGAAGGGAATCGAAGAAATCCGTAAACGCAAGCTCAAAACCCTGGATCTCTGCACCATCGCCATTAACGGGCGCTCGTATTACGGCTTCCTTGGTAACACCATTACTTTCTACCTCAGTATCAAAGCGCACGTGCTGAATGTAGTTATCCAAATCCTTATGGAAGAGTGCACCAGTGAGCGAGCCATCATCGTCGAAGTACCACTCCAGGGTAAGGTCAATCTGGTCAGCGGTAATTGGTTTTAGGCCCGAGTTCTGACCTGAGCCTCTAGCGTAAACATTTACACCAACAACTTCACCGCTTTCGTCACGAATCCAGGCAGGGTCACTTTCGGAGGTAACATAAGGGACCTCTGGTGAAAGACGATAGAAATTACGCAGATACCCCATATCCGGTCGAGACATCGCGCGATTCAGCCCAAGTCGACCGACTAACTCATCGGTAAAGTCTAGCTTCAAGTTCAAGCTAGGAAGAATATGGTACTGGTTAATATCGGATTCGGTTACTTGGTCTTCGCCCTCGAAGAAACGGGCGTCGTCATCGGAAATGTAGCAGCCCAAAGTCTTCGGCACCCCGGACTCAGGATTCCCTTCCGGATCTAACCGATCTTCACAAACAAGGTCGCGATCTATTCCATCTACATCTCTTCCAACCTGGCTTTCATAGCCACTTGTTTCAGAAACCCACTCTTCGTCGGCAAAGCTGGTAATAGCCCAGCCGCCCTTACTTTGAACATTGGTATAAACGTAACGAACACCAACATTACCGCTGTATGGTAAGCCAAACAGAGTAGAGTCATTACCACCAATATTAAACTGGATATAAGCGGCACTGGTTTCTTCCGACACATCAACAAGTTCTGCGGGAGTAACACACAAATCACTATTAAGCTCATCAGCTCGGTCTCCGAGACCAGAACACGCGGGCTCCCATCCCACGCCACCTTCAAAGCCAAGTGCAGGGCCACCCAAGCTATTTATCATCGCCCAACGATCTTTCAATAAATCCATGTTTGCAAAGGGTAACTGACCATTGCCTATTCCAAGGTCAAAATAATCATCACCAAATTCCTGCACTTCATAGTAACCTTGCGGATAACCAGTAAAGTACTTCTGATTGCCATTTGTTCCAATCGGTATTTCTTCCCCCGATTCTTCGTCAATTTCAACCGGACCTGGCTCATGGTGATCGAGATTATAATAGTGCGCTTGATTTCCGCTCCAGGATGTCGCCACAGACTCCCAATTGTAGTTAGAGGCTCTCACCTGCTGGTCACGATCCGCATAACGGAAACCGATCTTGATGGACTCAAGGTGGTTAATATGAAAATCGTATTCAAAATCCGCCCGCGCAGCAAATTCGTCACCTTCACTATCCTGAAAGTGATCCATAATATGGTGCATACGCCAGTTATTTGGATTACTCCAGTTACCCTCAGAAAAGTTGACATTTGTTGGCGCGAGCCATTCAACAGCGGCTCTGTCTCTCAGATCTACCTTAATATCTGCGAAGCTCGCGAAACCTGTTTCTACATCCCAAGCACGCACCGTGGATTCAACATACTGAACATCAAAGTTGGCTCGCATGCGTTCGTTGATGGACCACTTGAGGTTTAAACTTAAGTCCTGAGTAACATTGGTTTTCGTTGCGCCCTTGGTCACGGTCGCAATATCATAAGGTATTGTTCCTCAGTACTGAGTTTTCTTGCATCATTTTTTCATGAACGAAATTATAACATAATGTACGTATTAATTCCGCCCCGTTAGTAATAAAAATAACAGCGCCGCTTTACTTAATAAGGGCAAGAAACGGAAACAAAAAAAAGCGCCCGGAAAATGGGCGCTGTTAAGTAGTTCTCAAAACGTCGTAATGGGTTTCGGTTAAGTCCCTCATCCGATTAATCTCATCCCTAAAACTATTTGCGGGCCTGAGTAGCATATTGCACGCTAGCCAGACCTCGTTCAGCATGGGCCGCTACAACGAAACGGCCCGACTGATATTGGTGCTTAGAACGTATAGCGAACTCCTAACAGGGTATTGCGCCCATAAGAATCGTATGCATCCAGTCGCTTCGCATCTTTGTCCAGATAGCTATATGCCTTCTCATCCGTCAAATTGATTACCTCCAGGCTAGCCGTGAGACTGTCAGTGATCTCGTAGCTGGCAGAAAAATCATATTGTTGGTACGAATCCGATATTTCAAAAAGATTCCCGTTCCTGTTGGCGTTAGCGTTCTCAATGTACTCACTTCGGCCCATACCCGAGATACGAGTTTGGAAAGGCCCCTTCTCGTAGTAGATGGTTATGTTGTACTGATTGTCAGAAATATTTTGGAAGCTATCAACAAACTCTACCGGCTCATCAAGCTCTGCAGTATTGAATTCGTAGTCCTGCTCGGAATCAACATATGTGTAGTTAGTAATAAATCCCAAACCATCGAGTATTATCGGAAGGCTGTCAAAGACTGCATCCAGCGGTAGCTGGAAAGAAAGCTCATAGCCCGATACTTTCGCACCCTCTCCATTTACCCGTGAGGAGATATCCCACAAACTAGCTTCAGGATCATCATGCGCTGGCGAACCAACGGGTAGCAGACTCAGAGGCAGACCGGTAGACTCGTAGGTATCAGTATAGGTTTCACTCTTGGGAAACGATTCAATATCTTTGTCAAAAAACGCGAGAGCAAGCAAGGCTTCATCTGAGAAATACCACTCTATAGACAAATCGGTGTTAGTTGCTCGACTCGGCTCCAGGAAGGGGTTCTTAAAGCTAACGCCATAGTTAAACGCATCCACAGATCCACCAGGGCTCAAATCTCCTAGCGCAGGACGCGCCATCACTTCAGCCCAGGCAGCACGGATAACGAGGTCTTCCATGACCCAGAGAGAAGCATTCAACGAAGGAAGAGTGTCATCGTAGACAGGGCGCTCAATTGTTACCCAGGAGCCCGAGTTGAAGCCCTGCGATGTCTGCTCGGTTTCAGCATACCGAACACCCGCGTCGAAGAGGAAACGCATAGCCCCCAGATCATATTCCCCGGCCACCTGTATAAAAGCGCTGGTACTAATTTCTTCTACTGCGCGGATATCACTTTCTCGTGGAATATAAGGCAAGCTAGCAAGGTTCACAGCCTCAAGCCATTTCCGCGAGGGAGCCAACCATGTGGTGGTGGTGCCAGAACCAGTAGGCCCCTTATATTTTACTGTTTCACTCAGTTCAGCCGTACCTGGAGCCCCATATAGCTCTTCCCCCTCCTCGTCCGGGTCTGTATCACACTCCACAGTGTCCAACACACAGGTTTTGTTGTCACGACGCTGGGCTGTGGTATCAAACTCAAATCTCTTTTGTGTCAGCCCCGTGGACAATGTGAGATTGTCTGTCACAGACCACTCAAAATTCATCTCATTAACAGCAAAACGGTTATTCGTTCCGCTTTGACGATCCCTGATTTCGCTAAGCCAGAACGTACTTGGTTCGCTTACAGAAGGGCCGTTGAAACTGAGTGTTGGTATTTTGCCATCTTTGCTGTAGTCGTAGCGATATCCGTCATAGTTCTTATTATCGTACATCAAGGTAATCTCTACTGGCTGCTCACTAACGTTTTTCGAACTTCCGTGCAGCGCATTCATCCGCACAACATCGCTAAACTCATGATCGAAAGTAATAGTGTATTGCCTGTAATCAGAGTCAACTTCCTGATGATAATTTTCTGACCGAATATAGGTATTATTTACGTCAGCGGCAATCACCGTGGAGTTGCCAATACCATAGCGGTCAGGATGCTCCTCCATAACGTAGGAGGTAATATCCATGGTTCCTGGATTTATTCTAAGCATTGGCTGGATTGCACGCCAGTCACGGGTACGCGAAAGCGATGCCGCCATCAAGTCAAACGAGATTTCTGTTGCGTCGCCCGGCGCAATCTGTAATCCAGCGGTTATACCCAGGCGCTCCTGCTTTATATCGTTCTGGCCAAATCGTGGCAGCCTTGGATGGAAGGCACTTGCAACTTCATCACACGCCGCGGAAGTACCGCTGCAATCCTCACCATTTACGCTTCTAAAACGACTCTTCTGCCAACGGATGGTATTCGAACTGAGCGCTGTTGTGCTTGGCTCCGAGTAAGCAATGGAGGCCGCTGCGCCCCATTTTCCTTGTGGGTCATTATAGGCATAGAGCCCGGCAAGCCTTGGGTGTGTATCCTCGGCATTACTGTTATAACCCAACTTACCACTGATTAAAAATGTGGAACCTTCCTCATAATCCATTGCACGAGCTGTTTCCAGCTCTATGGTTGCCCCTAGAGAGCCCTCTGTTAGATTCGCGCTCTGAGTTTTGTAGACAGTTATGGAATTAAAAAGCTCTGAAGCGAACATATTAAAGTCAAAACCACGCCCGGAGGTTTGGTCACCTGCTCGGGTTTCCATACCGTTCACTTTTACCTGAGTATAACGACTTCCCAGACCACGGACGGTAACGCTCTTGCCTTCACCGTTGACTCGCGAAATAGTCACACCTGGTATTCGCTGCAACGATTCGGCGAGATTAAGATCAGGAAAATCAGCGATATCTTCCGCGTGAATGGCATCAACCACACCTGTAGCTTCACGTTTTTTGCCTAAAGCCGCTTCCAAACTCGCTCTAAACCCTGTTACCAACACCTCTTCTTCTACTAATTCAGAGTCGTTCTGCGCTAGCGTAGTATTTGATGCACCATAAAAAACTGCCATTATGGCAACAACTAACGACTTCCTGATAAAGCGTTTTTGTATGCTATTAATTACTGGCATCATATTCCCCTTTTTTAGTTTAATAATTATTAATAGATTGGATATAGTCCTGTTTTTTATCAACCTCCCGCTTACTGCGCTGACCAAAGCCCCAGCAACGCCTCGACAACTTTTTTCATAAAACATTATCAAGCCCCCAAGACACAACTCGCCGACACAGAATACTCGGACATGCCCCAATGAAATATTATTGCTATGAGCTTAGTATGAAGTTTAAATTTTTGATAATCTTATTATAAAATAAATAAAAACGAAGGTTTTTCTTCAAATATTGGACTATTTGCACAAGGTAGATCTCACTTCCTTAGACCAGATCCTGCTTTATTACAGGCATCAGCCACAATAACCTCGGCTAATTACTTAATTAAGTATATGCGAAGGGGAGAGCCGACTGCTATATTGAGTAAAGACTTTATTATTTATAATATTCACACCCAAAATGCGTAACATGCTAACAACATCTATTCTACCTGACATACAACATATACCCCCCATAAAATAAGATACATGACTGCTGTATTTTTCGGCTATCAGCGCCCTAGCTTAATCTCTTAGCCAGCATCACGCCATGGGATGCTGGCTAAGAGGGACGTACTTGCAGCTGTAGCAGTAGCAAATACCGGATTTATGTCTACAGGCAAGCCCACGCTTCCGGATCAGCAAAATAGTTTATGGAAAACTATGCGCCTATTTATTTTTTTTGTACAACCACACTCAGTCAACAGAATGTTCGGGTTCGATGCAAATGTACCGCCATCTGCTTATTTTTTGGGATTCTGGCAACGGTCCATCCGCGCCTGGAAATCCCTCAAGAATGCTTCACGATGAACATTAACGGTCGCAGCTCCGTCGTAACCATTGCTCGATGCGTCGGGGTTATCCTTCCAGCAATTAGGACGATCACCCCCGCAGGGAATAAACGCGCCAGCCCATCCGGGTTTAGTTGGGTCGCCAGGGTTTCGAATTTCGTTGTCAATGGTGTAGAGCACTGCAGGCGTATCACCCATTTTTATGGTCGATCGGTGAGACATAAAATACTCACCCAATGCACCATGGCCATCCACATGCTGCTTGGGAAATTCTTTGTTGCTTAGGTCTCCGGACATGTTGCCACCGTTAAAGAAGCCTCTATAAGTTTCGTCAGCTTCAATTATCCAAAGGTTTTTATGATTGTTAGCGATGTACTTGGAAGCGTTGGGCGAATTTCTTCTGTTCGGACCTGCAATCCAGTACACACGTAAACGGCTTTCAATTGCTGGATGGTCGTGTAGCGCTTGAGCGAGATCTTCAATTCCCCCCCAGACACTAATCCATAATGGACGCGGATCATCTCGCATCGCGACTTCGGCTATCCACTCTGAACCCTCAGTGGGATTATCCCAGCCTTTGGAACTGGCTTTGCTGGTTGCACCTTGCTTGGTTACCGAGCGCAAGTGGTCTGGATGGGGATAATCAGCTGAATGCGTAATAAGGCTTTCGTAGTCGATTTGGTAAAGATCAACAGTCTCAAGAATGTCGTCGTCCCTGCCACTTCCCCAAGGAGAGGAGATCATGCCTTCAACATCCCACAGGTCCGAATAGACCAGGAAATGAACCATGGACTGCTGGTCATCATTATCGGTTCCGCCAATATCAGAACTCATCATCACACGAAGTTTTCCAGAACTGCCGGAGCTAGATGAACTTGATGAACTGCTTGAAGAACTGGAGGAACTTGATGAGCTGGAAGAACTTGATGAGCTGGTCGTTGAAGAGCTGCTTGAACTACTGCTGGAACTGGATGAACTGCTTGAACTGGACGATGAGCTTGAGCTGCTGGATGTATTTCCGCTGCAGTCTTCGGCACTAATGCCACTACCCAGTACTTTTATATAATCAATGTTGGCCAGGCCTTCGTCACTGTCGGCACGGAGTATAATTTCGTTTACACCCTGCGCAAAAGTAACCACTGCAGACTCAAACGTCCAGCTAGTCCAGGCGCCAGTAGAGTCGAAGTCTGCGCTGTCTGCCAGCTGCCCGCCAATCAGAACACTCGCTCCCCGAGCATTAGCTGATGCACTCGCATAACGCCATTCGAGCATGTAGCTGCCTTCATCCTGCACATTAACCCGCCAGACAACTTCATTTCCTGCAGCGTTGTCGGTATTCGCATAACCTGCGCCGTCATACCCTTCATTGCTAGATTGAACATCGCCATCTACGTGACAAAATCCAATCTCATTTTCCTGTATTACAAGTTCATTACCGCCGCTCGAACTGGAAGAGCTAGAAGAACTGGAGCTGCTAGACGAGCTTGATGAACTGGAGCTACTCGACGAACTTGATGAACTGGAGCTACTCGACGAACTTGAGGAACTAGAAGAACTGGAACTGCTCGATGAACTGGAGGAACTAGAAGTACTGGAGGAGCTAGAAGAGCTGGAGCTACTCGACGATGAACTTGAGCTTGATGAACTGCTGGAACTGGACGAGCTCGAACCTGACGAACTGCTGGAGCCAGGATTTTCCCCCGGCAGAGAGCCTGAGCTTGACGAACTGCTGGAGCTCGATGAGCTGGAAGAACTTGATGTGTTATCGGGGTCGAGTATATCTTCCAGGCTACTGCCACCACAGGCACTAAGCGCGATGGTAAACAATACAGGTATGGTAGTTTTAACAGCGAGTGCGAAAAGCCGGTTTATCGTTATTTGCATAATTTGGTCGTCCCAGGTGATCCAGTCCAGATGCCTATTCAGCGTAATGATGTATATTTTTATTGAGGGGATTTTGTTCAATTGAATATTTAGCACCACTCCAAGACTTACAGTACCTTTGTTATCACTACCAACGCTTCTCGCTTTTTAAAAATATATTGCCTGAATCCACAGGTATGGTTAAAAAAACAAACGGCTTCACGCATGAACAGAAGGTCACGTCACGCTATTGTTTACAATTGCGAAGCTTATATTTACGACAAGAGTAGACCGCGTCCTGAAAAGGGGTAGGCTTTACAGGTAAGTTATTGGGATTCTCACGCCAGAACCTCGTGATTCGAGCGTACTCGCAAACGTATCCGTAGCGCTGTAGGAATTAGCCTATTTGAACAAAAAAAACGCACTGTCTGATCACAGACAGTGCGTTTTTTAACAAGTAAATAAATCAACTATATCGATTAATCTATCACGCTTTAAATGAAGCGGCGTGGTGCGCTCGGGCCTTCGCCCGGAGCCACCATCTGCCGTCCATGGCGTGGCGAACAACTGTCAACTTCACATAAAAAATGCCAAGTTAGCAGCTTAAGCTTTACTATCAGTAACCCACCTTATCGGCGTAGGAAATGATTTTTTCGCCGTAGTTACCACCCCAGCTATAACCTTCCCGACGCTCCTCGGAGATATCCATGATGTCGTAATAAGTGCCACCATCACGGTCACTGAAGAAGCCTCTGTTGGTATTTAAATTATAAAAGCGGTACCACATTCTTCCGCCCTTCTTGTAGACAATCTTCTCGCTCTTGGAACGATCGTAAACATAGTCCTCCAGAATAGTATCCGAGCTTTTGAACCAGGCAATGCCCGCCTTAACCGCTTTTTCAATTTCCGAAGTTTGCGGTTGCGTCATCAGGAAGCCAAGCACCTCTATCGACTCACTACCGCTGAGGGATTCTAATTCATAAGCACGCGCTGACTTGGGTTTGTAATCGTCTTTACCATGCTGCGCACACCACACAGTGAGCTTGCCATTTTGTTTCCACTGCGCTTTAAGGATGTAATCTATACCCTTATCAATAGCGCGCTTCATCTCAGAACGCTTACTATCGTTAAAAATATCGCCATTGAATGGCGCCTGTTTTTGATGAGCGTTGTGCAAGACCGTAAGCACACTGGCCATGGCGTTGTCGTTAAAGGTAACGTGATCCGCGTATCCACCTTTCAAAGGATAGAACTGCGGCCACCCACCCTTGCTGTACTGGGCTTCGAGAATAAAATCCATGGCTTTACGTGCAGAGTCACGGTATTTACTGCTGCCGGTTTCCTGATAAGCCTGCGCCATGAACACTATCTCTGTCACTGTCGCATTGTTATCAAAAGTACCTTTACCACTGCCACCACTGCCTTTTTCATCGTAATCCTGGTTCTTGGGCCAACCACCATTGCTGTATTGATGAGACAATACGATGTCGTATTTATCTTTACCCCACTTGGTTTTCGATTTGTTGTAGCGGCTTTGGGCAGGGTTTCCGCTTTGCGAAAGTACTTTGCCGCCGGAACTGCCGGAGCTAGACGAACTGGAACTTGAGGACGAGCTTGAAGAGCTTGAACTGCTTTCACATGTACCAGCCTGCATGTCGTTACCAACCAGGGTTAGCGAATCGACATTAGCTAAACCATCATCTGTTGTCGCACGTATTTCAATGGAATTATTGCCGCCTTTAAGGCTTACAGCAGCCGAATTGCTTGTCCAGCTTGTCCATGCGCCTGAGCCTGGCATATCGATGGATGCTGCACGCGAACCATTCACATAAACGTCACCCTTGCGGTTGTCGGAGGAACCATTGGCATAACGAACGGTAAGCTCATAGCTGCTGCTGTTTGCCACTTTTACAGCCCATACAATAGACTTGCCGTTGCTATTTTCTGTATTGGCGAAACCACTGCCTGTAAAACCTGAGTTATTACTTTCTACTGCTCCATCAACGCGGCAAAAGCCGGAAGCATTTTCCTGCAGCACCAGTTCTGAACTGCCCGAGCTGGAAGAAGAACTGCTTGAAGAACTGGATGACGAGCTTGAACTGGAACTTGAGGAAGAGCTGTTGCCACTTGAGCCATTGCAGCTGGCAGCAGACACGTTCGGGCCACTGACTTCTATGTAATCAATATTACCCAGGCCAGCACCCTGATTGGCTTCAAGGCGCAATTTTTTGTAACCGCCATCGAGATTCAGGGTAACCGAGCTGGTGTTCCAGCTTGTCCAGGAGCCTGTGCCAACAAAATCTTCAGTAGAGACTCTAGCGCCATTGGTACTTAGTACGCCGCTACGGTTTGTACTGGAGCCATTGGCGTAACGCCAGCGAATAGTATATGAACCTGAATCACCGTCAACGGCCCAATCTATACCGCTGCCCGAAGCATTTTCAGTATTGGCAAAACCGCTGCCACTGAAGCCGGAGTTATTACTGTCAACGGCCCCGTCTACACCGCAGAAGCCTGTCTGATTTTCCTGAATGGTGACTTTACCGGCTTGGCCCGAACTCGATGTGCTGGAGCTTGATGAGCTAGAACTGGAGGAACTCGAACTTGAGCTGGAGGAGCTCGAACTGGAAGAGGAAGAACTGCTGGAACTGGAACTACTTGATGAAGAACCGCCTGAACCGTTGCAGCTTCCGACCAGGGTCCATGAGTAATCGCTACCCGGTATGGAGTTGGTATACCAGTTTGCCTGATACAACTGACCGTTGTAAGACATTTTGTCACCAGCTTTGGCGTGGTTAGGTTGGCCTCCAGACCAGTCGCTGGCAGTCCAGTTTGGATACTCGTTCACACCACTGCAATTACCACCTCCTCCATTACCACCTGTGCTGGAGGAGGAACTGCTGGAAGAACTAGAGCTGGATGATGAACTACTGGAAGAACTTGAGCTACTGGAAGAGGATGAACTTGAACTACTGGAGCTGGAAGAACTTGAACTGGAAGAACCACTAACAACACCAGCATAGGTTTCAATTTCAGCGACTTTCGGAGTACCACTGGCACTGGTGATTTCAAAATTAA
>CAJIBL010000230.1_pt1 | contig 11415 bp, 14 predicted proteins | sample 9199351 | NCBI WGS metagenome assembly CAJIBL01 (sample SAMEA7708304, study PRJEB35096) | sediment metagenome | biome: marine neritic benthic zone biome [ENVO:01000025]; feature: sediment [ENVO:00002007]; material: shallow marine sediment [ENVO:03000034] sea grass bed [ENVO_01000059] ...
GATCAGAACAAAATAACTGTATTTAGTAATGAATTAACATTAGACGATATATTAAAACAAAAATCGAAGTTTGAATTGTATTTTAACCGAAAAATTTCTAACATTGCAAGAAATCAAAGAAACTTTAAATATAATTATCTATATTTTGAAAGACAAACATCTTTTAAAAAGTATTATAGGCTAGACCAATATATTAACACTATAGACAAAAAAGAACTTGATAGCATGGAAATACCCGCTATAGTTGGCATTGATGAAAAAGGTGATATGATCATTTTTGATTTTGTAATGGTAAAAAATTTATTTATTGCCGGAGAACCAGGCGGCGGAAAATCGGTATTAATGAATATTCTAATACAGTCTTTAATGGTATTTAACGATAATTGTATATACATTATGATAGATCTGAAAGAAGGCGTTGAACTTTCAGACTATGATCATTTTAAGAACTGTATAACAGTTAGTACAAGTGAAGAACTCAAAAATGTAATAAATACAGTTAATAAGATTATGATAGATAGACTAAAAAAAATTCGGGCAATGGATAACTGTAAAAATATCCAAGACTATAATGCTAAGAAAAATGTTAAGAAGATGGACTATATTTTCTTATTTATTGATGAAATGGCCGAAATAAAGTTAAATACCAGCGGCCAAAAAAGAAGTGATGAAGAAACAGAACTATTACAGATAGGCCAAAAAGCAAGGGCGGCGGGTATATTTATTGTTGGAGCTACACAACGGCCTAGCGGGGAACAAATTAATACAGATATTAGAGCAATATTTCAAAAGGCTATAAGTTTATGTATATCCACCAAAGAAACACAAAGAATGACTAAAATACCAGGCACAGAAAATTTAAAACCTGGTGAATTTAAAACTAATATCTGGAATGATACAAGCAAAATTTATAAAAGCTTTTTGGTTAGTTCTGAAGAAAATAAAAAGGCCGGACTACCTAAATGTAACACTATCTATGAAGATTTAAAACATATTTTGCAGTATGAAAAATTCTTTATAGAAATTAAACCTAAATTGGAAAATAAAAAAACTAATGTTAACAGTTTATGTAATAGGATGTTAACTAAGCTTAACAAAGGTTATACCAAAAAGTTAGTACAAACAATCGATTATCACAATTTTATTAATTTAGTACCTAAGTCAATAAAAAAGCAGGTTGCAGATATAAAAAAGTTATCACAAATTTATGATTTATCTTTAGAAGATGCCCATTTGCATCATGGGGATAATTACATCAAGCTTTTAAATTTTTTGCTGGAAAATCAACAAAACAATGGATTGTTACCGACTAGTAGCAATATTATTAACGCTTTACAGCTTACAAAGCGAACTAAGGATGACTTGTTGCAACAAGCATTAACAGAGGGATACATTAAAAAGCGTTCTAAAACACGTTTTGAGATAAATAAAAATTGCCAGGACTGGGCAAAAATAAAAAACTAAATTGGAGGATAAATTTTATGAAAAATTTTGTAATTATTATTTCAAAAGATGGATCACTTAAAAGAAAACCTACTAAAGAAATCAAGAAAGAAAAATTCAGCTTAATGAATAAGTCGTATAACTTAGCTTACAAAATTAAACGGAAAATCAAAACAAAGTTAGGGTTGACTAACGATGACACAACAAAGCTAGAAAACAAGTGGCTTTAACAAATGAGAGGAGACAGAAAAAATGAAAAAGATTGAATATGATAGCCGAAATAGGCAATATTACGTTATTTCAGATGGTAATAGAAGGTATTTGCATTGTGGAGATAGGATAATCTTTAAAGACAAAAAAGAAGATATTAATTTCACATTAGGGAAAATTGATTATAGTTCCTTTGTATCCAGAGGATATTATATTTCATTAAATGATGGGAAAAACTATATTCCCTTGTTTATGATTCAGGCAATAGACTTTCATAATTTTATACCAAAGGAGATAAAATGAAAAAATTTCAATTAGGCACTGTATATATAACACAAGGGATAAAATCATTAATAGAAAATAAACCTATTTTAGAAGTATCTATAAATATATTTTTAGAAATATATCAGAGGGGCAATTGGGGCGTAATGTCAGATAGTGATAAAAAAATAAATGATGCCGCTTTACAGAATAATGACCGTATTTTTGCGGCCTATATGCTTGATGATAATACAAAAATTTGGATAATTACAGAACATGATCGAAGTTTTACCACAATTTTATTACCCCATGAATATTGAGCACTTTATCACTGTACAGCATTATAATTGAACAAAACTGTAATTTTGTATCATTAGAAAAATTGCCTTGAAGTCGCTTAAAAACTAAACTTAACGACTTTAAGGCAAAATAGAATTATCTTTTAATAGAATTGAATCTAACACAACATTTAGGATCACGAGTTGATATGTTAGATTGACAAATATTAGAAATAAGGAGATAGAAACATGTTTAAAAAAGTTGAATCGGAACATTTAGAAATTTTTCGCTTAATGTTAGAGGTCGAAAATGTATCAAGAGATACACTCGATTATTTCGATAAGAATATCCTAAAAATCCATGACTCTAGTATTAACGATTTAAAGAGAAAAATATATTTGTCTATGAAGGACTTACAACCTATCAAGAATGATAGCATTAAAAATAATTTAAAATATAAATTGCTATATGGCCTATACCAGGACTTGAAGAAAAAAAATATATCCCAGGAGACGGCCTGGAATAAGTATATTGATATTATATGAAAAAAAGAAAATGAAAACTATTAATACAATATTCCTAAGAAAATATATATTAAATTATTTTGTTTTATATGCCACATATTGGTAGCATATAAACCAATGTTTATATTATATCATAATTTTTTTTATTTAGTATTAATCGTATTTAAGGTATAATTGATAAAATAAGAAGTTAAAAACCGGTATTGGAGTACCGGTTAAATGAAAGTTAAGATATGTAATTTTTTTTTACCGGCGCTTATGCCAGAAATGAAACAAAGCTTTAAAAAAACAATGCTTCAGCAATGATTATATCAGTTTATAGTCGTTATTAAAAGTATTGAATAGATAATTAGACTAGGAATAACACAAAACACAAGCAATAAATTTATATTCAATATTCGCAAACTATAAACACAATATTATATCCAATATTTGTAATATAAAGATACAATATCTTATATTATCTCTTTTTTGGCTTATTGTGTCAATAGTACAATTTTGCTATACATAGTAAAATTTTACGATACTTAAGGGGGAATAACATTGAAATTAAACTTAGATAAAATAATTGGAGATAAAAAAAAGACACAAGATCTATTTATCCCAAAAATCAAAGAATTATCATTAAAATTATTAAAAGGTAACAAGTTAAATCTTGATAATAATATAGAAATAATAAAAGCAATATCATTTTATTGCCAAGATAATGAAAAGGCTTTAAAAGTATTTCAATCCATGAATAAAAAAATAGAAGAAAAAGAATTTAATAAATTGTTTATAGAAAGTCTAAAAAAGCACAAAAATTTTTATAATCCAAAAACAATAAAATATGCCTGGTACGAGACAGAAACCACAAAAACAGGAAAAGTAAAATATATTTTAATCTATAACAAACTAGTAGAGCAATTAAAAAAAGACCATGAAATTATTAATTTTAATGATGATTTTTACGTTTTTAAAAATGGCTTTTATCAAAAAATATATATTAAAGAAATTAGCAGAAAAATAAAAAAATATTTAGTTTCAAATTACAGAAAAAATGATATAACTGAAACTTTAGATTTATTATCATATGATGTATTTAAGAGGCATGAAAAAATTAATAATGATGAAAATATCATTAATTTTAAAAATTGTATGTTAAAAATACAAGATAAAAAAATAATAGAAATCCCCCATAATAAAAAATATTTATGGACAATACAATACAAATATAATTATAATAAAAATATTTTTTGCAACACTTGGCAAAATTTTTTAAATGAAGTTTTAGAAAAACCAGAACAAAGGATATTACAAGAAATGTTTGGATATAGCCTTCTTTTAAATCAAAATGCAAAAAGTATATTTATATTAACAGGGCCGACGGATTGCGGAAAATCAGTATGTTTAAATGTTTTGTCAAAAATAATAGGAAAAGAATATATTTCTAATTTGTCATTACAACAATTAACAGCAAAGGAACAAAGATTTACTACTTATGCTTTATATGGGAAAGTTATAAATGTTTGTGCAGATATAGGCACAGAAAAATTGCAAGACACCGGAATAATAAAATCAACAACAGGTGGTGATTTTATAACATGCGAAAAAAAACATGGAGACATTTTCAGTTTTAAACCGTCTTCAACACTTATTTTTTCGTGTAATGAGTTACCAAAATGCTATAATGATAAAACAACAAGCTTTTACAATAGATTAAACATTATACCTTTTGTTAACTATTCATTACCCAAAGAAAATCAAGATAAAAATTTATTAAATAAATTTAATTATGAAGGAATTATAAATTGGGCAATTGCAGGGCTAGAACGTTTAATAAATAATAATTTTGCAATTTCCACTTCTAAAAAATCAATAGAAGTCAAAAAACAATATCAAATAAGTAATAATAGTACATTAGATTTTATTAACGAATGTTGCGTTATTACAGCTAAAGGGGCTATACCTACAGAAACTTTATATAATAGATATAAAACGTTTTGTCAGGATAGCGGATTTAGTCCAAAAAATAAAAGAACTTTAATAAATGAATTAAAAGAAATAAAAAATATAGAATATTCAAAACATGTAAAAATTGATAATAAGGAATATAGAGGATTTAAAGGGATTGACTTTACTGATGATATAGCTAATAGTACTGATTATCAAATATTTAGAACTTAGGGCACTTTTAGGGCACTTTTAAAATATCTGTATCAATGATTAATACTTAAATATAAAAAAGTTAGGGCACTTTTAAGGGCACTTAGGGGCGGCAAAATTTTAAAAGTGCCCTTTTTGTGTTTTAGTTTACAACTACATTTAAAATATATTAGGGCATTTAGGGCACTTTTTTTTAACATATACGCACGAGAAAAAGATAAAAATAAAACAATTACATATATAAATATAGTATGTTCAAAAAATCCGCCCTAAGTGCCCAAAAATGTTAAAACATAGATAAACACTTAAATACAACAAGGGCGTTTTTAAAAAATATATGCCCTTAAAGTGCCCTAAGTGCCCTTAAAAGTGCCCTAACTTTTTTATCAATTAAAACAAAATCTACGTGAATCAAAGCTTGAACTTTTGAATTTTACCTAACGGTAAAAGGAAATACTCACTAAACAAAGGATTTTAATTGTAAAACAGTTCAAGAACTTACAATTTTATGTAATAACACTTATAATAAAGCTTATAATATTTAAATATTTTGAAAAAAAATACAAAGTCTGATATTATCTGATTTTAAAAGGGGGTGTTTTTTTTGAAAATATTTTTTGGTTGACCACTTTTACCAGTTTTTAGGCTTTTTTCAAAAGTGAGATTTTCAGTGAATGAATGAAAGGTGGTGAGACTATGAAAAAATCAATTGAAGAAGTAATATACACAATATTATTGATAGGGCTAATTGTTTACAGTCCAAAGCTAATAAAAGTGTTAATAGGTGAATAAAGGGGGATTTAAATTGAAGGTATTTATATATTATGAAAATGAAAAAAAAGATAAAACTTGCTTAGAATTAAGTTTAGTTAAATTTAGGCCAATAACTAAGGTGTCAACAAAAGTTGTAATGTATAGTACATGTGGTACACAAATAGTACATCTTATGAATGACTTAAACAATCAAAATAGAGATGGAATTATAAGTGCTTTTGAAAATGATAATAACTTAGAATTGATTTTAAATGATAAAAATATTATAACTGGAATAGCCGGTAGTAACCAAAAATGTTTACCAGTTGAAATATGTAAATAACTGACAAACCTGGTAAAAAAACAGGCCAAAAATGCTTTGTTTTTTTACCAAGTTTAATAAAAAACAATCCGAACCAAAAAAGGTTAGTATTAATCAATACTTTATAATTTTACCATGAAAATCTTATTATCCAAAACAATTATTTTGTCCAATTATAATGCTTTAAAGCGATAAAGTAAGTAAACAAATGTTTAAGTATATTGGTATAAAAAATTTATCTTATCAAGGAGACAGAAAAAATGAATAATAATAATAATAATAATGGTAGAAGCAATATGACCAATATAGGACTTACTAAAGAAGAAAATGCCCTTAAATTTTGGGTAAAACAGATATGCACTTTATTTTTACCGTTTTTGGTGGTGTATTCTGAGCTTAAAAAAATGTATAGTAGAAAGTTTGCGATAATTAATTCTATTGTTGGATTGATTCTTTTTATTGTATTTTGGAACGGTATTTTTAGCGATAATACCTTCAAGACCGAAAACAATCAATTAAAAGCAAACCTGACAAGTAAAAATGATAAAATATCTTCTCTTAACCGAAAAATAGATAGACAAGCCAATGAAATCAATAATTTAAACCTGGACTTAGAAAAGTCTATTGCCTATGGTAAACTTACAGACAAACAAAAGGCCGACATGAAAGCTAAAGAAAAAGCTAAAAAAGCTAAAGAAAAAAAAGAAAAAAAGTTAGCCCAGGATAAAAAACAAAAAGAGGAACTTAAAAAAAATTATCAGTCTTGGATCGAAAAGCAATTTAGTGCCTGGGATGGCAATTGCCATGTTATGGAAGACGAAATAAAAAAAGTATTGAATGATCCAGATAGTTATAAATTTGTTGATCATAAATTTTGGAAACAAGAGGACCATAAAAGTATCATAGTAAAAATAACATTTACCTGTAAAAATGCTATGGGGGGAACGGTCAAACTTGTAGCACATGGCAAAATTATTTACGATAAAAATATTATTCCTACAACTTCAAGGGTAGAAAATTTCGAATTAATACAATAAAATAATATCAATAATTAAGGGGGATACAATTTAGACATATAATTTAAAGAATTTTTTAAAAACATAGGCTGTTTCAAACAGCCTTTGTTTTTATGGAAGCAATGTAAATATAAACTTGGGGTAAAACTCGGCAAAAAATTAACATAAAATAATTTTTTATTTTGTATATACATTTAAGTAAAATAGCTTTATAATATTTTCATGCTTATGCATTGAAAAATTATTATTTGTGGGAATATATTGTAAATCTATAGATACTTAGGTATTGAAAATTTTGATATAAATATATGAAAAAGTAAAATGTTAAAGATTATCCAAAAATGCTATTATGTGATTATTACTACGTTGCTAAGCACAAATTTGTACCTAGCAAAAAAAAATCTTATTTGCTAAGTAAAAAAAAACTACCCTGATATTACATATATTCCCAAACCTATTTATTATAATCAAGTTAGTCAAATGTATTTTTTTTCTATAACCCAATTTAAGAAATTTATCATATCTGATAATATCGATTGTATATCTAAAAATACAATCATTTTTTTTAAGCGTTATTTACAATAAAATCCAAACTTAAGAAATATTAAAATTGAAATACCTTGTTTGGTGAATTTTTTGACTTTTTATGCCCGTTAGGGCATATTATTATTTATAAAAAATCGCATAAAATTAGCCGGTTAATTATATAAAATTTGTTATAATTATTTAGGGGTGTTAATGATGGAAAAAACAAAATTCTATTCATGTAATCAGTATAATAAGCTTGAATCAATATCAAAAGTAAGAACTTATGCAATAAGAAGATTAAGAGAATTTGAAGAAGGCCGGGAAATTAATGTTGATAATTCAAAAGTTATTTTATCCTATTTAAAATTTATTGGTGAATGCGCAAGAGATGATCAAGATGATAGAATAACAAAACTTGAAAAAATTATAAAAGAAAATCCCGAAAAATTCAAAAACAAAAAAATTGCTAGCGGGGAATTTACCGTTTTAAGTAATGATCGAACATGAAAAAAATTGATAACCTGGAATTTAAAGTCAATCAAACATTCAATTTAACGGACAAATTAAATATATCTATACCAAGTAGAGACATATTTTTAAATATTACAGACAAGTTTATAAAAAATGCCTTTATAGAATTGTATAAAGCTATACCAGTAAATCAAATAAATTTATTAAAAGCTTATGAAAAAGCTTTAAAAAGTCCAGAAAAATTAAAAAAATTCTTACAAAGGAAAGATGTTTCAAAATACATTGCCTGGAATAAGCAAAATTTATGCTATGAATTTAATTTTAAGATAAAATTAAATCTAACCAACGAAATAATTAATTTTGCTTTTAAGGCATTATACCCGCCGCAAGTCAATCTAAAAAAAGAAGGGGATATAGAAATGGAAAAGAAAAATAAAAAAATTAATGAAATGATCAGACAAGCCGCTGGGCGTGGCGTTGATGAAAAGCCGGAACATGAAAATAATAATCAAAATATGGATAAAGATAAAAAAATGAATGATGAAATTAGAAAACAGGCCGGAATAAAAGTTGAAAATGATAATCAAATGACAATTGACCTAACCTCGCTTGACAACTACATTGAAAAAAAATTAAAAGAGGTGGAATAAATGTTAGAAAGATTTAGAACCAAAACAATGGAATCATACGTAGAACATAAAGAACGACTAGCGCAAAAGATAAAAAATATTAGTATAGAAATATCTGATTTGTTGAATCAAAATATTATTATTGAAGAGCAAATTGATAATCTTATTTTAAATGAAGATTCTGCACAATTAAAAAGCCTGGAAATTCAATTAAAAGAAAACTTAGATACTTTAGACTCTTTAGAGTTCAGAAAAAAGAAATTGCTTAAGTCTAAAAATAATTTTGACAACATGCCAATTATAACCTCTATTATTTCTAAAATGAAAAATGAAGCTGTAGAAAGCTTAAAAGCCCTTAATCAAAAGTGCGATAATATTCTTAATGATACATACATTCCAGCTTTAGAAAAACAAATAGAAGCGAAAACTAAAATCGATAAAATACGATTAACCATGGATCAAATTATAAAAGATACTAATGAAATTTTGCCAAAAGATAAAAAAATATTACCAGCGAAATATATAAAAAGAATTGTGGAATATCCAACTATAGAAGACCGTTTGAACTATATTAGAAGTGAAAAAGAGCAAAAAAGGCAAAATGAAAGATTTTCTAAACAAATGAAAATAAGTAAAAAATTGTTAAACGAAATCAGTATGATGCAATCTGAACAAAAAGAAAATATTAAAAAATCAAAAGAAAAACAGCAAGAAAAAGCCAGGGAACAAAAGGCAAAAAATGCAGCTGAAAGAGAAAAAGCAAAAAATCAAGTGCCGGAACTTTACAGACCTCAAAATGAGCAATTGAAAAAAAAATTAACGATATAAATAAAATTTCTAAATTGATAGCTATTTTTTCAAGCCCCTTGTTTTAATGGAATCAATTTAGATTTTTTTAATTATATCATAATTAATATTGAAATGTCTGGAAATCTAACATATTGTATTGATCAATACAGTGAATACAATTCAAAACACTTTAAAAATTTAATAACTTTGCAAAAATTATTGTAAGTCAATCATGATCAAAGTTTTAGCGATTTTGTGAATCTAACACAATAACAATGAGTTAGATTCAATACAATAACTATTGTGTAATTATTGTATTTATATTATTATATTATTATAAATAATTTTTTGGAGGTTTATAGATGGATAATCCTAAGAAAGTATCAAGGACTTATGTATTTACTAAAAACATTTTAGAGGCTATAGAAAAAGCCAGTAATGACAGTAAATCAGGAGATAGCAAAAATACAGTAGTAAAAAATTGTATTATATATGGCCTAGAGCATTTATATGGTATTAAGATTTAAATATATGGAAAAAGCCAGTACCCTTATCACGAGAACTGACTTTTAATGCAATAAAACATTCAACAATTCAGAACTTTGCAAAAGTTTGGTGTGCATGTTATTTACATTATACCACAAAGGGGCTGATTAAATGAAATTTCTTGAAAGACAATTCGAAGAACTAGGATATACCGTCAATGGAAATAAAAATAATTACAGCTTAAGAAAATTTGGTACTAATGACAAACAAAGCTTGTCAAAGCAGGAACTTGACAAAAAGCTTACAGAAATTAGAAATAAGCTTGTCACTGATGAAATCATAAACAGAGGAGGATTTGTATGAATACAATTTTTAAAGGGCTTAAAAGCCTAGTATTAAAGCCTAGTATAGTAAAATTAATTTTATTTATAATTGTAATAATTTTCATGTACAAAACTAGTCAAGACAATAGTCAAAATATCGTAAAATATTTCAGTTTTTATCTTGCTATACCCGGTTATTTATGGGTTTTAGGTATGATCACAAAAGAACCGGAACAAAAAGAATCAGTTAAGAATAATTCTTTAAGTCTACCGGTACAAAAAAATAATATACCTGAGAATGAAAACAACAATGTTGAAATAGTTGAAAAGCTAGAAAAACGAACTATTACAACTAGTAAGCAAGAAACAATAGAAACCGTTTACTTTAAAAACGGTAAAAGTTTCTATGATGCACAAACATATTTTTTTAATGATAATAATTAGGAGGGAATACAATGTTATTTTCAAATGTTTTAGAAAATTTTATAAGCAATATGACAGGTTCAGTAAGTTTGGCAATAGCTATTTTAGGCGTAATAGCTATTGCTTGGTACGTGATAAACAGCAAATTTAAAATAATATCAGCTGTTTTAACGTTTTTGTTAATCTGCATCTTATCTTATATGGCTTTAAATCCACATTTAATACAGTCTATTGGTGGTAAGCTATATGATTTATTTATCGGAATGTAAGGAGGGATTAAGTTGACTAGCATTTTTTTAAAAAAAAATAAACTTGAAAATATAATTTATCAAAACATATCCAAATTATTTAAAGCATTGTTAATGCTAGTATTAACGGCCTTAAGATGTACACTTAAGGCCACTACTAAAGGCATATTAAAGCCATCCAATAAAAAATTAATTTTCTTAAACCTTGTAGCTTTAATAGTTACTTTAATTTTAGCATATTTTAAACCTATATGCCTTAATTTTATCTTTATTTTCACATTAAGGGGCTTTTATTTAAATGCTAAGGATTATTTAAAAAATTATAAATTTAGGGCGGAAATAGCCAAAAATAATAAAAAATACAAAAGATTAATACAAGAAGTTTTTGCTAATAAGATAACTATAACCAAAGTGGATCAGAACAAAATAACTGTATTTAGTAATGAATTAACATTAGACGATATATTAAAACAAAAATCGAAGTTTGAATTGTATTTTAACCGAAAAATTTCTAACATTGCAAGAAATCAAAGAAACTTTAAATATAATTATCTATATTTTGAAA
>CAJIBL010000485.1_pt1 | contig 11122 bp, 9 predicted proteins | sample 9199351 | NCBI WGS metagenome assembly CAJIBL01 (sample SAMEA7708304, study PRJEB35096) | sediment metagenome | biome: marine neritic benthic zone biome [ENVO:01000025]; feature: sediment [ENVO:00002007]; material: shallow marine sediment [ENVO:03000034] sea grass bed [ENVO_01000059] ...
GTTCATCCCCGCACTCGCGGGGAACACTTTTGTATAGATGCGAGTGCGGAAAGACAAAGCGGTTCATCCCCGCACTCGCGGGGAACACGGGAGCTAGCCAGCCTAGCATTTACCGACAGGCGGTTCATCCCCGCACTCGCGGGGAACACTATCTTCAAGCTCTTTCATTACCAATGGCTCACGGTTCATCCCCGCACTCGCGGGGAACACAGAAGCAAGAGCGCCTTGCACTTCGTTCAAAGCGGTTCATCCCCGCACTCGCGGGGAACACGCCATTAGTTAAAAACCGCCAAACTCCAGGAGCGGTTCATCCCCGCACTCGCGGGGAACACTTTGATGTGCCAATCGGGGTTACCCCTGGTGTCGGTTCATCCCCGCACTCGCGGGGAACACTTACTTCTGGCATTGCTTATACTCATTTGTTGCGGTTCATCCCCGCACTCGCGGGGAACACATAGGCCCGATGTTCAGCCGTTTACATCTGAGCGGTTCATCCCCGCACTCGCGGGGAACACATGCAGCACGAACTCAAGCAAATCGAAAATACCGGTTCATCCCCGCACTCGCGGGGAACACTGTAAAATACTTTAAGCGAGACGAGAGTGTTACGGTTCATCCCCGCACTCGCGGGGAACACAGCTGTTTCGCCAAGCCGTTAATAAACCGAACCGGTTCATCCCCGCACTCGCGGGGAACACACCCATTTCCGCTGGCATCAAAGATTACACCGCGGTTCATCCCCGCACTCGCGGGGAACACACTTAGTTTACACCATTGATTTACAAGGTGTTTTCCAAACTATAAATTTCTACCGAATTGTTAAAGAACTATTCGCGCTCCAGCGGTATGAACGAAACTAGCCTTAATCCGAACGAATCCACTGGTTCACGGCGGTTTTGGCCAAGGGTTTGAAATTCGAAACCGGATTCTGTATTTGTGGCCCATGCGATTACGACATTTCCGTCTTCCAAGTCAGCCTGGATATACTCCCAGACTCGCTCTCGCACCTTTTTAGACAAGTCTGCCACGTATACTCCGGCTCTTATCTCCAACATAAAGACAGCAAGTCGTCCTCTCAGGCGAGCTGGTATAGCCTCACTGACAACGACGGTAAAAGCCATCAGGTTCGGTGCCCTTCGTCACCAATACTTTGTGGAACGGGTATCGCTGGTGGAACGGACTCATCAGGTGGTTCCGGGGGTATAATTTCTCCCGCAGATAGAACCTCTTCTATAGACGGAATTAACCGTTTTAAGATTTTATTTGCTCGGAAAAACTCTCGACATTCATGGCGAACCAATTTGTCCGGATTGCGAGGTTTTTTCGCAGCAATGCGAAAAGCCAGTGGTACAACTGTTTCAAATTTAAAAAGATCGGCTATGTCGTATACGAAAGAAAGAGGCTTTCCTGTGTGAATGAAGCCTACGGCTGGTGCATAACCGGCTGCAAGCACCGCAGCCTCGGTTATGCCATACAAACAACTGGTCGCGGAACTCAGGCAGCGGTTTGCTATATCACCATCATCCCAATCTTCAATATCATAATTTCTACCGTGCCATTCCACACCGTATTGCTTGGCAAATAATTTATACATTTCGCGTACACGTGCCCCCTCGATTCCACGTAACTGTTCTACACTGCGTCTTTTGGGCGCTTCTTCCTGAAAACGAATTTCATACATTTTACGCACAACTTTTAGCCGTAAATCATCATCGAGTGCCAGTTTGGCTTGGTAAAGCAGGCGGTCACTACGAGCCCCACCCGGCTGGCCTGCTGCATATAAGCGAACACCCGCTTCACCCACCCACACCAGTAAAGTGCCCACAGTAGATGCCAGTTTCACCGCCGCATGAGAAACACGAGTACCGGGTTCCAGCAAAATACAAGCAACCGAGCCTACCGGTATATGCGTGCGAATACCGGTTTTATCGATAACGACGAAAGCACCGTCCTTAACGTCGATTTGCCCGTACTCCACAAAGGCCATGGACATGCGATTTTTGATGGGTATGGGTTTGAGCGGAATATAGGCCACGGCTTATGCCTCCCCTGCCAGCGATAGCACATTAGTTGCGCATATCGCGTATGTTGAAGGTTTCTTCGGTTTAACCTCTAAGGTGCCAACACTTGTTGGCACCTTGTGCGCTTTTTATTCGAGACGAGCAAGCCGTTAAATGCGGCGGATTAGCATTAGGCCGCAGCCAAGCGCTTTCGCTCGTCCAAAGCCCTTGATCAACTGCCCAAGAAAAACCTCAGGTTCCACCACGGTCAACAAGCCCTGAAAATCCACGCTGGAAAAGCGAATGTCGCTTGCCTTTCCTTTGCTACTTACATGCTGTGTATACCGCTCAATTTCTGGAACAGAATCAAGGCTAACGCCCCAGCGGTTCAACCGTTTCTCATCAGAAACCCAGGCATTTGCAGCATCATCCATTGCCCGGCTAATTTGCTCACTTGCTTGTACACCATTTTGCCTGGCCTGCCGTTTAGCGTGCATTAGCACATCGTGCTTTTTACTTTTACCCGCACTATTTTTAATACTAACCGTAGGGTTCACACGCAAACGAAAGGCCAGTCTGTCTCCCTTTTTCAATACAGGTTTGAACGCTTTTGTTTGCACTTCAAATAAGGGCTCGTTTTCTAACGGTAAATTTTCGGATAAAACCAAAAACTGTGGCAATCCATATTGCCCAACTTCCTCGCGAAATAAGAATGATCGCTCTTTATCTGAGGTAAACAACTTCCACAGCAACTGATGTGAAGCGTAAGAGCCGTTACTCCCCAAGCGAACAAGTTCATTAACCGATTGACTGGAGTGCCGCATACGTATTTTAGAGAGATACATTGTTAACCTCCTCTAACGACAACTGGTGTAATACGCGTTGCTTGAACTGCCAGCGAGTGCGATTGACAGGCTCATCCCAGGGTTCCGTTGTGAGTACGTTGCTGTGCTTAATTTCCGCTTTATCCCCCTCCCAGAAATAAGTCACTCGCCCATTAGCATTTAACCACAAGGCATCTTCCTTTTGGTTTCGTGTAAGTACTGGAAACGCCGTATCCAATGCGGGCTTTAATTCTGAGCATTGGATAATTTTGGGAAACAGCGGCAGAGCAGGCGGGCAGGATTTTCTTCCCAAGGCTAGCGCGTAAACCGGCTCGAGAAGTGCATCTTTTATTTCTTGCAGATTGAAAACAGGGTTTTCACTGAGCCTCAGCGCCACCACCCACAATCCGTCACAGCGGTAATCCCTGCTGGATAAAATGGTGTTGAGTTTACTTTCACTTAGTTCGCTTTTTCGTGTTCGGTGAATGACCTTTTTATTGTGTGAAGGCACCTGCGTGGTGTGATAATCCCGTATTAGTGAGCTGGGCGTGCACTGCTTAACTGCAATTAACACACTTTTCTGCAAATCTAACAGGCGTTTTTCTTCATCGCGCTTTATTCCCAGTGCCGCCCCCAACAAACCGAGAATGGCTGAGCGCGTCGGTTGCACGCCAGTTGGCCTGTCACCACCAACGGCCGCTTGCCCCCAACTAGCCATGGGGCCGTATAACCTGAACACCAAATAGTCTTTCATAGTCCCTCCTTACTTCGCGAAGGTTAATTGGCAACAAAATCGGCAAGCTCGCTAAAGCTACCTTCGCCAGAAAAGGCATTTAAACTGTAACGGGAATCTGCGCAGGCGCCGTAGACCTTATCCATATTCTCCACTTGCTTCTCCAAAGCAGTAATAGCCGTTCCAGCCTGATCTTCATCATTTACGGGCTTCAAAAATGCTACTGCAAGTGAGCGGGGTTGTTGTGTACCTTTTTCTGCAAGCACGTAACTGGCGTAAGCTCTGGAAGCAAAGCTGTTTTGCTTGCCTTTAGGCGATACTTTTACGGCAGCCTCGGTTAAGGCTTTAATCGCTTTATTCGCCAACTCTTCATTACCGTCAAGGTTTTCAATCAGCTGGGTTTTATTAATGCAAATATTGCTGTAGAACAGCGCAGCCGCAAAGCCGGACTCACCTATGTGTGCAGAGCCGGAATCTTCTTTACCATCGTTTAAGTCATCCACTGCGGTAAAGTAGTCGTCTTCTACCACCACACTGTGAACACTAATGGCGTGGGCAACCTGGCAGGCAGCTTCCACGTTGAATGCAGGGCTGGAAGCTAACATACGGCCAAATAAAGCAATATCCACCGCCGTTTGATTGGCTTTTAATAAATCCAGTTCTTCTTTACTGGGGGCACGATTTTCAGCAGCAATGACTTCAACAAGCTCACCCACAGCCTTTTCTTCTTCCGGGCTAATGTGTGCTAATTGCTCTATTTCTAGTGAATCTTTTTTACCTTTACCAAACACACCGGCTATGGCAACTGCCCACTCAGTAGCAGATTTTTCTTTTATACCCGCAGCAACTAACTTATCAAAAACAGTCACGCCAAAACGCTTTGTGCGGGTACCAATGTGGCCAGCCATTGCTTCTTCAAAAAGTTCCGAAGTACGCCAGTTACGCTTAAGGCTTTGCGAACTTACGCGCAACCGATCAAACCCACCCATTATGGCAGTTTTGGGGCGCCCAAGATCGTCGCGGTTTAAATTGGATGGCGCGTAAGAAGTTAAAAGATGCAGTTGAATAAATTGACTCATGGTGTTTTCCTTATCATTTAATCTCTAATATTATTTCGCTTTGGAACTGGCGGCTCGGTAGTAATCCATAGCCCATTTCACGGCAATGCGTTTATCCGCTTTTCTTGGCCGAAATTGGTAAAACTCGTCAAACCACTGGTGAATATTGTCAGCAAGTGTTTTTACATCCAGTTCACCTTTGAGCTGCTGCACAATTCGGCGAATGCGACGTAAAAAATCTTCTGGCGTTTTGGCATTCTGTAATTTGGAAAACCGTAATTCACTTACTATAGGTTTATCACCATCGCCTTTAGAGCCAGCTGCCGCCGCTAAAGAAATGGAGCGATTACGTTTAACGTGCACCAGAACCGCCGCAATGGTGGCCCAGCTCACAAGCTTTTGCTCCATAGCATTGTCTTTAACCGCATCGTCTAAACTCATCCACAACACACGAAAACCTTCGCTTAGCATGGCCGCATCGGCCGATTCACAGCGCCGTAATTGCGCCTTGTGAGCACTAGGCGCTGGCACTAATCCTTTTTCTTTTAATTGGTCTGCGGGTAGAAACATGGTTTCCCACCAACGTATAACCGCTCTTCTAGAAATATCGTCCACTATGCCGTCTCCTTCATGGGTTCAATCCCGTGTTCTTTTTTAAACCGTTTAATGTCTTTGCCACCGTACAACCATCCCGCTAGTTGCTGCCTTGCTTTAATACGCTTAGCCATGGACCGCTCAGACCCCAGCTCGGAGAGGGCATATTCATCAAACAGGTCAAATGCCGTTGATGTAAGCGCGTTAAGCCATGCTTTAGCTTGGTCAGTATTTAGTAGCGGTCGCTCTTCGCTGGCACTTTCGACAAGTTGTTGTACTGCGGAAAAAAATGCCGATTCTGTACGCTGCCAGAAGGCGAGATCGACAAATTTTACGTCGCCTTTAATATCAATTTTCTTCTTACTTCCGTCCGCATTTTCACCACCAAACCATGCTTCCTTTATTTTTTTTGTGCACTGATTCAGTAGTATTAAAGATAGATTTTGAAGGTTTTTAACAGCCAGTAAAACATCTTCATAGGCCTCACTGTCAATCGAAAAAATAGGCATTTCTGTAGAATACCAACCTTTTGGATCACCGCTTTCCAAGTGAAAACCAAACGCCCAAAGCCTAACCCCTATTTCAAAATCAGAAAGCTCTTTGTGGTAGTGCGAAACAGCCTTTGCACACCTGTACCCATATTCATTCGAGACAAAATTGAGAATATCCCAAATTCGATAAGTAACTCCATTCGTTTTCGCCTTCACACTCCACGTAGCTTCATCAGGCTTTTTCGGGTTCCAACAATATGGGGTAAGCGGGTGCTCCCAATCACCTTGGTAGTTGTATCCCTTATTTTTTCTTCGATAGCTCGATACAAGCCTACTCGTAGATTCACCCGAAACTCTACAAACACCTTCTCCAATATTACCCAGCCTAATACGCTGCGGCATCGACCAATACATATGCAGCTCATGTACGTCAGTGAAGTAGACCTCTGAACCAACCAACTCGCTGGTTTTCGTTGGAGCTAACCAAGGAAAAACTCCGGCACTATTTATATCTGGTTCCTCATAACACCAATAATTCCTATTGATGATATTTAACCACAGCTTTTTCCAGAGGGGTGAAGCCTCAAAATCTGGGAGCAATAACGTGGTTAGAGGCCCTCCCCCTCTTAACCCTGTTCGATACCCTGTTCCTACGGCAGGGCCGTAGACCTGGGTAGAGAAAAGAGCAAGAGAAGCCATTTCGAGGGACATTGCAAAGTCATCATGGCGCTTAACAAAATGATCAATATTTTTCTTTCTAGTGCTGTCTCCCGGCGCATCAATTAAAATACTTTCTATTGGCACAGCACTAACTGTAAAGTCAACATCAAAGTCCTGCATAAACAACGGCCCATCGCCAACAGTGTTAAAGGCGTGAGCCACGGTATCAAAAGCTTGCTGCAACTGCGCCTCAGAGGGCGGCGTTTTATATAACGTCTTCCAGCTGTATTGATCCTCTGGAGCAAAGGTTGTCTGCAATAAGCCAATTGCAAACTGGTAAGCCGCACCCTGGAAATCCGCACGAGGTAGGGCAAAGTCGAGTACATCTTCTCGGGCGATTGCACTTATGGGTAATGTTTCTTCAGCACCACTTTTCAGTTTGAAGGGTAACCACGGGTCTTGGACTAAATTCATTTGGCCTCCTTTACAAGCTCAATAAATCCTATGCTTTCGTCGTACCTATAATGTGTATCATTTTCAGGCAACCAACACTGCACATACGCCGCCTGCTTATTCTCCTTCTGAAAACGCTCAACCACCTCTTCCAGCTCCGCCGGGATGGGTGCCAATTTATCTGCGTACTTGTTTTTGGAGAGTTTCACTTTGCTTAGCGCGATACTGTGATTAGCTTCATTAACCCAAGGCTCAACACCCGATTCGGTTTTGCGTAACAGCAGCACCTCAACGGTTTCAATATCGCTGTGGCGTGTGCTGATATCAGTAAGGTCTTCGTACCAGGCCCTTGCGCTTTCCATGCTGTAGCCATAGCGCTGCCAATCTATTAACTTCGATGCTGCTATAGCGGCTTTTGCCCTGCTTTCACTGTAATACTTATTTTCTGCTTCAATCAGCGACTCCGGTATTTCTTCATTGGCACTATCGCTGTACACCGCCTCAATTAGCTGGCGCGCATTCTCCGGCATGGCAAAGCCGCCAAGGCGTATTAACTCTCGCATACCCAACCATAAGCGCCCTGGCGAACGATAAACAAATTGCGTATTTCTAAACTCGCGACTGAGCCAATTCTCTGCAGGTAGATCCTCCCATTCGGGAGCATGCACCAGCAAGTGGGGCTGCTCGCGGTGGTCTTTTATCCCGTGCTGGTATTTTCTGTTGTTATCTCGCGTATGCCGGTGCAAGCGCCCGGCTCTTTGAATTAAATCGTCTATTGGGCAGATATCCGAAATCATGAGGTCGGCATCGGCATCAAGGCTTTCCTGAAACACCTGCGTGGCGATAAGCACTTTGCATGCCCGAATTGTGGAATTCGAACCCTTGCCAAGGATGGCAAGCACTTTTTCTTCAATACGCTTCCGGTCTGCCAGAACAAAACGGCTATGGAACAGCAAACAGTCTTCCGGCTTTGCCATTTTTTCCGAAATTTGACGATAGGCATCCAAGGCATCATCAACGGAGTTTCTCACCCACACCACACACTGGCCATTATCGGTAGCATTGAGAATTCTCTCTATACAAGCATCCATGGTATGCAGGAATGTGACCTTAACCGAGCGGCTAACATCCGCCCGGCTCTGCAAGGCATACTCCTGAACAGGGTTGATTGTAGTCACTGCCACTTTGGTTGCGAGAGGGAATGCGAAATGTTGAATAGGCTGCGGTGTTAAACCGGCGTTTTCCTGCCAAATAGACACCAAACGGCTGCGCTGTTTTTGAGATAGTGTTGCAGTGAGTAAAATAGCACTACCACCGTGGCGCAAGTGCAAAGCCAGCAAGCTTTCAAGCAGCTCGAACATATATTCGTCGGCTGCGTGCACTTCATCAAAAATCAAAACTTTATTGTGTAAACCGAGCAAACGTAACGACTGATGACGCCGGGGGAGTACGGCTAGCAGGGCCTGATCTATTGTGCCCACCCCCACTGGAGCGAGAAGCGCTTTTTTGCGCGAGTCTGCCAGCCAGCGATTGCATTGTGCGGTTGCCGTTTTATCATCAGGGTTGTATTCACTGTCTGGATTGTTGGCGCTGAGAACAGCCTCTTGGAACATATCATTCATTTCTCTGGCACCGTGCGCAAGTACTATGCTTGGTTTGCCATCCTTCGAAGCCAACATCTGCTGGTAGTGTTCCGCCACTCGGCTAAACATCGCGTTAGAGGTTGCCATAGTTGGCAAGCCAAAATAGAAGCCAGTGGCCGCCCCTGCATCCATAAGCCGGTGTGTTAACGCCAGTGCGGCTTCGGTTTTACCTGCACCGGTTATATCTTCCAGAATGAATAATTGCGGCGAATCATCCAGCTCTACGCTTTCGGCCCACTGCTGAAGTGGCGTTGGCTCGTAGCCGTAATGCTGCTTGATTGAACGAAAGGGTTTTACCTTAAGCGTATTTTCCAGCTCCGTTGCCTTAAGTGCAGCCTCAGCACGCTCTAGAGCGATCGGCCAATAATCTGCTAAAGGCATAGTGTTTGATTGAAACTTAAAATGACTTTGGTCCGAGCCAACCCAATCAGCCAATACCGTTAACCCAGCCAATTGCCAACTAACAAATTCCAATCGTCGCTTAAATTCTTTGCAGGCAAACTTTTCCAGTGGCAGCGCAGGCTTATACAAATTATACAGATCAGTAAAAAAGGCTACGGCTGCGGTTTCGTTATGCGTTTCCGTAAAGTGCCGAACGGCCCTTACCGAGGAGGTATCAATAGGCTGGCCGTGATGGCCTAGCACCAACTCCATTAACACAGCGAAATTGTCCTGCGCTAGGTCCTTACCCCCACCACTAAAGCTATCCCCAATCAAAAACTCGTTAAAGACTGATTTTTTAATGATATTCCAAAAGTACCAGCCCATTCGGTCGTGGCGGTAGTTCCTACCATCGTATTCTTTACGGCAATTGGCTTTTATTAATTTGTCACTATTGTGGTGATACAAGCCTTGAAAGGCTGAGGCGAATTTACCTAAGTCATGGAGTGCAACGCAAAAAACAAAGAGGCTCCTAAATTCATCTGTACTAACTCCCAAATATTCGCAAATATCCTGCAACAACCGCTTTTTTGGTGACAACAACCAATAGGCCACTGCTGCCACATCCAAGCAATGGTATGGCAGTAGGTGATAGCTGGCACCACCGACATCATTTGGGCGCGCCTTTCCCCAATACCTGTAATATGGTGCTTCATTCACATTAAATGGCCCCTGCGTATATGCGGTGGCTACCTAACCCAACACCATACCAAACCGCAAAGTAGACGAATACCCAGTTTTTTTTATATCAAGATAGAATGGTAGTACTCAGCATAGGCGTGTGCCCGAAAATAGTCCCTAGGCCTTTAAATTTATCGTTGTACCGAGCTTTCACAGCACTTGAGCGAATGACACCCTATTCAGCGTCCATTCAGCAAACAAAGTGCTATTATTGCTGCAAAGAAAGGAGAAACGCACATGAACACTGCAGAAAGTAAACACAAACAGCAATTTCTAGCCAGTGCAGGCGGTTTTGGGCTGTCTGCGCTGAAGCTTTGCGGTTTGCTCTTTCTCGGGCTGATAAAGCTAATGTTCCTCGCCCTTGCTAACGGTCACCAAAGAGCAGATCAAGAGGATCTGGACGATGATGGTCCATTAGCTTGTCCTCCCGACGAGAACTACATCCGTCATGAAGACGGTTTCTGGCATAAAAGCTAAAAGCATTACATCAAACTACTTACGAGGTATGGGAATGTTAGCCCCCTTTCCTGCCTCCCCTGCAATAGGTCTCGCAGTATTGTTCATTAGCGAGCCTATTTCAGAACCTGCTCTCACTCCTACAACCCCAATAAAATAAGAAAACGCCAGCGGTACCAAGATATAGCACGCTCTTACCACCCAAGTTATCGCCGCCAGGTCCAGTGCCGTGTTTTCACTTGATGATGAAAATGCATAAGATAGCAAGGTCGATCCCTGGTCACTCACACTCAATAGACCGGATAACAGGAAGTTATCCAGCCAGTTCGCTAAAGCAAATAAGAATGTCCAGAAAACAATACTGAATTGAACCAATGTAAGCGCGACAAGCGTACTAAAATCAAAGCGTCCAATCGTCATAAATATGGGCAACCCCATCGTAAATACCAACAGAACAATGGCCTGGATCATTGGTGCTATTTCGCGAATACCCTCTGTTTTCAACGAGTCTGTTAAAGAACCCTTGACCAGTCCGACGGTGGTAATCACACCTTTTACGCTTCGACCCAGCTGATCAAAAAAACCTGAAGACTCTGAGGCCGTCATCATATCCAATTCGAAAGCACCACTATCAGATGTTAAGGCACCACGTACCAAGGCGTTATCCGCATCTTTGCCGGTCACAAACCAACTGGTGGACCAGTACTTAAACCAAGCACCGAAACAGTCTTCGCAATCAGCGCTCGCACTTCCGGATTTCAGGTCATCAACCAAACGATCACGTAAACCATAGTCATCTTTTTCCCACCAGACATTGCAATAAGGTGAGCCACCGTCGGTTAACTGGATCTCTCCATCTGTTGATTCGGAATAGGGAAAATTTGCTGCATCCAGCACTACTGTCGCTTTGTAGGAGTCATAATAACCGGGCTTGCTTAAAAAGAACTCTGATCCAGCCCAACTGATATCTTCATAGATTTTGTCCTGCAAGATCGTGGGTATTTCATCATTACCAGGCTGATCCCTAGCAAACTTGTTGGCCGCAGGCATCCAACAGTCCCGATAAAACTGCTTGGTCTCTTTTTGGA
>CAJIBL010000419.1_pt1 | contig 11029 bp, 9 predicted proteins | sample 9199351 | NCBI WGS metagenome assembly CAJIBL01 (sample SAMEA7708304, study PRJEB35096) | sediment metagenome | biome: marine neritic benthic zone biome [ENVO:01000025]; feature: sediment [ENVO:00002007]; material: shallow marine sediment [ENVO:03000034] sea grass bed [ENVO_01000059] ...
AATCCTGACCCAAACTGGGCATGAAGATGTCGCGGTTCTGAACCGTTAAATTCCCACTCGCAACATTGACGAATATCTGCTCACCACCACCCGGGTCCGTATTCCGCGTGCGATCACCTCGGTCCAGTATCGTTAGTGATCCATCCAACAAACCCGTCTCGTGTCCGCCCAGTACTATTGCCATTCCTGCCCCCAATTAAAAATTCTTACGTCAAATCGAATTAATAAATGCCACACCAAAACTACACTTTTGTTTTGCAATCGGCGTTTTATTATTTATCCAGAAATTTTTTAAAAGGTTTAGGTATTTTTTTACTATTTTTTAATTGGTGGTTTTTTAGCAAAATAGATCAACAAACACACTAGCCAGTATTCATCATTAGTTGACGGAATTTTAACCGATAGGCTCTACCTCGCCGCGCGCAGCGGTTCATCAGAGTATTGCGTATACGGATTAAATATTCGAGCCAGAAATACTCGCAGAGTATGAAAGATTAGCTTTCAGCCTCCGCTAACAAACCGCACTCTCGGTAAACCGGAATTTCCCGGGCCATTAACAGGCTGATATTTCGATCAAATTCGATAATCTCTCTGTTTTTGCTGTTACAGTCCGATTCGAGCTTTTTTATTTGGTCACCGCGAAGCGGGATTCCAAACCGTCAAGCTCACCATTTAACTTCCGAGAATTAGCGTCAAGATCAGTGACTTGCTGCTTTAAGGATCGTTCTCGACCCAAGGCTTCAGATAGCTCTTTTTGGGTGTTAGCGAGCGTCCGCTCAATAGTCTGAACGCGGGATTGATAGTCCTGCTTCGCTTCTTGCTCAACAACTTCTTCTGCTTGCTGGATAGAGTCTCGCAAGGGTTTCACGGCATTGAAAACTGCGTGATGTGACCGTGCCTACAAATTTTCTTGCCTATCTGCAGCGCTATCGGCAATTCAGAGGCGAAAGCCCATTGCCCTCCTCTGGTGATGACTCACCACTTGTTGAAAAGATTCGCGGTCAGGGCGGAATGACCTCCCGCCACCTCGCACGACTGGTGCAGTCTGTATTCGATCAGGCCTACGAAAACATGAAAAATGAAAAGGGTGAAGAAGCGGCCAAAAAGCTGCAACAAGCCTCCACCCACTGGTTGCGACATACAGGTGCCAGCATGGAGGTTGAACGTGGCCGCCCCCTAAAAGATGTTTCTGAAGATCTCGGTCATGCCAGTATGGCTACAACGGATACGATTTACGTACAAAGCGAAAATAAAAAGCGCGCTAAGAGTGGCAAACAGAGAGAGGTATAAAAACACGGCAGAGTTATACGACAAACTGGTATAGTCATAGACAGTGCAATCTCATTAAGCCCTATCCTACTATTACTACTTGCTATTTCCGCACTGCTGCCTTCCCAGTCGCTGGCCGTTACAATACAGGCAGCTGACATCAACAGCTCTTAATATACCCATGCTTATTGTAATGCATTGTTCGCTGACTTATAGTTAGTTCTGACCTTAAACGCCTCCAAGCCTTACACCAAAAAAACATGAGAAACCCTTTGCGACGTTCGTCCACTCTGATTGCATTCGCATGTATTTTGTTCGCTGGCTGTAAATCACAATTATTATCAGATCAAATTAGCACCGAACCCGATCCGGCACCTGGAGATCCCTCAGTCATCACCGAGTTAGCCGTCGATAGCCAACTCGGGGTGCAACTATATTTAGCTCCATGTGAGAATAATCAGTGTCCATTACAGCTCCGACTATCACGCGAAGGTACTGTTCTCTCTAGTGAAACCCTTGACTGGGCCGCCCCTTCCCCCGAGCTATATATAAGTGGCTGGCCTGGCGTTTGGCGCAATGAAAAGTATGACTTAAGCGCCTACACGCTGGGTGGCGAGTACCTTTCAGTCACAACGGCTATCGAATTGGTCGAGATGTCTCCTGGAGAATGGTTTGTTTCTGTTTCTCAAAGTAGCGGTTTCGAGCATGTAAAAAGAACTCACTATGTATACGCTATAAAGGATCGCGAGTTAGTGAAAGCCTGGTCTGACACTGAAGGTGAAGGTCCCTATATTTCAGATACAGCGGTTGTCGATTTGCCTGCGCACCATAAAGCAGTGCTACATTTAAAAGGCATGATTAACCCCTCTACAGAATCATTCGATTCCCCCAAACTGCTACGCCTCTCTGCAAAAAATAACAGTCCCCTTTTAGAGCAAAGTATTACTAACGATATCCCTGTGGTAATAGCAAGCGAACACAGTTCTATAGCTGCGGCCAGAAGCTATGTGGCTCAACGCTTAGCCTGTTTAAGATTTTATTGGGTAGTTAGTGGCAGCAATATTGACACGCATGTAAAGGAAAAAGCAGCTGTAGTTAGCTTGCTGAAGCGAAAAGAAGACGCCGCGGAAGAAATTTCTCGTTTGGAAAAATGCGCACCAGCCATCAGCCCTCGTTTCTCTACCATAAAACTGCCCAAGGAGTAAGCACATGCCGACAATTACCAATAGCGTTGGAGATACAGGGACTAACAAAACGCACGACGTGTCGCTTGTGCAAGCGATGTTACGTGTTATAAAAAAGAATGGCGCAGCGTACCTCGGCGGAAACTACGATGGATCGTATGGCCCGATTACCAAAAAAGCTATCACCAAATTTCAGAATGATTACAAGCTTGTTGGCCCTAAAAGTGCCGACATGCTTGGAAAAATTATGCCTAACGGCGAAACAATGAAAAAAATGAATGCATCACTGCCACAAGCATTCAATGATATGCGAGTTATAGCAAACACCAAAACCGTATACATTCCCGGAAGCACTGCGGACTATACAAACAGTAAAACCTCTATATCAAATAATCAAAACTTGGATGCAACATTTCGCGCAAAGGTTGTGCAAATGGTGCAGAATGTTTATACCCAGCATAAAATCGTTTTAAAGGTTACTGGGTCAGGAGGCCTTCGCACCTTTCAAGATCAAGCTAACATCAACCCCGCAAACACAGGGGCTGGACCTGGTGAGAGTAATCACAATTTTGGACGTGCAGTGGACATCGGCTTTGGCGGATTCAAGTGGGTTCAAGGCAATGGAACTATAAAGCAGGATAATTTTTGGCTGACCCATCTGGCAAAAGCAAGTAACGCAAAAGCTACAGCACTCTGGGACGCTCGCGATGCAATCGCACTGAAAGCGCCGATTTCGTTATTCCGTTTGAATTTTGAACGAATACACTTGCAGAGTTTTAACCAAGCTCAAGTAAGCTCGATGCGATCACTCGCATCTCTTTTAACACAAGTTGGTACCATGACGTGGGCACAAAACAGGCCATGGCAGACAGGTTATAAAGCCAACTTAGGTAAAGGCAAGCAGCTTTTCCCTGTTGGAACCGCTCGGCAAATTTGGGCAGGCAACTCAACCGTTAGCAAGGCCGACATTGCCAAGTCCAAGGGTATGCCCGCAGCAAAGATAACAGCCAAAGATATTACACAAATGAAAGCTGCCGTTAAGGCTGACTTTCAGGCAGCGGAAGCAAACTGGAAGAAATGGAAACCAATAGCCTGATCAGTTTAAGGTGATATCGATCCGGCTACCGGCCACTATTGTTGAGAAACAGCACGTCGCATTAATCGTTCTTGTTCACCTAGTGCACGATTCGAAAGCTGGCTGAGAATCTCTCGTTGTTTTTCTAGTAGCTGCTCACGCAACAAACCCTCTTTATCTTGAGAAAGCCCCTGAGCAATAGAAAACAAGGCCTCATCAAAACGCAGAAATGCAGTGTATGTATACGCCAGATTCAATGACGTTCGGGCATCACTTGGTGCAATGCGTTGCGCTTGAAGGTAGGCTTCGTGCGCGTCTTCATTACGATTTTGACAAAACAGGCAATCACCAAGGACATTCCACAACCAAGCGCTGTACCATGGATTTAGTTTTATAGCCTCTTGGACCAGTTCAATACCAGCAGGCCAGTCTGACAACTGCAAACCCACATATTCAGCCACCTCCCCCAGAAAAAACCAATCACCTTGGTTTCGAGTCAGCGCCTCTTTGTAGGATTCTAAAGCGTCATTTTTTCGACCCGCTTGCGCGTGTTCGCGAGCATCTGCAACCGGCTGCTCAAAAAAGGCGTGACCTTCACTACCAAAACGATTGTGAAACATATCTGTTGGCGCCAGCTCACCTGCCCTATACATTAAACGCGTATGAATTGGCGCCTCTGCGTCATTATCGGGTATAACAGTGTTCCAGCGATTTGAGGAAAAATACTTATCAATAAGCGGGAAGTTTATTCCCAAGGCTACCGTAGGACCAAATCGTTGACTAACAACTTGCTTTTCAACATCCCCGGTATTAACCGGACCATAATCATTTATGAGTATAAAACCGTTTTTTTCGAGTAATTCTGTACACGCTTCCAAACAGCTGATAGCACCATAGTTAAAAACTATTTTTTCAAGCTGGCTCTGCAGATTGATAGCCTTTAACGCTTTTTCGCTCAATTGAGATGATATTGGCTGAAATTTCGTTTCTAGCTCCAGCAGTGTTACCAACGGTAATAATTTACACCGCTGTGCCCTGTCATCCGACGATGCCAGGGCTACAATTTGTTTGTAAGATAAATTGGTATGTTGTGATACAACAGAGGCATTCCCATGAAGATGAGTTCTGATATTCAACTCTTCTACCTGAGAAGCATCTTTGCGAACAATAGATGAGGGTAAAACATCAAGCACGTAGTTACAAAATAACGCCCGTAGGGACTGTTTTTTGATAGTACTAAAGGTGTCAGCATTGCTTGCGTCACAGAGCAGTGCTTGAACGTGCTTTTCGTGATCTTCAAAAACACCTCGCTCGCGCCACTGTTCAATGGAGCGTTCAGACGCATCCGAAACAATATAATTTAACAAGCTGTAATAGTTTGTTTTTTCTTGCTCGCATATTTTCTTAAAGGTGTCCAAGAACAACCGCGCAAACAAGCCCGATCCTGCGCCGAGTTCCATCACACTAAAGCTGCTGGTTGGCGGATTCTGTTTGCAGCTTTCGAACAGCACAGCAGCAGAGTGCTCGGACAGTCGGCCACTATTGGTGATAATGAATGGTACTGCATTATCTGCAAACGGCAGCACTCCTTGCTCATCCCATGAAAGTGAAGCAAGCTCCCATTCAAGACTTTGTGCCAGTGGGCAAAACTCTTGTAAAACTCTACGTTCTATTTTGGTTTTATTTAAAGAGTTTTCAATTGAATTTGTTGAAAAATCAATATTCATTTTTTTGAATAGCGATTTTGCAGATAGTGGCACGCGATTTTCAAGGTAAGTGCTATCCATGATGACCTCTGTTATTAGGGCCTGTTAACGCAAATAATAGTCTGCCCTGGACAGAAAATGGGCTCAGGGAATGGGTTTAAAATAGTGTTAACAGGCCTAGTATTATGGATGGTGTGTGAGCGAATAGTACGACTGCAATAGCCCAAAAGCTATTCTATATTGGTGTTCATTGCACTGTAATTGATATCGTTTAAGTTTAGCTTAAAGCTGTTATGTTCACGAGGCCCTGGGCAAACCAGATATGTAGGTTTTTTCACTATATTTCAACAACTTAGGCCGCCTCAGCTGTTCGCCCACTAAAATTTGACACTACCTTAGCAGCACAGCCAAAGGCCCGCGGAGTAAATGTCTGAGGCTGCTGGTACTTGAAATCGGCCCCTATTTCGCCACATCCATTTTCAGGTGCGTAGCGTCCCCTTTGGCAGCACGGGTAACGCATTTCGTTGTGGTTTATTTTTAATTATAAATGATGACGATTTGTACAAATTCAGTATATATTGACCAGCTGGTGGCACCCTCTAGAGAAGGCAGGTAAGTCAATAGCTGCAAAGAGTTCAGGCCAAAGCAGGAAAGCATACGGAAAGTGGTGCTATTTCAAGGTTTCTCAATCTTCCGCATGGACCAATAAAAACAGTTCAAGTTGTGGTCTATTTAATCAAGCATTAATAGCCTAGTGTAATCGTCGGAGGCAACTATGTACGTCATGACAAACCGCGTTGTTAAGAAAGGTAAAGGCCTTAAAGTTTTCGGCGACAAGCCCAACAATAAAGGGCCCAATGAATTACGGCTGGTTAAAGTGGAGAAGACCAGTCGAGGATGGCAGGTGGAGGCTATCGAGGATAAATTGAGTTTAAGCGAAGCGGCAGCGCTGAAAAAGCAGTATGCCCTGGATATTGATGCAACAAAGCAACAATACGCCAGCCTGAAAGCTGCCTGTGCCATATTTGCCGAGGCCGTGGAACAGGGTAAATCGCTGCTCTTTTTCACCCATGGCTACAATAACGATATGGAGGATATCCTTAAAACCGCACGGCAGCTGGAAGATCTCTACGGTGTCATTGTGGTGGCCTTCTCCTGGCCTGCAAATGGCGGTGGTGCGCTCACGGGCACAGCGTCTTACCTGCGAGATAAGAGTGATGCCCGTGCTTCGGTCGATGCCTTTAACCGTTTTGTTAAGAAAATCAAATCCTTGCATGCTTCGCTGGTGGAAAGCGTAAAAGCCGAGTTATGGTTAAAAGCGGAAAAGCGCCACCGGGACAACCCTGAGGCGGCGGCTCTTTTGTTTAGCCAACTGATGGAAAAGCAATGTGGACTCAAGCTCAGCCTGCTGTGTCATAGCATGGGCAACTACCTTCTAAAGCGCGCCCTATCCACATCTGAAACCTGCCTTGACGAACTGGTATTCGACAACATTTGCCTGGTTGCGGCTGACACCAATGCTCCCAAGCACGAACATTGGCTGGAAAAGCTTGATGCCAATAACCGCATATACGTGGTAATTAATGAAAATGATTATGCCTTAAAAGCCAGCCGCTTAAAGCCAGGAAAAGAACAAAAAGCCCGGCTGGGCCACTCTGTTAGCGGTCTGGATGCGAAAAATGCCGTATACATTGATGTAACAGACGCCAGGCATGTTAACAATGGGCATAGCTATTTCAAAGGTGATGCCGTGGAGGGCAATGATACGCTCAGGGGCTTGTTTGATGACATGTTTAATGGCAGAAGTGTTGAGAATAATGCCCAATTAAAGCGCGGCAACAAAGTCTTTACATTAAGTTAGCTTTGAGCCTGGGCCGATATCTATATATCCTTATATATCAATAAGATAGAGCTATTTATTTTAGTGGATTCTCATAACCTGAGTATTGCTTTTATTAACGTTCATGGGCCTCATAGCGCTTTTAACGAATACAAGCGAAGCATATCAGGTGAACCAGACTTAGCCCTTTAACGAATAAATCACTTTAGCTCCGTCGATTTGTGCCAGAATAGCGTCACATTCGGAACTTATTTGCATACGGTTACTCTTTAAATGAGGCACCTTATGCTATATTTGCCAACAGTTCGTACTAAAAATTTCTTCAAATGGTTCTGTTTTATTCGTCTATGAGATTCCCCCAAAGTATTCGCCTAGCTCTTGTTTCAGCACTAATTGCATTTGCTCCTCTTACTGTTGCTTCTATAGTTGCACCTCTGGAGCATACAGAAAAACAATCTGAGACAGTAAAAGATGTAATCACCAAGCTCCACGCCAGGCACTACCGGGATCAGGCCGTAAACGACGATTTGTCTCAGCGCTTTCTTGACCAGTACCTTGAAACACTGGACCCGGCAAGAATGTTTTTTTACAAGAAAGACATTAGTGGCTTCCGTAAAAACGCCAAAAACTTCGATGACTTTTTCAAACGTGGAAACCTCGAGCCCGGCTTCGAGATTTATCACACCTTCCGGCAACGGCTGGTATCACGACTGGAAGCGGTACTGGAAATGCTGGAGGACGAAACGGTCGCTTTTGACTTCACCAAAAAGGATGAGCTGGCGCTGGACAGGGAAGAAGCCAAATGGCCAACAACACGCGCGGAGGCAGACGAGCTTTGGTACAAGCGTTTGAAACTGAGCCTGCTGAATTTAAAACTGGCTGGCAAAACGGTAGAAGAAGCGAAGAAAACCGTTCATCGACGTTATAAAAACCAGTTGAACCGCATCAAGCAACAAGACAGTGTTGACGTGTTCGAAACCATGGTGAATGCATTAACCATGCTCTATGACCCCCATACTAATTACTGGAGCGAACGGACTTCCGAGAATTTCGATATCAGCATGTCCCTCTCCCTGGAAGGTATTGGCGCTGTTCTGCAGTCTGAGGATGAATTTACCAAGGTTGTTCGTCTGGTTGCCGGCGGGCCGGCAGACAAGCAAGGCCAGTTAGGGGCGGCTGATAAGATCATTGCCGTTGGCCAGGGCGCCGATGGCGAACTGGTTGATGTTGTTGGTTGGCGCCTTGATGAAGTGGTAAACCTGATTCGCGGCCCCAAAAACACTGTTGTTAAACTGGAAGTTGTACCTTCGGATGCGACGGCAAACGGTGTCTCTAAAGTCATTAAAATCAACCGTGGCAAGGTGAAACTGGAAGATCAGGCTGCCCAGAAAGCCGTTCTCGAACTGGCCGATGGCGATAACCTGTTCAAAATTGGCGTTATACACCTGCCTGCTTTCTACATCGATTTCGAAGCCTACAATAACCGCGACCCCAACTTCAAAAGCAGCACGCGTGACGTAGCGCGCCTGCTGGATGAACTTCGTCGTGACAACGTAGACGGCGTAATTCTGGACCTGAGAAATAATGGTGGCGGCTCCTTACACGAAGCAACCATGCTTACGGACCTCTTTATTGATCAGGGCCCTGTGGTGCAAATCCGCTCTCCGGACGGGCGTATCAACAGGCATAACCGCTCCCATTCCAAAGCCCGGTATCGCGGCCCGCTTATCGTTATGGTCAACCGCCTTAGTGCCTCTGCTTCAGAGATCTTTGCTGGCGCTATTCAGGACTACAATCGCGGCTTGATTGTCGGTTCGCAAAGCTTCGGTAAGGGCACGGTTCAGTCTGTAACCCCATTGCTTGAAGGTAAGCTTAAGATTACGGAATCCAAGTTTTATCGGGTGTCTGGCGATAGCACACAGCACCGTGGCGTTATCCCTGATATCGAGCTTCCACTACTTATCGATAGTGACGAAGTTGGCGAATCCACCTATGACAACGCCCTCCCCTGGGACAAGATCCATGCAGTGCCCCACTCTTCCTACTTCGATTTCAACCGCATGGTTCCTCATCTTGTAACGGAGCATCAAAAGCGTGTTTCTGGTGACCCCGACTTCAACTTCATTCTTGATCAAATCAAGATCATGGAAGAAAACAAGAGTAAGAAAGTAGTATCACTCAATGAAAAAGATCGGATAGCTGAGAAGGAGCGCTTGGAAAAACAAGCGATGGATATTGAAAACAAACGTCGCGTGGCAAAGAAAATTGAGCCTTATAAAACACTGGCGGACTTTCGAAAATCTGAGGAAGAATCTGACGATGAGCTGGAAGAAAAGCGGGCAAGCAACAACCATAATGAAATAGATGTGGATGGAGACACCTTGCTGATCGAGACAGGGAACATCCTGATTGACATGATCCGCTTCTCAAACAGCAGAACACAGCAAGCCGCAAATTTTTAAAACTTATGCTTTGCGTTTCTTTTAACGTAAACAGCTTACGAACCAGGTTGCACCAGGTCGACGAGGTGATCGAAAAGTATCGGCCTGATGTGATAGCGCTGCAGGAAACAAAAGTCACAGACCAGGAGTTTCCTGTAGGCGAGCTCGCCAGCTGGGGTTATCAGCTTGCTTTTACGGGGCAAAAAACTCACTACGGCGTTGCCCTGCTGTCCCGCCATCCCTTTTTAAACATCCAAATGGGCTTCCCCACTGACGCTGAAACTGCGCAAAAGCGCTTTATCGCAGCGACAATAGACTTCCGGGGCCAGCCCCTGACACTCATGAACGGATACTTCCCCCAGGGTGAAAGTCAGTCGCACACCGAAAAGTACCCCAACAAACAGCGTTTTTATTCGAATCTGCTAACCTACCTGCAAAACTTCAAACCTGAACAGCCCATAGTATTGATGGGAGACCTTAATGTCGCACCGCAGGACATTGACGTCGGCCTGGATAAAGAGGAATACCAGCGCTGGCTCAAATCCGGTAAGTGCAGTTTCCTACCCGAGGAACGCGAGTGGTTTAAAAGCCTTACTGACTGGGGCTTTATCGATACTTACAGACTCTTGAATGAAAACAGTACTGAATTGAGCTGGTTTGACTACCGCACCAGAGGTTTTGAGCGCGAGCCTAAATGTGGCCTTAGAATCGATTTTGTGTTGGCTACTCAGGTATTGGCCAGCAGGTGTATTGATAGTGGCATAGACATGGAGGTGAGAGCTATGGATAAGCCCTCGGACCACTGCCCCGTTTGGGCCGAATTCTCCTAATGAGGTCCGGCCGGCAAAAATGTTGGATTTAGCCACTTCGATCTATGGAATCGAGCCAGTCTGGCAATCATTTTTGATGCTCGATTCACTATGGCGCCAGGATTGCTTCCACGCTGCTGTAATATTCACCACGGTCATTTACTTGCACCACTTGTAATCGACTTTGTAACCCTCATACTAGGTAGGATTGGATAATCTTATCCATTCCTACCTAAAGGCAACATATCATGCCGTCCCAAGATAATAATGACCCTGGAGGTCCTTGGGGATCCCAGTCGAAGACACCTCCCGATCTTGAATTACTCATCAAGCGCGGATTAAATTCCTTAAAACCTTTAGTGCCAGGCGGTAGCCACCTATCAACGCTTGTGCTCTTTATACTGATGCTTGTTGGCCTGAGTATTTGGTCATCCTATTACACGGTGCCCAGTGACTCTGTGGCAGTGGTACAACGTTTTGGCAAACATTTGAAAGAAGTGCCGCCCGGACTGCACTTTAAACTGCCACTTGGCATTGATAAGGCAACGACGGTTTGAAGTGGACCCCTTAGTCAAGACAGTAAATCATTAATTTAAGATAGTGTTTTCATTTTCAATTCGCTGGGCCTGTGTGCCCTGTGGTCGATAGGTTCAAGAGTGTGGGTAAACGGTGGGCAACGGCTTTTCGTTGTCCAGGGTTTATCCA
>CAJIBL010000100.1_pt1 | contig 11002 bp, 6 predicted proteins | sample 9199351 | NCBI WGS metagenome assembly CAJIBL01 (sample SAMEA7708304, study PRJEB35096) | sediment metagenome | biome: marine neritic benthic zone biome [ENVO:01000025]; feature: sediment [ENVO:00002007]; material: shallow marine sediment [ENVO:03000034] sea grass bed [ENVO_01000059] ...
AGTTATTGTTAAGCTAATAGGCGGTGCACGGACGCGCCGCCATTGCCCGCAGGGCAATGTAAGCCCTTGAAATACAAGCAAATTCACACATTTGCGCCAGTTTTCAAGGGCGTGCAATTAACTAGATAGCATCATCTATTTAATTGCCGGGTTAATAGTAACTCAATTACTACAGCCAATGTCTGCTTTGGAAAAAAAACGGAAGCTAAACGGATTTTTCTCTACTTCCGCCATGGGTCGTCTTCAGCCCTTAAGTATAGCTCACACAGCGCAGTCCCCTTGGGTGTCCAGGTAGCGCCCCTTAATAACAATAGTTATTGCCAAGTTAATAAGCACACTGCAAATGCAAATGCTTCAAAGCCAATTTCTCGGCCTCACCCAAATAATTCACCTGCCCTAAAAACAATTCAGCCGTCGCCACCGCATCCGACAAAGCATTATGTTGATTCACCGTTGCCAGGCCATAGCGTTTACGGCTTTCGCCAAGGCGGACGCTGTATTGTTTTCCCTGGCGCTGCATTTTACGGCTTTCCAGTGCCATGGTATCAATATAAGAAAATAGCAGCGGGTAACGGAAATTATGGATGCAGGCCCTTTGTAGAAACTGTATATCGATAGGGGCGTGGTGAAAAATCAATACACTGTTTTTCATTTGATTTATAAGCAGTAACAACACCGCGGCCACACTGCTTGCGCCGGCAATACTGGTATCGTGTAAGCCATGAACTACTGTGCTATCCCCTGCCCCCCGTTCCGCATGAATCAATAAATGCTTGGCACTGCCGTTGTTAATGCGACCTTTTTCAATGGTAACCCAGCCAATACTGAGCAACTGATGTTTATTTGCATCAAGACCACTCATTTCGCAATCGACCACAACGAAGCGTGTACTTAAAAAACCCGCATTAGCATCATGGGGAGAACTTTGGTACAAAGGCGCCAGCGCTGTTTTTGCCACTTTCTCCCGGTAGCGCCAGCGTTTGAGATAAAATAGCAGCTTATATAAGACCACCGCCAAACCTCGATTTCATTGCCGACTGCGCCTGCCGCACCAAATGGAAAGCATCCTTTAACTGGTGGCGCATGAGCGGTGATAAACTTTTTGGATCGAGGTAATTGTCAACAGTCTCACCCGCCCTATATTGTTTTCCCTGGGCATCCAGGCGCAGGCCTGCGATAAACTCGTGAGCATCTAGCAGACTGTTAACCAGCGAAAGGGACATGACACCAGCGTTGGCAATTGCCTTCAGTCGGTCAACGGTACTCACCGCACGGATACCGGCGCTCAAGCTGCAGTTGCGCGCAATATCCACAATCGGGATAGTGCCGCGTTTTTTCAGATCAAGCCGGTGAATATGATCACCATCTTTTTCCAGCACAAAGGTTTTAAAAAACCCCAGTGGCGGAGAGTGACTGAGAGCGTTATCAGTCATATGTACAAGGAAAATGGTATTCTTTTTGGCGTTTTCCAGTACATGGCATTGCAGTTTTTCACTGAGCGTTTGCTCACCGTAAATATGGCGCATATCAAAAAATATACTGGCATGCATCAGATCTTTTGGTGAGCCAGCTTGAATCCATTGCTGGAAACATGCCTTCCAGGCTGCAAGGCTTAAGCGCCACTTGTCATTGCGCGCCATAATATCACCAGGGCAAAGCAAAACCCCGCAGGCACTCAGCCCCTCATTAACAAACTCTGCCAGTTTTTTAAAAAAAACAGCATGTTCGGGCTGATAAGTATCACCAAGAATAATCGCGTTATCCTGGTCGGAACCAATTACCTGCTCCTGCCTCGCTTGAGAACCAAAGGACAACCAGGCAAATTCACAGGGCGCCTCGCCCAATTCCTGCTGCGCCAGTTCCACCAGACGCCGGGTGATTCCATCTGTAAGAGAGGTAATGATTTCGCCCACTTCAGTTGAGCGCGTATCCCTCTCGATAAGCCTGGCAACCAAGGCCGGAAACTGTCGTGAGATATCCACCAAGGCACTGACACTATTAGCATGCTTAACTGAGCCGATCAGCGATAAGGGTTCAACGTTATTGGCACGAACGATATCGCTTAAGCCAATTAAACCAGCGACGCGCTTGCTATCGACTACCGGCAAATGGTGAATACCCGCAGACATCATTTTTATCTGCGCGCGATGCAAAAGCTCATTACTGCCAATGGTGCAGGGTTCTGGCGTCATAACGGCTTTAATATCCATCGCATCGGGAAGACCAACGGCAAGCACACGGGTGCGCAAATCTCTGTCTGTCACTATTCCCTGTAGATTGTCGCCTTCAACTATCAGCAGCGAGGAAACGTTTTTATCCATCATTACTTTCGCCGCTTTTCGAATACTCATTGACGGCGGCGCACAAACAGCAGGGCTCGACATAAAATCGCCAACGCGTTGCTCCAACAGCACACTTTCACTATGGCTATGATCCTCCTCTTCCGCAGGATTTTCGCTAAAGCGCCGAATATAACTTTTACACAGCAGGGAAAAGTCGCTGTCGCTGTTATAGAGAGATTGGTAGGCCGCTGCGGCAAGCTCATAGTACAAGCAATCTTCCAGGGCGCTGGCCTGCGAGGCATGCTCAAGCAACACGCTCGGCAACAGAAAATCACCTTCGCTTAAACGATCGAGCAGTTCGCCATTATTTCGCACCTCTAGGCTGCCACTGCGAAGTACCAGCAAGCCGACATCGTTTTTCAAGGGAATAGGCTCACCCGAGCGACAAAAGGAAGTGTAGCTCTGGCCGCAGGCAGCGGCGATAAGCTCATCGGGCAGGTGTTGAAACAAGACCTGCTTAGCTAAGAACTCCTGCACATCACTGACTTCACTGACCATGGTATTTTTAGCTTAAGGTGAAAAGTTTTGCTGTGAAAAGCCGGTATCCCGTTTTACAAAAATTGCGGGCGTTTCGACAAAATAACTGGCGTTGTTGATAAGCACCACCAGGCGCATTACAGAGTCTTCCGGCCTGGGCAGCACGCTGGTTATCTGCCACTGACTGCTGTCCGCACCAACTTGCATTAGCTGAGGCTCAGTTTGCTGGTCGGCCTTAGAGAAAGCGATTAAGGCTCGCTGCAAGGGCAGGTTCGACTCAAGCTGAACAGATAAGGCCTTATCTTGCCCAAGGGTGGTGTGTAATTGAAGTTCTATATCCGCATTTTTCAGGGTACAAACACCACTGGCATAACGGCAGTTGCTTTGTGCCGCTAAGCTATAGCTTTGCCCCGCCTTCGCTAGCTTGGGTTTTTCCTTCAAGTGGTAGTCTGTAGCGACATAGGCGCCAATCGCAAGCAGGGGCGCAATAATCAGAGCAATGACAAAGTGTTTGTTTTTTAAAACGTTCATGTTGTTATTGTTTCATTGCTGTCCCATTAACTATTTCGCCCCCAGGTCGAAACTCTCGATTTTAAAAGGGCTTGGAGGTTACTAGCTTTGGCGCAGACATGAATCCGGTATTTGCCATTGCTACACGCTGCAAGTACGTCCCTGTAAGCTCTACGCCAGCGTCCCTCGGCAACTGCTCCTGCGTTGCTCTAATAAGCGCCATCCATGGCGCGATGCTGGCGAAGGTAGCAGCAACAAACACCGAATCCATGTTTTCATGCTTTGTGGGACAGCAATGTTATTGTTTAGTGAAAGAGAAGCGCTTTGAACAATTAAAAATTAGCAGCTTGTTTAACAATAAGTTATACACGTAAAAAAACACAGAGGCCAGTAGCCCCTGTGTTTTTTACAACTCTATACAGCTGGTAATCGCAGAATTAATGCCCGCTTGCGCTGCCGGCACTGGCTGGCACACGTATATCCTCCACCAAGTGCTGAATTTCTTCCGGCGGCTCCTGAGTTACGCGGGAAACAGCAAAGGCTACGGCGAAGTTCACCACCGCACCCACGGCGCCAAAAGCATTGGGTTCGATGCCAAAAAACCAGTGCGCAGGCATATCACCCAGGTAACTGGTACTGGCAATAAACATTATGCCTTTGTGCTGGAAGACATAAAGCAAGGTGACAGAAATACCGGCAATCATGCCTGCAATGGCACCCTCTTTGTTGATCCGCTTGCTAAAAATACCCATCATCAATGCCGGGAAGATCGAGGAAGCGGCCAGACCAAAGGCCAGCGCTACAGTTCCCGCTGCAAAATCAGGTGGATTAAAGCCAAGGTAACCGGCCAGCAAAATTGCCCCGGCCATGGCGATGCGACTGGCCAGCAACTCCTGCTGTTCACTGATATCCGGTTTAATCACCCCTTTGAGCAGGTCGTGGGAGATGGCCGACGCTATTGCTAACAGCAAGCCCGCCGCCGTTGACAACGCAGCCGCCAATCCACCGGCGGCAACAAGCGCAATCACCCAATTGGGTAAGCGCGCAATCTCGGGGTTGGCAAGCACCATAATATCTCTGTCAACCTTCACCATTTCATTGCGTTCTTTGTCCGCGGTGTAAGTAATGCGGCCGTCGCCATCTTTATCTTCAAAGGCCAGCAGCCCGGTTTTTTCCCAGTTCTTGAACCAGCTCGGACGCTCTTCGTAGATCAGGTTTTGCCCCGGGGCGGGCTCAATGGTCTGATGCAGATTCAAACGAGCCATCGCGGCAACGGCAGGAGCAGTGGTGTACAAAATAGTAATAAACACCAAAGCCCACCCGGCGGATTTGCGGGCGTCGCTCACTTTGCTTACGGTGAAAAAGCGAATAATCACATGGGGCAGGCCTGCGGTACCGATCATTAGTGAAAGGGTATACACAAAGGTATTCAAACTGCTCAGCCGTTTCGAGGTGGTATATTCAGCAAAGCCCAGTTCCGTGACAACCTGGTCAAGCTTGTCCAACAAAAAGGTATCCGAGCCGGAAAGGGTGGAGCCCAGGCCTAATTGAGGTATCGGGTTGCCGGTGAGCTGTAGTGAAATAAATATGGCCGGGATGGTATAGGCAAAAATCAGAACACAGTACTGGGCAATCTGGGTATAGGTTATGCCTTTCATACCGCCAAGAACCGCATAAACAAATACAATACCCATGCCGACCAGCAAGCCCATTTCATAGCTCACTTCAAGGAAGCGGGAAAATGCCACGCCGACACCTTTCATCTGACCGATAACGTAGGTAACCGATGCCACAATAAGGCAAATCACGGCGACAATACGCGCAACACGGGAGTAATAACGGTCGCCAATAAACTCCGGCACGGTGAACTTGCCGTATTTGCGCAGGTAAGGCGCTAGCAACATCGCCAGCAGCACGTAGCCACCGGTCCAGCCCATTAAAAATACCGAACCGCCATAACCAAAAAAGGCAATCAGTCCGGCCATGGAAATAAATGAAGCCGCTGACATCCAATCAGCTGCGGTAGCCATGCCATTTGCAACGGGGTGAATACCGCCACCGGCCACATAAAATTCACTGGTGGTTCCCGCACGCGCCCAGAAGGCGATGCCAATGTAAACAGCAAAGGTAAATCCGACGATAATAAAGGTTAAGGTCTGCAAGTCCATGTTTATTCCCTCCTAATCATTTACACCAAACTCACGATCGAGCTTGGCCATACGGTGGGAATAAAAAAATATAATGGCTACAAAACCGTACAACGCGCCCTGCTGGGCGAACCAGAACCCCAACTTGTAGCCACCAATGCGAATACTATTAAGGGCATCAACAAAAACTATGCCGCAAAGGTAGGATATAACAAACCAGATCACCAGCAGCACCAACATCAACTTAAGATTGGCGCGCCAATAGGCTTTCATTTTTTCTGAATTATTCTCTGCCATGCTGTCCTCCGAAATTAATCGACCACGGCAGGTTAACAGGTGTTGCCAAACAGTGCCGTGCGACTTTAGTCTATGGGGGTACATCCACTTTATTGTTCAACGGACTGAGGGCCAGGTAGTTACACTTGGGCTTGTTGACAATCAAGCATTAGCAGCATGCTGTAATTGCAACAAATGGAGAATGGGCTTGCCAGCAATAATTCTAATAATGGCCCTTGTTATCTACCTCGCCGCGCTGTTTTATATTGCGCGACAGGCAGATCGCCACCGCTTCCGCGAAAGCTCCTGGGTGCGTCACCCCTGGGTCTATGCTCTTGCGCTGGGTGTGTATTGCACCTCGTGGACCTTCTACGGCCTGGTGGGAACGGCTGCATCCAATGGCTGGTACTACCTGCCCATTCTGCTCGGCCCGATACTTTTATTTATATTCGGGTTTCCGGTGCTGCAGCGCATCGCCAATATTTGCCGGCAGGAACACATTCACTCCCTGGCCGACTTCCTCTCATCACGCTACGGCAAGCGACAGTCCGTTGCTGTGGTGGTCACGCTTTTGGTAATGGTGGCGACCATTCCCTATATCGCGCTGCAGCTCAAGGCGGTTACCAATGCCATTCTGGTAAGCGTTGAAACCTTACCTGTCGCCAGTGAAGACCTTACCCTGCTGGTAGCTGGCTGCATGGTCGCCTTTACGCTTTTATTTGGTGCCAACCGACTGGATGTCTCCAGCTACCACAGCGGCATTATGGTGGCCATCGCTTTCGAGTCGCTTATCAAGTTAATTGCTTTACTGGCGATTGCCTTGTTTGCGCTGCTGCTGGCACAGGACTTTGAAGCCGGAAGCATTGCTGCGGCAAGCAACCAGGCCTTCTCCCAAACAACCCTTACCCCCTCTTTCTGGGTGCTCACTCTGGTTTCCGCCTGCTCAATATTCTGCCTGCCACGGATGTTTCAGGTAACCTTTGTGGAGTGTCTCAGCCCCAGGCACTTACAATTTGCACGCAAGGCTTTTACGACTTACATGCTGGCCATTGCCGCTGCGGTGTTTGTTATCGCCTGGGTTGGCAACCAGTTCTTTTTTGACAACACCATCGACGGCGACCACTACGTATTGGCGCTACCCCTGGCCCACGATAATCGAGCACTGGTGCTGCTGGGTTTTCTCGGCGGCTTTTCTGCCGCAACGGCGATGATTATTGTCGCCACCCTCAGCCTGAGCCAGATGCTCAGTAACGATGTAATCCTGCCGCTGTTAATACGCTCGCAGAAAAACAAAGGCCCGGTGCCGGATTATTCCCGCGCCCTGAAAGTCACCCGCCGCCTGACTATTGCCGCAGTTGTTGGCCTTGCCTGGTTGTACCAGCACAGCCTGGCCGAAAACGTGCCTCTAACCGATATTGGCCTGATTGCTTTTGCGCTGGTAGTGCAATTGGCACCGGCCATGATCATGGGCCTGTACTGGCAGCGCAGCAATGTGCATGGTGTTTTTGCTGGCCTTGCCGCCGGTAGCGGTATTTTATTGTATTGCTTATTGCTGCCCCTGCTGGTGCAAGCCGGCTGGCTTTCCCAGAGCTTTGTCGAACAGGGCCCCTTTGGTATCAAGCTGCTAAAACCCTCTGCATTATTGGGCTTTGATTTCAGCGACCACTACACGCAAAGCATTGTTCTCAGCCTCGCCACCAATACAGGCTGCTTGATCTGGTTCTCCAGAAAAACCCTTATTCGACTTGCCGATCAAATACAGGCGGTGGCCTTTGTTCACAACGAACGGGCCTCAGAAGAGAGCGCCGCGCATCGCCTACAGGTCAATATGGAGGATCTCAAGTCTTTACTGCTGCAGTTTCTCGGCCACTCCGCGACCGGGCGCTTGCTACAAAATCATCCGCAACAAACTCTCGCCAGTGATGAACTCGTAAGCCAGGCAGAACGCGCTCTTTCCGGCGTTATCGGGGTCGCCTCCACGCGTGCAATGCTACTGAGCTTAAAAAGCGGTGATAAGCTTGGGGTCGCGGACGTGGTTAATATTTTTGAAGAAACCACGCGTACCCTGCAGTTTAATCAGGACATGCTGTTTGCATCCTTCGAAAGTATTTCATCGGCCATAAGCGTGGTAAATGCCGACTTGCAAATGGTGGCATGGAACAAGCGGTACCAGCAGATGTTTAACTACCCGGAGGGCATGTTACATGTCGGCAAGTCCGTCGCCGAGCTGGTGCGTTTTAATGCTGAGCGCGGCCTGCTTGGCCCCGGCTCTGTTACGCAGCATGTGGAGACGCGGCTGCAACACTTAACTGCAGGCAAACCCTACCGCGTGGTGCGCACCCATTACGACGGCGTGATAGAAATCAAAGGCCGCCCACTGCCCAAGGGCGGGTACGTAACCACTTATGACGATATCAGCGAATTTATTCACACCCAGAACGAGCTGGAAAAAGCCAATGAAAACCTGGAACAACGCGTGGAAGAACGCACCCGACAAATCGAACAAATCAACCAGTCGTTGCGTAAGGAAATAGAAAAAAGGGAAAACACTGAAGCTCGCCTGCTGGAGGCAAAATCCCAGGCCGAATCCGCCAATGCTAACAAAACCCAGTTTCTGGCCATCGCCAGCCACGACATATTGCAACCGCTGAATGCGGCCAATCTTTACGCCAGTGCGCTGCTGGAAAAACCCGCGCTGCCCGAAGACCTGGCTGATAACCTTAAACATTTACACAACGCCATTGATTCCGCCGAATTTATCATTTCCAGCCTGCTGGATATCTCTCGCCTGGACACCGGCACACTTAAAGCCAATAAGTGCAATTTTCCTTTGGCAGAAATTCTGCAACCCCTGGCCAATGAATTTCGTGTGCAGGCGCAACCCAGCGTAGAATTTCGCTGGCAGAATTGTACTCTCTGGACCCGTTCGGACCCAAAATACCTGCGCCGTATTCTGCAAAATTTTATTTCCAACGCAGTCAAATACACCAAAAAAGGCAAGATCCTGGTGGGCTGTAAACGCCATGGACAAAATATAAAAATTGGTATTTATGATACCGGACCCGGTATATCCAGGTCTCAACAGGCACGCATTTTTGAGGATTTTTATCGTATCGAAAAGCAAACGGAGGGCGCGGGCCTGGGCCTGGGCATCGCACAGCGATTTTCTCAATTACTCGGTCATACCATTGAACTCCAATCGGAGCCTGGCAAGGGCAGCCTGTTTGCAATCAGCGTACCCTTGCGCGAAAAGAGTGTAGCGAAAAACAGCAAGCCCGGTAACACCAGCTTAACAAGCGGACTGCAGGACTTTAAGGTTTTCTATATCGATGACGATGAAAACAACCTTCGAGCCTTACAAGCGCTGATGCAGAACTGGGGCTGCCTTACAGACATTTGCGCAAGTCCAGAGGCAGCCAAAACAGCCATTGAGCATATGGCAAGACCGGGAGCGGTTCTCATAGACTACCAATTGGGCGCCAGTACCGACGGGGTGGAACTGGCCGAGCACATCGTAAACCGCTGGAATAATATTCCCGTATGCATCGTTTCCGCCGCCCCTGATCAGCACCTACAAGAGGCGATGGAAAGTAAAAACCTGGATTTTTTACGTAAACCCATCAAACCCAACAAACTCAGAGCCTTGCTTGAGCGCTATCAACAAAAGCAAATATAGGCCGTATTTGTTTTATATCATCTCTACAGCAGAGGTTTTGCCCGGAGTTTGGTATATTTTACAAACAATCTACAGAAACACACTCTACACAAAGGGATAAAAATGAAATTTTTGGCATTTTTACTGCTTCTGATATCGTGTCAATGCTTCGCCAGACTGCAGCTGGAAAAACTGGTTAAAGATGACTGGCTCGAAGTGAGCAGTGACAACTTCATCGTAGTAACAGATGCAAAGGAAAAAACCGCAAAACAACTGGTAAAAGACCTGGAGACATTTCGCTACTTTATTACAGTAATCCTTGACAAAGAAATTGTTGAAACTCGCCCCCTCAAGGTTATCGCAATCTCCTCCAGCAAAAACTTCAAACATCTGGATCTACCCGACAATTGGGCCGGTGTATTTAAATCCGGGCTTGAAGGTGACATAGCTATCGCCAACATTGCTGACTATTCCCATTCAGCGAAGAATAAAGGCTGGGGCAACCAGGTATTAATGCATGAGTATGTTCACTACGCCGTTCGAAGCCTTAGGGACTCTAGCTTTTATCCCCTGTGGTATGACGAGGGCCTTGCCGAATACCTTGCGTCTTTTCGGCAGGAAAAGAATGGCAGGTACTTAAGCATTGGAGCAATGAGTGTTATTGGCTCTCGACTTTACGACCTTGTCAACAAATCTGGCTCCCGCTATGAGAAAGTCGATGTTGAGGACCTTTTTAAGACCACAAACATTCATAAATATTGGCGCAGAGATGACAATAACGCGCAAAAACGGAAAGACCAGAAAAAAATAGGCAAGTTCTATGCACGGGCAATGATTACTTACCATTATGTAAAAAGCAGCGCAGAACTCAGTAAATCGCTGAATAAATATTTATCTTATTTGAACAATGGTCACTCCGTTGACTACGCATTTGAAAACAGCTTTAGCATGAGCTACACCGAACTTGATGAAGCCATATACAAGTACGTAAGCGGGAAATACGTACAAAAAATGGTTATCGATGTAGAAAAAGCGGGCGTCGAGCTGCCGGATATTACACCCAGGATTCGCGCATTAAACACAGCGGAGGCATATAGCAGTTTTATTCAACCTATCCTCCGATTTAGCTCATATTCAGTGGCAGAACGTGACTATGCACTTAGCCTCGCTAAGGACTACGCTGAAAACTCTGTTAGTGTCGAGCTCGCCAGAATCAACTATTTAAGTAGAAAATACTCGAATAATAAAGATATCGATGAGGATCTACTCAACTTTTTCAAGAAACAGGGTGTTACATTGTCGCCTTCTGGCACGCGTATATTAACACCTATGGACCTGGACCAAAGGCTCGCTGAACTCGACAAACTACTGCTGAAAGAGCCAGAAAACCCCGACCTCCTCGCCACAAAAGCATACCACAAGCTCGACGACACCCTGAATAAATTGAAAGTTGGCCACCCGGATGCAAATAGAGATTTAATTCTGCTTAGAAAACTGGCGCGAAAGGCAATACGGCTCGACCAGGATAGCGCACTGGGATACTACACTCTGGGCAAAGCCACATCGCATTCTGACGAATCCAGACCCCAATTTAT
>CAJIBL010000876.1_pt1 | contig 10775 bp, 9 predicted proteins | sample 9199351 | NCBI WGS metagenome assembly CAJIBL01 (sample SAMEA7708304, study PRJEB35096) | sediment metagenome | biome: marine neritic benthic zone biome [ENVO:01000025]; feature: sediment [ENVO:00002007]; material: shallow marine sediment [ENVO:03000034] sea grass bed [ENVO_01000059] ...
TGTAGTAGAGCAATGCAGGAGCAATTGCCGAGAACCGAACAAAGTTCGGCGCGAGCCCTTGAAACACAAGCCACTTCGCACAGTTGCGCCAGTGTTTTAAGGGCGACAATCAAATAAGTAAGGATCACTTATTTGATTGTCAGGTTAATAGTGTTTGAAGGGGTGTTTTTTCCTCTTGTGGATGCTTGAAATGTCCTGCCCCAGGGAGATTTCAAGTTTACAGTTGGAGCAGATGGAGTCGTTAATTCTTATTCTTGATTTCTCGCAGTGAGGGCAGATTTTAAAACCCTCATTGGCCCGTATTTCACACTTCTTGTAGACAGACAGTTCAAGCTGTGTGGGCAGGCGAAAAACTTGCCAGATCAGCTTATATCCCATCCACAGAAAATTTTTAGCTCTCCCGCGGGAAACGAGCACTGCGATAACGAGTATGGCAATTGTGCAGCTAAAAGTAGTCATTGTTTACACCTCAATTGGTTAGGGCAGGAATGCCAGGAAGCATGCCAACTGTCGCCATTGCTAGCAGTGATACCAGAAAAGCCAAACCTGGTATGAGCAATCGATCTGCGAGAGACAGCATATCCCTTCTTTCCTTGTCTCCAATAAACCCGTTGTTATCTAGTAGCATAGTCAAAGACCATGCAAAAACAGGGTTGACGACATAGGAAGCAAGAATGCAGATACCTGCTGTTTCTGCATCCCTGGTTGTTTTGATCATCTGAATACCGGCTTCCAATAAGGGCATAAATACGCCCACCAGGAGAGCGGCACACATTACAGGCTGCCACACCGTTATATCCATTGGGTAACCGGAGATCGCCAGTAGTATGCAAAAAATACCCGTTAAAATTGCGCCGGCCGGGATCGGCCGTTTGGCGATGGCCATGGGGATCATGTAGGTTCCCCAGGAAGAGGTAATATTGCCTCCGCCGATAAACGAAGCGAAAAGTTGGCGGAAAGAGCAGGCGGTTATAGTGTCGTCCACGTCCATTAACACGTCTTTAGCTTTTTCCGGGTAATTCAGTTGTTGGAATACGCGATGACCGAGGAAGTCCGGAGACCACATTGCAACGGCCAGAATGGCAAAAGGCGTGACGGCAATAAAATGCTGAATATTGGGTAAGCCCAGTTTCCAGCCACTGTCCTCGCCCCACCAGTAAAATGGGTTCAGGCTGGGGAAGCCGGGTGTTGTCTGGAATTCCGGACTGACGCCCATCAGCAGAGGAATGGTGAGTGCGGCTAGTGAGCAAAGGGGAATGGCCAGCCAGCGCTTGTTAACCTTTGCCAGCCACGCGTAAATGATCGTGATACACAGCAGCACACAAAGAAATACCGGGCCGACACCAGCGTTGGCGGACCAGGCCTTGAATTGTGTAAGCTGCGAAAATACGCCCATTGAGCCGAGATAAATCAATAAACCACCAGAAACGCCACGCGAGCTCAGATTGACCAGCCTTGAGCCACATCTACTCAAGCTGAGCGCCAGGCCGAACACTGCGATCATAATTCCAAGCGCAAGGGGATGCCCGCCTGAGGCAGCAATCATGCCGATAAGTGGAATCATTGGCCCGTGGTTGCCCGCGAGGTTGGCGCGAGGGTTTAGAAAACCGGATGTGAAAATCACAAACAACACTGCTGACACCAGCAGCTCTACCCTTACGTTTTCAATAACAAACGCGTGGTCAAGGCCAAAAGCTTTAGCATAGGCAGACATGACGGCAGAAAACATCACCGTAATGCCGATGGTGCCGGAAAGCGCGGGCACCAGATCTTCCCACTCGAAATTAAAATCCCTCACAGGCAGGTTTGGGCGCCAGCGCCTAGGTGACATGATGCTTAGCTCATGGTCCAAGTAAGCTGCGCGGGAGCAGAAGGCCTGTGCGGGTTTACGTTTTTTCTGGTATGTTGATGCTGGCTTTAAGGGTTCAATTGAATCCATATCGCCAAGAGGGCTAAATTCATTTATTTCCACAGAGTCGTTCATTGATTGCCTTGGCGATGTTTAAAATTAACCGTGAGAGTTTTGTTTTACCATTGCTCCCCCTGAGCTTGAAAGTATGGATTCGGTGTTTGTTACTGTGACATTCGCCGGGGATCGACTGGCAGCGCGTTGCAGTGGTAGATCCCGGATTCATGTCTTCACCAAAGCCAGATGTCGCCAAGCCCATAAAGAAGGCGACAAAAAAAATTAACGGGACAGCAGTGATGTCTTATGTTTAATTAAACTAGAGCTATGAAATAAAACAATTCAGTAATCCTTATCTCAACTATCGAGAACGCTTATATGAAGTTCAGTCTCAAGCAGCTACAGGTTTTTCAGATGGTGGCCGAACATAAAAGTGTTTCGGATGCGGCAAAAGCGCTTCACATCAGCCAGGCTGCTGCAAGCATGGCCTTGCACCAGCTGGAAATGCTGCTCGAACATGAATTGTTCGTCAGGCAGGGCCGCTCGATGGAGCTAACTGCCTGGGGCCAGTGGCTTCGCCCCAGGGTTCATTCGGTGTTATTGACCTGCCACAGTATTGATCTGGGGATAACTGATATGGATTTGGTGAGCGGGGTGATGAACATTGGTGCAAGCCAGACACCCGCTGAGCATATGGTGCCTCGCTTGTTCAGCGATTTGGATCAGAGTTTTCCCGCTTTGCGCTTAAATTTTACGGTGGAAAATACGGAGCACGTGATTAGTGGCTTGCTGGATTACCAGTATGACCTGGGAATTATTGAAGGGCACAGTGACCATGAAAAAATTACTCGTGAGGTATGGTGTAAAGATGAGCTGGTGGTGTTTGCCAACAGCGCCCACCCCTATTGCCGCCAGAACAGTGTGAGTTTAACGCAGCTGGAAATGGCTCGCTGGATACTGCGCGAGCCCGGGGCGGGTACGCGGGAGATTTTTGACTTGTCGATCCACGAGCACCTTGAGCAAATTAATGTTCACCGGGAGTACGATCATATAAGCGTTATTATGGATATGGTCGCTTCTGGCGAGTATCTGGGCTGCTTGAGTTACCGCTCGCTAAAAACCTGGGTGGAGCAGGGCAGGCTAGCGATTTTAAACGTGCCTGAGCTGAACATGAAAAGGGATATCGCGTTTATCTGGCGCAAGGAAGATGAAGACAATGCTGCCCGGGAAGCGTTGCTTAATGCAGCAAAAAAATTGATAGACTGAATCAAAAAAACTTATACCATGGGCGTGCTATTGAAGGTGCTTGCATGATTAAGATCAAATGGATTTCTTGAGTAAATAACGGGAAAGAATGGTCTGGTGCTTTTATTCAATAAAAAAGAATAAGTGCCGGCTTCATCTGCTGCAGAAAAAACTCAAGGATTAACCCGGCAATTAAATAGCTTATCCTATCTATTTAATTGCGCGCCGATGGGAGCCCTTAAAATCGAGATTTGCCGGGAGAAGCCGCTCGATTTCAAGGGCGACGATAAAATAGACCTGAACTATCCTATATGATCGCCTGGTTAATTATTTCTAATTAAAAGTACCCAGTCAGTGCTGCTGTTGGGTGGATTAAATGACTGGCTACCACCGCCGTTGATGTCTGGCGCAGCCTGGGAGTCCCCGGTCTTGGTATTGATCCACACATTATTGGCGTAGGTGCCCGCTGTAATATTCAGTGAGAAGGTGCTTCCCGCCTCAGTGAATACCAGGTACTGCTTGCCCGCTTCGGCCAGACACCAGACCTTTTTCTGATCGTGAGATGACAGCAGCTGGTCCTGTGGTGTCATGCGGTAGAACTGCAGCTCCCGGGTCATCACATCGGCCAGGATATCCAGCTCGCGCGCCGAGGCCGCGTAGGGGTGGCTGTTGTCAAGGAAGGGCAGGCCGTCATCGCCTTTGGCCTCCAGGCCTTCTTCAGCTCTGTGACCGTTCCAGTTGAATGACGCGCCGGCTATGGCGCAGGCCCAGGCAGAGCGGCGAAGGTCGTCAGGTGTTGCGCCTGTCTTGCGCTGCCAGTAGCGAACCCAAAGCGCGTTGCCTTCGGACATGTAAACAGGCTTTCCTTTGACATAGCCTGCAAGGCAAGCCTGGTGATGTGTCCAGGCTTCATTCCAGTCATCGCGATCAGAGAAACCGTGGTTTTCCACTGCGGCAAATGTATATTCCGGACGGTGATATTCGTTGTTTTTGGGCTCCTCGTCTTCATAGGTTCGAAGATGATTGAACACATCATATTTCTGCAGCAGGCGCATCAAGCCAAGCTCGTGAGAGCTGCGGTCGCCGTCAACCTCCCATACAAAATTCCAACCGGCGATATTGGCATAGGGCGCGAGCCTGGCCACCACATAACGCACATAAAAGTCTTTTTCGGCGCTGCTCAGCTTGGTCCATTCGGGGCCATCATTCCGCCCGCCATCAAAGCCCAGGAACATATGCAATCCCACATCGCGCTCACTAAGCCAGCTGACATGTTTTTCCATTAAGTGCCAGACTTCCAGGCTCTGGGTGCTGGATGCTTTGCCTTCTTCGTAAAGGCGAATGGAATCAATGGATTTGGGTGGCCCGTCCATGTAGTACTGCTGGTCGCAACACAGCGGCAACAGCCAGTTAACCTGAAGATGGTTGTAGCCGCGGTCGAGCATGGGCTGGTACACATTCTGGCTTACCCAGTCGAAGGGCTGGGCAATAGCGCCGTGGCCGGTTTCATAATAGGACTTGAGCCACACAGGCTCAGTGCCGTTGTAGGCGAACCAGCGAGGGTTGTTGCCATAGGGGCGAAGAATACCCTTGCCAGCGTTATTACTGCCTACGGTAAAGCTGCCGGTGCCGCCGGGCGTGTTGTCGCTCCAGCTGTAGGTATAACGCCACTGCCCTGGCTCATCGGGCATGAAACGCATTTTCCACACGTTACCGGACTGGGCGTCGCCTGCACCTGCGCCATTGCCGTCAAAAAAGCCGTAGAAGTCGATGCTGCGACCGGAGGGCGCGCTGTAGGTAACGTTCAGCTCAACATCCGCAAAGCGGTTTGCATAGTCAGAATCATTTTGCACACTTGTTTCAAAGGTGCGATACAGGCCAATATCGCCGTGCGTTGTTCCGCTGCTGCTGGAAGAACTACTGGAGCTGCTCGATGAACTACTGGAACTGCTTGAAGAACTACTGGAACTGCTCGATGAACTGTTGGAGCTACTCGAAGAACTACTGGAGCTGCTTGATGAACTGCTTGAGCTACTCGAAGAACTGCTTGAGCTACTCGAAGAACTACTGGAACTGCTTGAATAACTGCTGGAGCTGATTAAAGAATAGTGACACTGTTTAACAATACCGCTGATGGGGTCTCCAAAAGTGCTGTTATCGCAACTAATGCTATTTACGGCGGTTAAATAATTATATTGTCCATTGGCGCCATAGCGAACGCTTGCTGTTCCCGGAAATTGGCAGGTATCCCCCTCGTTAGCACAAAAAACAAAAGCGCCTGCTTCCCCGGAGCTGCTCGAACTGGAGCTTGAAGAACTGCTGGTAGACGAGCTGGATGAAGAACTTGAGCTGCTGGTAGAAGAGCTACTGGAACTTGAGGAGCTGCTGGAGCTTGAAGAGCTGCTGCTTGAGGTAGATGAGCCCGGAGGTTGCAATATGTCCTGCATACTGCCACCGCCGCAGGCGCTAAGGCCCACGGAGAGTAACAGTGCCAGAGTCAAGCGCCAATAGCGATTGCCTGAAGCACCTATTATATTTTTCATTGTTTATTGCTCTGCGAAATAAAAAGAAGATGAAATTACACAAGCGCTTTTTGTTTTGTGCTCAAGAAAAGATCAGCTTGATGATGAAGATTACTCGTGAATACACATCTTATTGCTAGCTCCACCTTCGATACTGTCTGTATCCTAAGTTAAGGTAAATTTAGGATGAATAAGTGTTAAAAATCCCAACGCGTTCACGTCCAAAGTAGGAAAAGCATCACTTTTTGTGGAGGTTTAAAATCAAATGTTTTAGAAGGCAGTTCACTGCTGTCCCACAAAGCATGAAAACATGGATTCGGTGTTTGTTACTGCGACCTTCACCCTTCACCAGCATCGCGCCATGGATGGCGCTTATTAGAGCAACGCAGGAGCAGTTGCCGATGGATGCTAGTGTAGAGCTTACATGGAGGTACTTGCAGCGTGTCGCAGTGGCAAATACCGGATTCATGTCTCATGTCTGCACCAAAGATAGCAACCTCCAAGCCCTTTTAGAATCGAGAGTTACGACCTGGTGACGAAATAGTTAATGGGACAGCAATGAAGGTAATTTTTGGTTTATGGTCAGGCAACTACCGTGGTAGCCAAGGGGTTTTGCCTCCCTTGGGAATGGCAAAGTGCAGGACTGCTTTGGGGCAAGCTGGTTTTGCAGAAAGCAGATGCCAGCTTGACTGCCCGTAAATTTGGTAATCTAAATAAGTGTAAGGCAATGAGCAAACGAGTAGCCCATCGCCTTCTTTATAGAATTGGCTAGTCGTTATAATAAACCCAAATAGGCGGCAAATAACGCCAATCGCTTGCCAAACCAGACGAATCTTCGAATCTCATGCGATAATAAAGTTTTGCGTAATCGTTAGGGTCATAAAATCTTGAATCAGATTTGTAATAATGAAGTGGTACAGTAGAAGTTGTTATAGGAGGAGCCTTAAACAAGATCCTGCCACTTTTTACACTAGCGCTATATGTGTCGTAGTGTATCCATGAAGAATCTACACCGCCTTGAGATTTTCCAGAAGTTCCAAAATCTACACGATATTCAAATCTAGTTATATAATTCCCGGGATTACTCCAAGTCATATTTTCCCTTGTGTCTGTATCGAGATTCTGACTAAAACCGATATTGTTAGGTTCCGAGCTATAAAGTGGTTCAGAATTACCGTCAATCTTGAACTCACCAACCACGTCATCGATACTAGGGTAATACACAGTATAGCAACCCATTTGGTCACTACACCCTGAAGGAGGGAACGAGCTGCAGGAATCAGGCCTCCCCTTACATATTGGGTTCTGAATTCTGTTTCCAAAAGGATCGAAAGTAAAATGGAAGGCATCCCAATAACAACCTCGCTGGGAACCACAATTTACTTGGCCAAGACCGTTACAACCACTGGCACTACCTGTGCATTGCTCCCCGGCGAATGAAGCCATTGACGCCAAGAAAAACACAGAAAAACAAATCACTCTAAGCATTGTATTCTCTCCTTAAATAGGTCATTTATCAATGTCGGCGAACTAGCCTGACAATAAACATGTTAACTTATAATTATTACAATTCGGAGGCTGAAGATACAACGCCCAAAAGGGCTATGATTGTGTAGGTAGGCTGTTGCAAGATTTGCTGCTCAGAGTCCATGCAGGTGTCGTCCATCGTTTTACTGGTGAACGCACCGGCATGATTCGATAGCTTGATAGTATTCCCATCTATTTACATCGAGATCCTGTAGACTTCCGCAATGCAATTAATGGTCTGGCAGTGATTGTCAGTCAACAGATAGATCTTGACGTCTAAGATAATGCGTTGTTTGTTTTGCAATAGAAGTCGCAACCAGCTCAAAGTCTTGGAAAGCCCCCCCCCTTAAAACAGTCTTCATTAGTTATGAGTAATGGTGCTGGCTGCTACCGGGTTTTGCTTCGCCCAATTTAAAGTACATAAACAGTTAAGCGATACCGAATTGTTTTAAATGTTTCTGCACGATAATAACCATGAGCGAGAAGGCGAACTTGCAAAAATAAAATAATTTACTACGAAAAAATCTTGCTGCTGAAAAATAAAAAGATAAGGAGAACGAATGTGATGCTCAAATTGCTTACTTCAATGAGCATGTTCAGCTTTTGTTAAGATGCCAGTATGGACGGTCGAGTGAAACAAGCTCACCAGGCCAAATGGGCCGCATTTGCCGGGAGCAATTACGGTTAACAGCAGTGCATTTCGGCGCTGCCGTTAACCTTGGTAAAAACTTGCCAAGTTAATTACCCGAATTACAGCTGGGATTGCAAATAGTTTTGCAAGCCAATTTTCTGGATTAATCCAAGTTGTTGTTCCAGCCAGTAGGCGTGGTCGTGCTCGGTGTCTTCAAGCAACACTTCGAGAATTTCGCGGGTAACGTAATCTTTTTCGTCTTCGCAGATTTTAATCACGTCTTTTAAGGCTGCTGCTACGGCGTATTCCACGTCCAGGTCAGCTTGCAGCATTGAGGGCACGTCTTTACCAATATTCAAGCCGTCGCGTGTAACCATGTCCGGGGTGCCTTCCAGAAACAGCATACGTTCAATCAGCTTTTTAGCATGGCCCTTTTCGTCGTCAAATTCGTGTGCGATGCGCTCGTGGAGCTTGCTAAAGCCCCAGTCTGCATACATTTCCGAATGAATAAAATACTGATCCATAGCGGCCAGCTCGAAGGCCAGCAATTTATTCAGTGCGTCTATAATTTTTTGATTACCCTTCATTTTAATCACCTTCTGAAATCTGTGCTTGTAAGTAATTTTGCAGACCCATTTCTGCAATCTGATGCTGTTGAGCTTCTACCCAGTCGAAGTATTCTTCTTCGTATTCAAGAATGTCTGCTAGCAGGCTGCGGCTAACATAGTCTTTTGCTTGCTCACAGGTATGTATGGCATTTTTCAAAACGGCGATATTGTTTTGTTGAAAGCCCAAATCGCAATTCAACATTTCCTCGCTATTTTCCCCAATCTGTAAGGGCTCAAGTTTTTGCAGGTTGGGTAGGCCCTCGAGAAACAAAATACGTTCGATGAGCTTATCTGACTGCTTCATGTCTTTGATGGACTTCTTGTAGCTCACATGATTGAGGTTTTCGAACCCCCAGTTTTTGTACATGCGTGCGTGCAGGAAGTAACGGTTAATGGATGTCAGTTCTACAGTGAGTACAGCGTTAAGCGTGCTGATAATCTGGCTGTCGGTTTTCATAGCGGCCTCCGAAAATCTCGCGTATGTGAACAGCGAAGCGCATAAGTGTAATGGATGTACGGCTCATAAGACAAAATTTCTTTTATTATCAAACACATGAGGTAATGTTAACGATTGTGATTTAGCTTATCGATAGGCTTTGGGATACGTGGCTTTCATGCTTGCAAGTTCAGAGAGGGAGGCACAGAATTCATGGTGAGTAATAAATAGCCGAAATAACCATGCTGCTGTTTCCTTACAAGCTGGATGTGGAAAGTCCACGACCGCCGTACATGACCACCATGCTGGCTTTGCTGTGCATTGTTATGTTTTTTGTACAGAACTATTCCTGTTTTGTTTATGAGAAGGATTTACAGAATTTTTGCCGTTATGAACTACAGGAACCCCTGGTAAGGGAGCTAAGTTTTGAGCATTGTGTAGAGATATTTGCCCGCCTGGACTTGAGTAATGCGTTCGAGCAAGAGCTTGGTTTCATCAGCAAAGAGCTCAATTTTGATACAAACCATAAGCAGGCGCTATTAGAGCAATTTAAAAGAATGAAAACTTTCGTTCCCGATACGGCAACGGAGCAGTGGTGGATAGACCCAAACAAGCCGCAATTGATTAATATGGTGACATCGGCATTCAGTCACGCCTCCATTGGCCATTTACTGTTTAACGTGGTGTTCTTCTTTGCCTTTGCTATTGCCGTTGAGCATGTCTTGGGCAGCCTTGGTTTCCTAGCTTTTTTTCTGCTTAGCTGTGTTGTGGATGGTCTGGTGATGTCCTTCGGTTTGTTTGATTTTAAAATAACGCAACCGGCAATAGGTTTATCGGGCGTGGTGATGAGTTGTATCGCGTTCTGTGCGGTGATTTACCCCCATAAATTCACACATATGTTTTATTGGGTTATTGTGATTGCCGGTACCTTCAAAATCCCCATGCTGGTGTTGGCGCTGATCTATGTTGGTCTGGATATTTCGGGCTTACTGCAGGCCAGCCCGGATGACAATGTTGCCTACCTTTCACATATTGCCAGTGCCGCTGCAGGAGCTGGCATTGCCATGCTGGTGTTATTGCTGCGTTTTGTCGTTTCGCGATTAAAGCGGGGGTAAGCCCTAGCCGAGAAGCGTGGGATCCCTGGAAAAAATAACTCACATAGTGTTTGGCGGCTTGTTCGTCCTACCGTTGATTGCGGCGCTACTTCACAGGTGTGGCCACCCGGTGATAATTGCCAGTATGGCTCTGGGCAATCACTTATTTGATTTTAAGGACTCTTATGAACTTTTAGTTCATGATTTTGCGTCCCTGACCGCCTATTAACCCGCCCTAGAAACTCGCCGGATTAATAAAATAGCCTGCGCCAATCGTGCAACAAAAACGTTTGCGATTGTACCGCTGAATGCGCTGTTAAAAATCAAGGAATTGTGCCCGGATCGTAATATCACGGCAGGCTATTGTGCGGTAATTGACAATAATTAGAAAAAGTTGGAATTCGATTATCGGAATGCACTGATTTTAATTTTCCGCATGAACCTCTGGTTCATGACCATACTTCCTGCAGAGCCTGTGCGTACGGCACTATTAACCTGGCAATCAAATAAGTGATCCTTACTTATTTGATTGTGGCCCTTAAAACACTGGCGCAACTGTGCGAAGTGGCTTGTGTTTCAAGGGCTCGCGCCGAACTTTGTTCGGTTCTCGGCAATTGCTCCTGCATTGCTCTACTACACCACATCCCTGTGGCTATCGGCAATTGCTCCTGCATTGCTCTACTACACCACATATATGTACACCTCTATCGGGTCAAGCGCCGTTTTGATGTTTTTGTGTTGACCGAAGGCATTTAAAGCCATTGATCGATAATCAGCCAAGCCGCCTGGAAGGCGGAGTTTGTCAA
>CAJIBL010000035.1_pt1 | contig 10730 bp, 13 predicted proteins | sample 9199351 | NCBI WGS metagenome assembly CAJIBL01 (sample SAMEA7708304, study PRJEB35096) | sediment metagenome | biome: marine neritic benthic zone biome [ENVO:01000025]; feature: sediment [ENVO:00002007]; material: shallow marine sediment [ENVO:03000034] sea grass bed [ENVO_01000059] ...
CCACTGTTGTGGCTGAAAACGCGCCAATCCTGGCGCGAAGAGAGAAGTTTAGCCATACTAAATAAACGATGAGCAACAACGAGTGGCGCGTTTCCAGCCGCAACCCGAAGGGCCTGGCCATTTTTTCGCCCAACTACGTTATCAGTCGCTTATTTGGAACAACCAGATCACGTTCCTTCTGCCTTGTTGGGCAAAAAAATGGGCTCAGGCAGAGGTAATTAAATTAGTGTAAACAGGTCCTAGTAACCTCTAAGCCCTTTTAACATCGAGAGTAATAGTTAATGGGACAGCAATGTACTGTGTTGTTATTAGGCTATTAAACCGGCAATTAAATAGATTATCCTATCTCACTGCTGTCCCATAAACTCTTTTGCTGATAAGCGGATACATAAAATACATATGATGCATGCGGGAATCGAATACGGCCGTTGTTACCGTCGAGTTTACTTTTGGTGTTTTCTTTTCATTTTTATGGTCTGGTCAAAATGCACGTATTCCGGGCAGCATACGACAGTAACGGCATTTAATTACCCACCCTTTATATCTTCTGTCATTATACCTGGTAAAGGAAATGGGCTTGGTGTGGATATTGTAAACGAGGTTTATCGTCGTCTGAATGGCTCGGTCGAATACAACTTCTATCCTATGCGTAGAAGTGTGTACATGCTGGAGAAAGGAAAGGCAAATGTATTTATAGGGGCTAGCAAGCACCTATATAATGATACTTTAAAAAACGACTACCTTAGTATCAAACTGTATCCACTAACCTTTGTTATTTACTACATCGATAGTCCTGGTAAGAGTTTGTCCGCCAAGGACTTTTCGGCGCTTCATGAACTCTCGGTAGGCAGTGTTCGGGGGAGTGCGACGGAGAGCTCTCTATACGATAATGGGTTTAAAAATATTGTTTGGGCAACGTCTATTGAAAATAATTTACTAATGTTTCTTAATAAGCGCTTCGATTTATGTGTTTCGGAAGAAAGCACTGCCGATGCATTTTTTGAGTTCTCCAAGGAGTACGGTGTCCCGAAAGTTGAAAAGATTAGTAAGCCGCTGCTAAAAATGGATATGGTTGTTGGGTTTCATAAGTCAATGAAAGAAGATGCTGCACGGTTTGAAAATGAATTGCAAAAAGTGAAAAAAGACGGCAGCTTAGATGGGTTGATAAGTCTGTATTTTGGTGAAAAGGGTTTAAGGTTGTATCTTTCCAGAACCGAAAAGTAAATGTTAAATCACAGTTTATCCATGTGTCACTGCTACAACAAACACCAAATTCATGTATTGATATGAAGTGGTACATCAATGTTGTGGTGTTTATTGTGAGTAGACTTTAATGCAGTTACGTCCCGATTTTTTTGCCTGGTATAAGGCCAGGTCTGCATGTTCAATCAGTTGAATGGGTTTGTCGTGTATAGATGGTAATATGCTGGCGATACCAAAGCTGGCCGTAACCCGAAACTGGTGTTCTCCATTCTCTATTACCGTATCTTCAATACATGCTTTAATTTTTTGCGCAACTTTTTCTGCATCTTGAATGGGTGTATTACTAAGCAGTGCAGCAAACTCCTCTCCGCCGTACCGGCTAATGATATCCGTCTTTCGGATAAGGTGTTTATTCAGGATGTCTGCAATAACTTTGAGGCAGACATCGCCGCTGATATGACCATGGGTGTCATTGACCTTTTTGAAGTAGTCTATATCCAGCAGCATCAGTGTTAGGCTTATTTTGTTGCGCGTGTTGGTATCCCAGATCATTTCGTAAAGGGTGTTAAAGTGGCCGCGGTTATGGAGCCCGGTAAGAGCATCGGTTCTGCTTAGCGTTTCCAGCTCCTTTTTCTGTTCATTTAATTGCTGTTCTATATCAAAAGTACGCAGGTATTCCTTGTTAGTGCGGAAAGCCAGGGCGAACAGGTAGGTCATATAAACGGCTACAACAAGACCTGTGGATTTCATGTCTGCACTTGCCATAAATATCACAACGCCCGGGAATAAGAGAATCAGGGGGTAGCAAATTGCCAAAAACAACTTTGGTGAAAGTGAAGAGATGGCCGCGCTTGCCATCCCTGCGCATACCACCATGGTTATATTAACGCGGGCTCCATGCCTGGGTGGGACGAGACTAAAACAAAGAGAATACTGAGTATAGCCGCGTGTATAAATGAACAGGCTGTAAAAATATGCATCCACAGCCCGGGGAAACGATCATAAAACACGCCAGTAAGCTTTATGTGGGCCACCCGAATAGCGCTAATGCTTAGTGCTGCAATGGTGATCGCCCAGGTTGAAAAAGCTTCGCTCTGGTACAAGCCATGAGGGTAGAACATTGCAGGGTAAATTATGCAGTGAACTGCGATCGCGAAGCTGCTGCGGGAAAGCAGATCCATGTCAATTCGTTTTCGAATTTCATGGTAGTTCTTATGCTTCATTTGTCTGGCCTTTTGGATTTTAATGGGCACATCTTTGCGATTGAGCTCGCACAAATAGGCCATAATGATCGATTCATTGCTTCTCCCTGAAGTCTGCCGGTATGAGGAGGCTGTTCGATCACTCCAATATGGATAGAATATCCTTCATGGATTGCAGGTATTCAGTTTCATTTGAGTTGTGAAATATCAGCAGATCATCAATGATGTCGGGATTGTCAATGGTTTCCGGAATGGCAAAATTTACGTCTTTGATATATTCATCCCAGTTCTCCAGCTTCCATGTATCCCTCGGCGAGTTTCGCTTAATCATTCTTTCTTTTACAACCGAGACTTCGGTAATCACCCATACCACCGACAGGCGCGCATTCTTTTCTTTCAATTGCGCTTTTAGTTTATCGATAAATGCCTTATCGCGAATCTCCCGTGTAAAGGGAGCGTTAATCAGAACAATATCGTCGTATTCCAGCGCCTCCATCGCCAAGGCAAGCACAGTATCATACTCGTAATTTCGTATGTGCTCCTCGAAGAAGTCGGAGCTTCTATTGACGTCGGCATTGGCAACTTTGAAAATCTGATGGGACAGTGGGATAAGTGTATCTTTGTCCAAATACACCACGTGTTTTAATGCTTTGGCGAGCTGTTTTGATATGTAGGTTTTACCGCTGGCAGGCGGTGAAGTGACTAGTATCAAGCGTTTCATTAAGTTTTACTCCGTTAAAAATAGCGTAAAGCTTACCGGGCAATTAGCTATGGGCGTTTAACACTGAAAAGCCAGGATTCCGGCAGTAACAGCAACATTCAATGACTCAACGCCGTTGTTCATGGGAATAAACAGGCTGCTGTTACAATGGACAGCGATTTCGCGAGAGATGCCCTCCGTTTCATTGCCCAGTACATAGATGCAGTTTTTATGCCCTTTAAAGTCACCCAACTGTTTTTCTCCGTCTGTTTTCAGCGCAATCGTTGTTGCACCTTGTTGCTGAAATGCCTCCAGGCAACTACTTAGTTTATCGCAACGGAGAATGTTTGCACGAAACAGGGTGCCGGCACTGGCTTTGATCACCAGCGAATCCAGCTTTGCACAACCCTTGTTAGGCAGAATAAGGCCTGCCATTGGCGATGCGCATACAGAGCGGATAATCATCCCCAGGTTTTGCGGGTTGGTGATGTTGTCCAGGGCAATAAAATGGTCGCTGGCTTGCAAGCCATTTTCCAGGTATTCCCGGTAGTCCTTGTACCCCGGGAGTATCAGGTCGGCAGCAACGCCCTGGTCCTGTTTTGAGTTTCTGGATATGCGAGAAAGGGCTTTTTTATCGTGATAGCAGATTTCGGCTGCTGACGCTTTCGCGATAGCAATAAGCTCATCAATCACACCAGCGGGTTTGTTGGAGTCTGCCAGGTGCAGCCGATAAACTTTGACATTGAGTGTCGACATCGCCTCCAGGCAAGGTTTACGGCCATATATGGTGAGCAAGCTATCAAAAAAAGCTTTTTTTTGTTGATAGCTTTTGGTGCTGCTGTTCATGTCAAGCTAGCTATTTGCATAGGTTTAGATAGGCTCTCACGGCTTTTTCAAAGCCCATCAGAAGCGCATCAACAGTTAAAGCATGGCCAATGGAAACTTCCTTAAGCCCAGGAAGGCTTTTATACAATTCCATATTGGGTAAATTGAGGTCGTGGCCTGCATTTACATGTAAACCGATATTGTTTGCATATTCGGCAGCTTCGCAATGCTGCTCAAAAACACCCTTGCCTGAGCCCGCGTCAAAGGCGGCAGCAAAAGGCCCTGTATACAGTTCTATGCGATCTGCGCCGACTTCCCTGGCGAGCCTGATTTGCTCTTTGTCAGGGTCCATAAACAGGCTTACACGTATGCTCTGGTCTTTAAGCTGTTTAATCAATGGTTCGAGTGTTGTGCCGCTATGGTGCAGGTCGAATCCATGGTCCGAGGTTAGCTGGCTGTCGCTGTCTGGCACCAGTGTGCATTGGTCTGGCTGTGCATCCAGTGCCAGTGGAATCAGCCCTGGGTAGGAGCCTTTCGCTGCTGCGCTTGGGTTGCCTTCAATATTAAATTCCAGCTTTTTATTTGAAGGGAAATTCCGCACCAGTTTTACCAGTGAAAGCGTATCCTGCGGACGAATATGCCGTTGATCCGGACGAGGGTGAATGGTAAGGCCGTCGGCACCCGCTTGCAGGCATAGTTCACCGAACGCGTCCACTTTGGGAAAGTTGCCTTCTCGCGAATTCCGGATAAGGGCAACTTTATTCAGGTTAACACTTAGTGCAATACTCATTTTTTACTTTTAGGTTTTTTCTCTTTACTTGCGGGCTTCTTTTTGTCTTCTTTCGCGTTAGGATCCGCTACTGTTTCTTCAACAACGCGGCCTGCGCGCAAAATGCGTACTGGGTAATTAGGGGCTTCCGGATAGGCGCGGTAAAGCCCTCTGGGCTCTTTTTCTATTTTTTTTGCCACCTCAAAGCCTTCAACCAACTTGCCAAATACCGCATACCCGTCGTTTTTGTGCTGGGGATCGAGATTGGTATTGTGCTTTAAGTTAATAAAGAATTGAGTTGTGGCGCTGTCCAGGTTGCGTGTGCGAGCCATTGAAAGCGTGCCCTCAAGGTTGAGTAACTTGTTGTCCGACTCGTTTTTAATAGGCTCCCGCGTTTCCTTGCGCTGAAAGTCATAGGTGAGACCTCCGCCTTGTACAACAAAATCGTTAACCACGCGATGAAAAATGGTCCCCTGGTAAAAACCATCGTCTACATATTTAAGAAAGTTTTCGACCGTAATCGGCGCATATTTTGGGAATAGTTCTATCACCATGCGACCTGCGTCGGTATCAAAGAAAACGCGGGGGTTGTCCGGGCTGCTTGCCAGTTTATTGTGATTTTTGCCAGCTTGAGCGCTTACAGTGATTAAACAGGCGAACAACAAAAAGCTGAATATACGCAGCATGAATTATCTCCAGTCTGAATGTTTGCTTTTGGGTTTTATAGCGGGTAACAGATAGGCGAGAACCACTCCCAGTAACAGAATACCCACGCCATAGACCATAAAGGTTACTCTGTTGTCGCTTTCCAGTTTCTCGTTTTCCGCTGTCAGTACATCGTTTTCTGTTTGCAGCAGCTGGTGCTTTTCCAGTAATTCGGTGTAGCGTTTTTCCAGTGAAATGGCGCCAGAGGATAAGGTCTTTATTTTCTGCAGCTCTTCCGCCAATTGCTTCTGGCTCTGGCTGGCACCTTGTGCGCGCTCCGTCAGGCTGGTATTGCTGTTTTTAAGTTGCTGGTTTTGGGCGCTTAGCTGCTGGTTGGTTTTCTTCAGCTTAGTCAGCTCGCCCATGGCGCGACTGAGCTTGGTCTGTGCTGTTTCAGTATTGATGAGATACTGATTGCGGATCCACCCCTCAATCCCAGAGGGCGTTCGGACTTTGGTCCATTCACCGTTCTCACCCTCTTCAATAACCGCAAGCCGGGTACCGCTTTTTAGCCCTGCATTGACAATTCTATACTGGTTGCCCTGACCGCTGCGTAAAGGCACGAATACCACATCGGATATGTAGCGAATGCTTTCCTGGGGCGTTGCGTTCTGGGCGCTTGCAAGAGGTGTGAGAAAAGAGCTGAGGATCAGGGTAATTACAATGGCTATGTTACGCGTGTTCATGGGTTTGCTCGGGTGTTAACAGGTCATTCAGGGTAAAACTTTTTTGAAGGGTTTTATTGTAACGTGTTCATAAACGCCAGCGGCGACATAGGGGTCGGCGTCTGCCCAGGCTTTGGCTTCCTCCAGCGATGGAAACTCTGCGACCACCAGCGAGCCGGTAAAGCCGGCTGCTCCGGGTTCATTGCTCTCTATAGCCGGTGTGGGGCCGGCCAGCACCAGTCTGCCTACGTCGCGCAATTTATGCAGCCGGGCAATGTGGTCCGGGCGCGCTTTTAGTCTCAGTGGCAATGAGTTGCTGACATCCTGGCTGATGATAGCGTAAAGCATATTAAGACTCCTGTTTGCTGTGTTTCGCCGGGCTGGGAGATGCTTTCTCTTCTTCCCCCAAGTGAAAAATATCTTCGAGTTTTAAGCCCGTGAGGCCGGTAATACTGCGGTATACAAAATACATGGAGAGTAACAGTATGAGCGTGGAGGGGACGAAGATAATGGGGTAGCTCCATAGCGTCATGCGGCCAAGCTCGGCGTTGAACTCTTCCGTACCGGGCGGGCTCACTACAATCCACTTTGCGAGTATGTAATTAAGAATAGAAGAGAGCACAAAGGAGCCTGCGATCATAAACGATGCCGCCACCAGGCTTTTCTGAAAAGCCTGCTCGCTGTTGCGTTCCGCCAGTGCTTTGTTCACCCTGTCGATTTGCATGATTTTATCGTTGTACAGCACGGCTTTAACCAGCGGGTATGGCGTAAGAATGGAAACCAGGGTTGCTACGGCGAGTAATCCGGGAATCGCGGCTTCTTTGATGGCGATATACTTGGGGTCGAGTTCCAGCAGGGCAATGCCTCCGGTGAGCAGAATGCTCACAACACCCAGGGCGGAGAACAGGTTAACTTTGTGCTCCCTGAAATAGTCGACAACACCGTAAGCAATCGGGAAGGCGAGGGCGATGATAACACCCATCCTGGGGCCGAGATCTTCGGGGCCACTGAATTTGATCAGAATGACTGTGGGAATGATGATATTCAGCAACAGATTCAGGAACATGTTCTCCTGCTTGGGAGCAGGTTTTACATCTTGAGGCATATTTTTTGTCATCACTACTATCTATAAATGGGCCTGAAGCCAGCGAGCGCAGAATCCTAGCAGGAAGTGCAGCAATTTGCTTGTGAATCTTCACAGAGCAAGCCAGAATTAGGCCTCATAATAGCTGCAAGGTTCCAGATAAGGGGCTTCGCTCAACCGTAATACAGACCCTGGAATTGTTTTATCACCGCTTCTGACTCACCAATCTACGATCTCCATTGTCACAGCACATGCTCTGACGGCAGTCTCAGCCCTGAGGATTTGGTTATGCGTGCCAGCGAGAGGGGCATTTCGCATCTGGCGCTTACAGACCATGATACCTGCACCGGTGTCAAACGCGCGCAAACCCGAGCTCTGGAGCTTGGCATCAGCATAATTACAGGGGTCGAGTTTTCCACTTTATGGGCAGGTAGAGGTATACACGTTGTCGGCCTGAACATTGACCTGCAGTCTGCGGATTTGTGCGAGGTTTTGCGGCAGCAGGAGCAGGTGCGGGAGGAGCGGGCAAGAGCGATTGCCGAGCGGCTTGGCAAAGCAGGAGTAGCCAGTGCTTATGAAGGTGCTAAAAAATATGCCGGGGAAGGCTCCATCGGTCGGCCGCATTTCGCAAGTTACCTGGTAGAGCAGGGGCTTGTCGCCAATTTTTCCCAGGCCTTCAAACGCTATCTTGGCGCCGGTAAAGCCGGTGACGTGAAAAACCGCTGGCCTTTAATGGCCGAGGCTGTGCAATGGATTCTGGCTGCTGGAGGAGTGCCCGTGCTGGCCCATCCGGCGAAGTACAAGATGACTCGCACCAAGCTCTGTGCGCTGGTAGGTGACTTCAAGCAGGCTGGCGGCATGGCCATTGAGGTGATTAGTGGTAAACAGCCTGTGGGTTTAGGGGAAAATCTTGCTAGAATTGCAGTGCAGTTCGAGCTCGCGGGTTCATGCGGCAGCGATTTCCACGCACCAGGCCAGATATGGCAGGAGCTGGGAAATTTTGAAAGCATGCCCACAAGCATTCAGGCGGTGTGGAAGCTGTGGGCTTAGTAAGAGCCCCACCCACATAAAATTCTGTGAAGTGGCAGCTGCCCGACGGAGGGCACGAGGCATGATCGCAGCCAATACCTTAAGTGTTCATTATTACAAAAAGGGATACCCTATGGCGCAATTTTTCTCCATTCATCCAGAGAACCCCCAGGCACGACTAATCCGGCAAGCGGTGGATATTCTCAGGCGAGGAGGCTTAATTGTGTACCCTACAGATTCTGCGTATGCCCTTGGTTGCCATATTGGTGACAAGTTTGCCCTGGACCGTATTCGAGCCCTCAGGCAGCTTGATAAACACCACAATTTCACACTTATGTGCCGCGACTTGTCCGAGCTGGCCAATTACGCGCGGGTTGATAATGCTGCCTACCGCCTGATTAAAAGTCACACACCGGGGCCTTATACCTTCATCCTCAATGCAACCACAGAGGTGCCACGGCGCTTGCAGCACCCCAAGCGCAAAACGCTAGGCTTGCGTGTTCCCGACAACGCCATTGCTCTGGCACTGATGGAAGAGCTTGGCGAGCCATTGATGACCAGCTCCCTGATCCTCCCCGGAGACGAAGTACCTCTCACCGACCCCTACGATATCCGCGATACCCTTGAGCACCAGCTTGAACTGGTGATAGATGGCGGTTTTTGCGGCCTGGAAGCGACCAGCGTGATCGACCTGACAAATGACGAGCCTACCGTGTTACGCGAGGGCTGTGGTGACGTCAGCGATTTTGTTTAGTGCTATTCATGGATCAGCCGCTATAATGCGCGGCCATTTTTCCACCGACGCTGAGGAACTCACTTGTCTGGTATAGAAAGTTCAATCCCTGCAGACCAAGAGGCCGGGCAGCAAAACCCAGAGCATCCGGAACAGGGGGAAATGCCGTTTGCCATTGTTCAGGGCAAGGCCTATACCCAGCTACCGAAAGACCTCTACATTCCACCCGATGCGCTGGAAGTGATTCTGGAGGCCTTTGAAGGCCCGCTGGACTTGCTGTTGTATCTTATTCGGCGTCAGAACCTCAATATCCTCGAAATCGATGTCTCTGAGATTACCCATCAGTACGTTGCCTATGTGGAAATGATGGAAGCCATTCAGTTTGAGTTAGCAGCGGAATACCTGGTGATGGCTGCTATGCTGGCCGAGATCAAGTCGCGCATGCTGTTGCCTCGCTCGGAGGAGCTGGATGACGAAGATGAGGATGACCCCAGGGCAACACTGATTCGCCGGCTACAGGAATACGAGCGCTTCAAGCAGGCAGCAGAGGATATGGACCACTTGCCGCGCATGCACCGTGATATCCACCTGGCCAAAGCTCAGGGGCCTGACAGAAACCTCACCCGGCCCGAACCAGAGGTGGAAATGAAGGAAATCCTGTTGGCGCTTGCGGAAGTGTTGAGGCGCGCCGACATGTTCGAAAGTCACCACGTGGAAAAGGAAAAACTCTCTACCCGCGAGCGGATGGGGCAGGTGCTGGACAAATTGAGCGGACAGCAGTTTGTGCCATTTGTAAGCCTGTTCAGTACACGCGAAGGTCGCCTGGGTGTGGTTGTTACCTTTCTTGCAGTTATGGAGCTGATAAAAGAAGCGCTGGTGGAGATTGTACAAACAGACGAATTCGGCCCAATTCATGTTAAAGCCCGAGGCCAATAAACAAGAGACATTACGCCATTCATGAGTCACCAAAGAGAACAACTGAAAGCCATTATTGAAGGCGCGATCCTCGCCGCTGGCGAGCCACTGACCATAGACAAAATGCTGGGCCTTTTTGAACAGAAAGAGGCGCCTGAAAAGGCAGAACTGCTGGAAGTACTGCAGGACCTGCAACAAAGCTGTGAAGGCCGTGGTTTTGTGCTGGCAGAAGTTGCCAGTGGGTATCGCTTTCAAGTGCGCGAGGACCTTGCCCCCTGGGTAAACCGCCTGTGGGAGGAGAAGCCCCAGAAATACTCCCGTGCAATGATGGAAACTCTCGCGTTAATCGCATACCGCCAGCCCATTACCCGTGGTGACATTGAAGAGGTGCGCGGTGTAGCAGTGAGCAGCCATATTATTAAGACGCTCAGTGAGCGGGAGTGGGTTAAAGTTGTTGGCCATCGCGATGTACCTGGCCGACCGGCCCTTTATGCGACTACCAGACATTTTCTTGACTACTTCAACCTCAAAAGCCTCGATGAATTGCCCACCCTGGGTGAGTTGCGGGATATCGACAGCCTGAACGAAACACTGCAGTTTGATTCGCTGCCACCTGAAATACAGGGGGAGAAGTCTGACGAGGAGGGCGTTGTTGCTGACGGCGGCGCTGAACAGCCTGGCGAAAGCCAGGGAAATCCCGCTGAAACTGATAAGGGCCATGAGCCCGACGTAGATTTGCGCCAGCAAGCCGGGGAAGAATCAGAACAGTCGGAAGAATCGGAAGAACCGGAAGAATCGGAAGAATCGGAAGAATCGGAAGAATCGGAAGAATCGGAAGAATCGGAAGAATCGGAAGAATCGGAAGAATCGGAAGAATCAGAGGAATCAGAGGAATCAGAG
>CAJIBL010000986.1_pt1 | contig 10593 bp, 5 predicted proteins | sample 9199351 | NCBI WGS metagenome assembly CAJIBL01 (sample SAMEA7708304, study PRJEB35096) | sediment metagenome | biome: marine neritic benthic zone biome [ENVO:01000025]; feature: sediment [ENVO:00002007]; material: shallow marine sediment [ENVO:03000034] sea grass bed [ENVO_01000059] ...
AAAATGGCCAGGCCCTTCGGGTTGCGGCTGAAAACGCGCCACTCGTTGTTGCTCATCGTTTATTTAGAATGACTAAACTTCTCTCTTCGCGCCTAGATTGGCGCGTTTTCAGCCACAACAGTGGCAATTAAATTAGTGTTAACAGGCCCTACGTCGGGGTTACACTTCAAAGGTGAAGCCTTGCTCCGTGAGTTTTTCATAGATTTCCCTGTCAAAGCGATAAAGGTTTGCCGCCCTGTGCGCCACACCCTGTTGTTTCTCGTTACAAGCGCTTAGTAAATTCATTTTCATTATTTTTCTGCGAAAATTGGGCTTGTCCATTTTAATGCCCAGAATAGCCTCGTAGAGTTCCTGAAGCTGCAGCAAGGTGAATTTTTCTGGCAACAGGTTAAAGCCAATTGGGTGGTGCCTTACCTGGTGTTGCAAGTGTTCCAGCCCGCACTGCAGTATTTCAGGGTGGTCGAATACCAGTTTGGGTATCTTGTTTACATTAAACCAGGCCGCTTCGGCGGCATTTAAACCTGCTACCAGTGCGTAGTGGTCGGCGCTCACCAGCGCGTAGTAGGCCACGGTTACCACTCGCTCTGCGGGGTAGCGGCTTACTTTGCCGAAGGTTTTCAGTTGCTCCAGGTAGTGATGTTCAACGCCTGTCAGGTCCTTGAGCAATCTCAGTGCGGCGCCATCAAGGTCTTCGTCATGCTTGACAAAGCCTCCGGGGAGAGCCCATTCGCCCTCGGCGATACCCTCGCCGTGCTTTATCAGCAGTATTTTCAGATGGCTGCCATCCAGGCCAAACACAAGGTTGTCAATGGAAAGGCCTCTCATAACACCTTCAGGGGGTGGATGGGGGGTGTTCTTGTACTCTATTGGATGTAATTCACTCATTACTGCGTTTTTTGACCTAAGTATTTACTGTTCGGCATTATTGCACAAAGAGTCATTATATATCTTGTTGTCAAAAGGACAATAAGGCTATACTAGCACGCCTGCAAGAGGGCGGCAGAATACGCTAACATAGCGCCCTCACAACAGAATGGTGAAACACAACATGCTATTTCTAGGAATTGACGTAGGCAGTTCGTCTGTAAAGCTTTCGGTATTGGATGGTGAGAGTGGTAAAGCGCTCGCCTCTGCTCAATACCCTGAAACAGAGCTCGAGATACTGAGTCCGCAAAGTGGATGGGCAGAGCAGCAGCCGGAAACCTGGTGGGAATGTATCAAGCAGGGCTGTGCCAGGTTGTTTGCTACGCCAGGTGTTGATGCGGCGGCGGTTGAAGCCATTGGTATATCCTATCAGATGCATGGCCTGGTGCTGGTTGACGATGCTCAGCAAGTCATCCGGCCCGCAATAATCTGGTGCGATAGCCGTGCAGTTCCCTACGGTAATGCTGCCCTGGAAGCTTTGGGCAATGATTACTGCTTTTCTCATTTACTGAATTCGCCGGGTAATTTCACCGCCGCCAAGTTGCGCTGGGTTCAGGAGAACGAGCCTGAAAATTTTGCCCGGATTCACAAAATGATGTTGCCCGGTGACTATGTGGCCATGAAGCTGTCCGGGGTGATTAACTCCACGGCTTCTGGTTTGTCAGAGGGTACGCTTTGGGACTTTAAAGCGCAGCAGGTTGCCAGTGAGCTGCTGGCTCACTGGAATATACCCGAAGCACTTATCCCCGACTTGTTACCCAGCATGGGGGAGCAGTCCCGGGTAAGCGCCGCTGCCGCCAAAGAGCTGGGTTTGCGTGAGGGTGTCAAGATCAGTTATCGCGGTGGCGATCAACCCAATAATGCCCTTAGCCTGAATGTGCTTAATCCGGGAGAAGTTGCTGCTACGGCGGGTACCTCCGGGGTTATTTATGGTGTAACCGACCAGCCTGTGGCGGACCTGGAACAGCGCGTGAATACCTTCCTGCATGTTACCCACACTGCTGATGCGCCTCGCAATGGCGTACTGGTATGTGTCAACGGTGCTGGGCGTTCATTTAGCTGGTTGCGTCAGGTGCTGAGTGTCGATGGCACGCCAGTAGATTATGCATTGCTCAACACGCTGGCAGGGGATGTTCCCGTGGGCAGTGAAGGGCTTGCATTTTTACCTTTTGGTAATGGCGCAGAGCGTATCTTCCAGAACCGCACGCTTGGTGCTCACCTACAAAATATAGACCTCAACAGGCATGGTCTGGGCCATATCGTTCGCGCTACGCAAGAAGGAATAGTTTTTGCGCTAAACCAGGGTTTTGATGTACTTAAATCCCTTGGCGGCAGCTGCGATGTTGTTCGCGTGGCCAAGGGCAATATGTTTCTCAGCGATGTTTTTGCAAAAGCATTCACTAACACTACGCAGGCGGCTGTCGAGGTGTATGAAACAGATGGTGCTGAAGGCGCCGCGCGCGGTGCTGCGATGGGTTGCGGCTATTACGCGTCGGCAAAAGAGGCTTTTGCCGGTTTAACCCGAATTAATGTGATTGAGCCTGAACCCGCTTTGGTTACGCAATATCAACAGGCGTATGCGAGCTGGGTTGAAGGCCTTCCTGCTTAAATAACCGTTCCTGAAAGGGGACGATATCGAGATTCACGACTTCAAGAAAAGGTAACAAATTATGAGCGTTTTAATTGGCGATAAAGAGTTTTTTCCCGGCGTAGGCAAGATTGCATACGAAGGTCCCGAGTCAGATAACCCTCTGGCGTTTAAATACTACGATGAAAACCGCGTGGTTGCTGGTCGCAGCATGAAGGACTTCTTCAAGTTTGCCACCTGCTACTGGCACAGCTTTTGTGGTACCGGTGGTGATCCTTTTGGCCCTGGCACTCAAATTCGCCCCTGGAATGACGCCCCTGACGCAATTAGCCGCTCAAAATTGAAAATGGACGCCGCATTCGAGTTTTTCACTAAAATCGGAACACCGTATTTCTGCTTCCACGATGTTGACCTGGTTGAAGAAGGCGCAAGCCGTGCGGAAACTCATGACCGTCTGCAAACCATTGTTGAATACGCCAAAGCAAAGAAAGCGGCTTCCGGAATGAAACTGTTGTGGGGTACAGCCAACCTGTTCTCCAACCCTCGTTACATGAATGGTGCCTCCACTAACCCGGATTTCAGTGTGCTTGCCTACGCCGGTGCGCAATTGAAGGACGCACTGGATGCAACCATTGCGTTGGACGGCGAGAACTATGTGTTCTGGGGTGGTCGTGAAGGTTATATGAGTCTGCTTAACACCGACATGGGGCGTGAGCAGGACCATATGGGTCGCTTCTTAACCATGGCGCGTGATTATGCGCGTGCGCAAGGCTTCAAAGGAACATTCTTTATTGAGCCCAAGCCAATGGAGCCCTCCAAGCACCAGTACGATTTTGACAGCGCCACCGTTATCGGTTTCCTCAAGGATCATGGCCTGGATAAAGACTTTAAACTCAACATTGAAACCAACCATGCAACCTTAGCTGGCCACGCAATGGATCATGAGCTGCAGGTTGCAGCCAATGCTGGCATGCTGGGCAGCATCGACGCCAACCGTGGTGACTACCAGAACCAGTGGGATACAGATCAGTTCCCTTACAACATCAACGAAACCGTTGAGCTTATGCTGGTGCTTCTGCGCAATGGTGGCCTTCAGGGTGGCGGCGTAAACTTCGACGCAAAAACCCGCCGTAACTCAACGGACCTGGTTGACCTGTTCCACGGTCATGTGGGTGGCATGGACACCTTTGCCCGTGCTCTGCTCATTGCTGCGGACCTGCTGGAGAGCTCTCCTCTGGAAAGCATGCGCAAAGAGCGTTATGCCAGTTATGATTCTGGCGAAGGCTCGGCCTTTGAAAAAGGCGAACTGAGCCTTGAGCAACTGGCGGATATTGGTAACAACAATGGTGAGCCAAAACAGACTAGCGGTCAGCAAGAGTTGTATGAAAACATTATTAACCGCTACATACGCTAAGCTGTATTCAGTAAGCTAAAAAACAGAGCCTTTATGGCTCTGTTTTTTTATGTGGAAAATAAATGACCAGCCCGGGAAGCTTTTATATCGGGTTGACAGTCGGTGCAGGGATATTCCGTAATGAATCGAAGGCTAAAATTAAGGCTTTGCGCATAAAGGGGCTATGATCGAATAGAGCAGGGCGATCTATCAGGTCGCCGGTTTAACAGACATAAAAGACAAATAATAAGGTGGGAACAATGAGATCGTTTATAAGTGGAATGCTTGTTTTGTTAGCGTGCCTGCCACTGACGCAGGCGGCATCTGAGAAATTACCAGTTTATAAAGATGCGGCGCAGCCAATAGATAAACGTGTTAACGATTTGCTGCAACGCATGACGCTCGAAGAAAAGCTCGCTCAGATGCAGTCAGTGTGGTTGGGGCGCAGGGAGTTTGAAAGTGACAAAGGGCAGTTTCTCCCTGAAAAAGCACAGTCCTATCTGGTACAGGGAATCGGTCAGGTGGGGCGGCCCAGTGAGAATAAAGAAATAACCACACCCAACAAAGATGTTCCCACCACCATTCAATTCGTAAATGATGTGCAAAAGTGGCTGTTGGACAGCACGCGCCTGGGCATTCCCGCGATATTCCATGAAGAGGCCCTTCATGGCCATGCAGCCTTGCACGCAACCAGCTTTCCTCAAGCCATTGCCCTGGCCAGCACCTTCAACCCGCAATTACTGGAAGAAATCTACGCTGTTGTAGCCCAGGAAGTGCGGCGCAGAGGTGCGCAGCAAGTATTAACACCCATACTCGACGTGGCGCGCGATCCGCGCTGGGGGCGCATTGAAGAAACCATGGGCGAAGACCCCTATCTAGTTGCAAGCATGGGAGTGGCCGCTGTTCGGGGGTTTCAAGGGCGCGAGCACGGTGTTATTCCAGAAGGGCGTGTTATTGCGACACTAAAACATTTAACTGGCCACGGTGAGCCGAGGGGTGGTTTAAACACAGCACCAACCCCGGTCGGTGAGCGAGAGCTAAGAGAAGTATTTTTGTTTCCCTTTGAGGCGGCAATAAAGCTTGGTGGTGCTCGCAGCGTTATGGCCTCCTACAATGAGATCGACGGCATTCCTTCCCATGCCAATAAAAAAATGCTCAGGGATATGCTGCGGGACACCTGGGGCTTCGACGGTGTGCTGATCAGTGATTATTTCGCCATTACAGAGCTTATGGGGCGTCATCATCTTACCGACAATGAAGCCGATGCAGCAGCCCTGGCGTTGAGTGCTGGGGTGGATATTGAAGCGCCCGACGGCGCGGCCTATCCGCAACTTGCAAAGCTTGTTGCCGAAAAGAAATTGGATCTATCGCTTGTTGATGAAGCCGTAAAGCGGGTGCTGCATGAAAAATTTATGCTCGGTTTGTTCGACAAGCCCTTTATCGAAAAAGCGGGTGCTGATGATTTTATTGGCCGGTCAGAACATGTCGCGTTAGCGCAAAAAGCGGCAGAACAGGCCATGGTGCTGTTAAAAAACGACCAGCAACTGTTACCTCTGGATATGCAAAAAATCAAATCGATTGCCGTGATCGGGCCCCACGCCGATGAGACACTGTTGGGTGGCTATTCCGATGTGCCGCGCCAAACCATTACTGTTGTTGACGGCATTAAGCAATACCTTGGAGATAAAGCCCAAGTACGCTACGCGCCTGGTACTCGCTTAACCCTGGATAAGTGGCAACCCCACCACGACTCAATTACCGCCAAAAGCTTGTCCAAAGAGCGCTGGCACAGGGATGGAGTAGACTTGGCCGGGCCGGAACACAAAAAGGGCATGTTAAAAAAAGCAGTCAAGCTTGCTAAAAAAAGTGATGTGGCAATCGTGGTGGTGGGTGATAACGAAGCAACCTCCCGCGAGGCCTGGATAGAAACTCACCTGGGAGACCGAACCAGCTTGCAGTTAATAGGTGATCAGCAGCAGCTGGTAGACGCTGTACTGGCCACCGGCACGCCGACAGTGGTAGTGCTTATGAATGGCCGCCCCCTGGCAATAACAAAAATAGCCGAGCAGGCCCCAGCCATTATCGAGGGCTGGTATCTCGGTCAGCAGACGGGAGCAGCGCTTGCGCGGGTATTGTTTGGCGATGTCAGCCCAAGCGGAAAATTACCGCTAAGTATTCCCCGTTCTGTGGGTCACCTGCCCGCCTATTACAACTACAAACCCACCGCCAAACGCGGCTATGCCTTTGCAGAAACCACCGCACTGTATCCCTTCGGGCATGGTTTGAGCTATTCAGAGTTCGAATATAGCGATTTGACGGTAGATGATGCTAAAGCCTACGTCAATGGCAAGGTGATTATAGAATTCAAGGTAAAGAATACGGGTAAACAGGCAGCGGACGAAGTTGTTCAGCTGTATGTGCGTGACAAGGTCGCCAGCGTTACGCGCCCGGTGAAAGAATTAAAAGCCTTTGCTCGTGTTTCCCTTGCGCCGGGTAAATCGGCCGCAGTAAAAATTGATTTGCCCGTTAATTTACTGGCGTTTTATGACGCGGATATGCGCTATGTGGTGGAGCCTGGGGAAATAGGGTTGATGATTGGTAGCTCTTCTGAGGATATAAGGCTGGAAGGTAAGATAGATGTAGTGGGGGAAATCAGCCCGGTTAATGACAAAGCGTTTTTAAGTAGAGTGGTGGTTGAGTGACGTTTTAGAATAAAAAAAGCCCGAGGCTAGCTCGGGCTTTTTATTACAAGCAACGAAGATTCTAATTAATTTTAATGTTGGTAATTGTTACTGTCCCCGCTGGAGAGTCTTTAACTTGTATGCCAATTCGCATGGAATCAGTTTCGTCGTAGTTAAATGCGCCATCCTCTTCAACTGTACAGGCAGAAGTTATGCCGCTGGTGTTTAGGTTTTCAGAACCGCCATTTATCCAGCAGCTCCACTCGCCTGTTCCAGAGTCCAGTTGGGCAAACGGTTGAATTGCAGCGCCGCTATCTATAAAGGCCTGGTCAGGAACAATCGAGAAGGTAAAGACGCTACCGTCATAGTTTTTAGGTCCATCAATTCGGTAGGTCAACTGGTGGTCTGCTTCGGTTGGAGAGTACGACACTCCCGCATCATTGTAGTCTACGACCAGGTCGCCAGAGGCGCTCCAGTCACTATCCAGAGGAATGTCGGATCCGCTTTCACCTTGATAGTACACGCGCATTATAGACATGTGTGTGCTTGGGTCAGTCGTCCTGTCACCGCCCTTGACTTGAATTGCGATACGTCCGGCATCTTCAGGTGCAGAAGTTACGTTGTACTCAATGCGGTTGACACCCACATTCAGAGAAGAGTGGTCCACCCATTGAGACCAGTCGCCGGTATAGCTTCCAGAATTTTGTTGCAGGTAAGGTTGCAGGCTTATTTGAGCGTCCTTAAACTCCTGCGTGATGTCCACTACGTAGTAGATAGTCTTGCCGTTGAAGTTCATTGGCTCGTCCAGCGTATACATCGCTATTTGATCGCTTTCAGTCCAGTCCGCCTCAATAACAACGCCTCGTTGAGCATCGTACGTAAGCTCATTTGCTTTGCCATCATTGCCCCACCCTGGTAAGCCTTCCTCAATGGGAATGTCTACTACACCAGAATCCTGTACTTCTTCTACTGACACATGGTCTATGTAGATTACTGCCCCGGCATTTTCAGCGTAAGAGACTTCAAAGGGTAGTTGAACAGTGTCAACACCGATTGGTGACGCAAAGCTGAAGGATACTCGTTGCCAACTACTTGTAACGTTCACCTCTGTATTACCGAGGCTTGTCCATGGAGATTCCTCCAGTTTGGCATGGAAGTTTGCTACAGCACCGTTGGTGCCAAGCACCCAGGCGGAGACATAATTGGTATGGTCTTGCTTAACAGGGACGTTAATTGGTCCTGCACCAATTTCCCAGCTGTTGTCGCCTACAGCACCAAGAGTAATTTTGTATGCTTGTTTGCCTGAATAGTACTGGTCTGTTGTTAGTTCGAATGTGGCATCTCCGGCATTGGCGTAGCCACTCCAGCCAACTGCATCTGTTTCGCTATCTTCCAGATTGCCGTTGGTGACTGTTCCACTTGGCGGAAGAGTCTCTTCATTGTTAGGCGGTGGGGCGCTAACGTCTCCACCTTCGCGCTTTTCGTAGTCGCCACCGCCACAGGCAACAATGCCAAAAGCGGCAATACTTATTAGTAGGGATTTGTATAACATTTCGCTTCCTTCTAATTATTATTTATATATGTGGGTTTAGTTTACTAAGTATAGAGCATCTAAGCCTGAAAGAGTGATAATTGTTGTCTATCATAAGTACACTTGGACAATGCTTGCGGTTAGCATACCTCCGGATATTTTATGTGTCTAGCCGAGATTCTGGCGTATCTCCATCCAAGCTTGCCTGGTGATGCCCGATAAAAAAATGTTGTATGTAACGGGGCGGAATAAATTTGATATTAAGCAAATGGCTGCTCAATAGCTGGGAAATAAAGTTGCTATAGCGGAAGAATGAGCTAGCAGAATTATGTTCGTAAAACCGTTTTTAATTGTGGTTATACCAATTGTTTTAATTGGTAAGTCACGGTTTTGGGGGAATGATTTTGCCGTTTGACTAACAGACATGATTGTTGCAGTATTCGTAAGGCGTAAAAATAAATTTCATAGATGTGCCTGTTTGTTCACTTATCCTATAATAAACCTTGGTTCCTAATGGAATGGTCCATTGAGTGCTATAAGGTGTATTAAAACAGTGCATTTCGGCAGAATAAATAATAAGAGAGTTTTCCTATGTCCGCGATAAACAGAAAGGCCGGAGCTAGAGTTGGTATAGCGTCATCATTGGTGGTGCTTGCCAGTGCTTTAGCTTCTCAGCAGGTTTTTGCTCAAGAAGAAGGAGAGCTCGAAGAAGCTCTCGTTGAAGAGGTGATCGTCGAGGGTACGCGAGCATCTTTGCAAAATGCTCAGGATATAAAGCGGGAGGCAGATACCTTTGTTGATGCGATTTCCGCGTCTGACATCGGAGCATTGCCTGATCGAAGTGTACTTGAGGCATTGCAGCGTGTACCGGGTGTATCTATCGAGCGCTTTGCCGCCAGTAACGACCCGGACCACTTTGGTGTTGAGGGGTCTGGTGCCGTTGTGCGTGGTATGACGCAAACCCGCTCAGAATTTAATGGCCGGGATACCTTCACCGCCAATTCCGGGCGCGGGCTCTCTTTTCAGGATGTCCCTCCCGAGTTAATGCAAACGGTAAAGCTTTACAAAAACCAAACCGCCGACATGATCGAAGGTGGTATTGCTGGTACGGTAAACCTAGTAACGCGTAAACCTTTCGATGCGGAGGGCATGCAGCTGGCCGTATCGGCAGACGCAACATACGGTGATATGGTTGAGGAAGTCACCCCAACCTTCTCCGGCTTGTTCAGCAACCGTTGGGACACCGATGCGGGTGAGTTCGGTATACTGCTGAATGCTTCGGACTCCAATCTTGAAGCCAGTTCTCACGGTATCCAGACCGATAAATTTGAGCTGCGAGGCATGGCTGATATAAGCGGTGTTGGCACCCCAAGCGGGATAATTCCAGGTATTACCGGTGTAGACAACCCCTATATTTACGACGGCTCTTTTGGACGTGGTGTCGAGGATCGTCAGCCTCGTCCTAACCCGGATGGCAGCCCGCTTTTTTGTGTTGACCCCACTGCAGCAGATGCGCCCGAAGGCTGTGTTAACCGGGGTGTGTTAGTGCCCCATGGTTCAAACCTCACCATGAAACACGACATCAGGGACCGCACAGGTTTGGCGGCAGCGGTGCAGTGGGAAACGCCAGACGACCAGCTTTTGGTGACCGTTCAGTACCTCCAGTCCGATGCAAAATTGGAGTGGACAGAACACTCAATGAAAAACCAGAGTGATTACCCGCCCTCGACTCAGTACTACCAGCCGAGCTCCCAGTACCCCTATGGCTTTGATGGCAACGGCGTGTTCAGCCACGGCATGATGACCAATATTGCTGATGGTTGGCGTGGAAACGGTGACCGCATTCCGCAGAATGCCGATTGGTCAGCCGGCTCGGTGGAGCAGTACGGTATTCGTTATGTTACGGACACCCGTCATCAGCTAGAGCATAATACTGTTGAAGACATGTCTTTAAACGTTAAGTGGAACCCTATTGATCAGTTTGAGTTAATAGCGGATTATCAGCGAGTGGACGCGGTCACCAGAACAGACGCCAGCACCTTGATGTACACCGTATTTATGAATCAGGAGTATGACCTTCGCGGAAATACTCCCAGCCTGAAAATATATAGCCCCTGGGCGCTGGCCACGGATGCAGAGCTGGCTGCACGCGCAGAGGACCCGGCTAATTTCGGTGACTGGAGAAGCGACACGTATTTCTCGCAGTTAAGCTCCTATGTTAACCATGCTGCGATGGATCATGCCCAGCGCAGTAATGGTGAGTCCTCATCGGGTCGTCTCGACGGTACTTACTTCTTTGAAGATGGTTTCTTTACCACTGTGAAAGCGGGTTTGCGCCGTGCTGAGAGGGAGCAGACCGTTCGCAGTACTACCTACAACTGGGGTGCTTTGGCGCCACCATGGGAAGACGGCGGCGGCTGGCTTGATGATTATTCTAAAACCATCAATGTCGATGGCAAGGAGTTCGCCCGTTCCG
>CAJIBL010000795.1_pt1 | contig 10549 bp, 14 predicted proteins | sample 9199351 | NCBI WGS metagenome assembly CAJIBL01 (sample SAMEA7708304, study PRJEB35096) | sediment metagenome | biome: marine neritic benthic zone biome [ENVO:01000025]; feature: sediment [ENVO:00002007]; material: shallow marine sediment [ENVO:03000034] sea grass bed [ENVO_01000059] ...
CTTGGCTGATTATCGATCAATGGCTTTAAATGCCTTCGGTCAACACAAAAACATCAAAACGGCGCTTGACCCGATAGAGGTGTACATATATGTGGTGTAGTAGAGCAATGCAGGAGCAATTGCCGAGAACCGAACAAAGTTCGGCGCGAGCTCTTGAAACACAAGCCACTTCGCACAGTTGCGCCAGTGTTTTAAGGGCGACAAGCAAATATGTAAGGATCACTTATGTGATTACCGGGTTAATAGCAGCGGAGCGCGGTTGTGCGCTTGCGGTGCGGTCGCTTTCTCAGCAGTTGCTACGTTCGTTTACTGAGCGCTCGTCTCACTGGCTGACGGAACGGACCCACTAATCTATGGCTGGTGCTCAGTGTTTTAAGCTTATAAGCGCCACAAACTGATTCCAGCTTGTTCAAATTCATCCCTATCCATAATACCTTTTACATCCAGCACCGCGCCCTCTTCTGCAAGCAAGGCCTGAACCTCGCTCCCACTGAGTTGTTTGTAAGGCTGGTGTGCAACGGCAATAACCAGCAAGTCAATATTCTGTATCGCCTCCATTGCTTGCAGATCTACGCCGTATTCGTCGTAGGCTTCTCCCCTGTCTGCAATGGGGTCATGAACAAGCAGCTCAACCTGAAAGCTCTGAAAAGTTTTAATCACGTCAATAACGCGGGAGTTGCGTAAATCCGGGCAGTCTTCTTTAAATGTCAGCCCAAGGATGGCCACCCTTGCACCTTTAACACTCTTGCCTGCGCGAGTCAGTTCGAGAATACCTTTGTGCGCGATGAACTCACCAACACCGTCGTTAATGCGCCGGCCAGCGAGAATAACATCGGGATGGAAACCCAACATTTCCGCTTTATAGGTTAAATAGTAAGGGTCCACCCCTATGCAATGGCCCCCAACCAAGCCCGGCTTGAAGGGTAAAAAGTTCCACTTGGTTCCGGCAGCATCGAGCACATCCTGGGTATCAATACCTATTCGGTCAAACACCAGTGCCAGCTCATTCATTAACGCAATATTCAGATCTCGCTGGGTATTTTCAATAACCTTGGCCGCTTCGGCCACCTTAATACTGGGCGCTTTATGAACACCCGCCGTAACAACGGAACCATAAACGTCGGCCACAATATCCAGAACTTCCGGCGTTTGCCCGGAAACCACTTTGGTAATCTTAGTGAATGAGTGCTCTTTATCACCGGGGTTAATGCGCTCTGGTGAATAGCCCAGAAAAAAATCAACTCCGCATGTTAAACGGGACTCCGCCTCAAGAATGGGACCGCATTCTTCTTCGGTAACGCCCGGATATACTGTTGATTCAATGACAACAATATCGCCTTTCTTCAATTGATGACCCAACACGTGAATAGCCCGGTAAAGGGGGCGCAGATCCGGCTTGCGAGCCTTATCGATGGGCGTTGGTACTGCAATAATATGAAAATCCGCCTGACTGAGGTCTTTACCATCACAGGTGTATTTAATATCGCTGGATGCAAGCTCCGCTGAAGTCACTTCCTGAGTACGATCAATACCACTGCGAAGCTCTTCAACACGCTCTCGCTTGATATCAAAACCTATTACCTGCTGGTATTTGCCAAAAGCAACAGCAACCGGAAGCCCCACATACCCCAAACCAAGGACCGATACTTTTCTATTTATCATGGATTATTCCAGTTTTTTATGGTGGTGTGGTGCGCTGAGCACACGGAATGATATAAAAATAGCCCCTGAGCCAGGGAACGACAAATAAACAGCTGCGCTTATTTGTCGCTTCGCTCCGTTACTGGGCGTTCGTTTCACTGGATGACGGAACAGCCTTCGGCCTTGCGCAGCGGTGGCTGTTACGTAATATTTTTAGCGGCAGCTCCTCTGGTGGCGCTGCCTCGCTCAGTTGGCCGCATGTAACAACAGGCAAGGCCCGCGCTCAAGCCCGAGGCTAATCACTATTAAACAAATCCCGCGTATAAACCTTGTCAGCCACGTCTTTAATATCGTCCACCATACGATTAGCAACAATAACGTCGCTCTGATCTTTAAAGGCTGCAAGATCATTAACAACGGGCGAGTTGAAGAAGTATTCGTCTTGCAGCACCGGTTCGTAGACAATAACTTGAATACCCTTGGCTTTTACCCGTTTCATCACCCCCTGAATAGACGATGCGCGGAAGTTGTCGGAACCGGCCTTCATAATCAAGCGATAGACACCCACTGTTTTTGGCTGCTTGCGGATAATGGCGTCTGCAACATAGTCTTTTCTGGTGCGGTTGGCATCGACAATGGCGCGAATAAGGTTGTTTGGCACTTCATGGTAGTTGGCTAGCAGCTGCTTGGTATCTTTTGGCAAGCAATAACCGCCATAGCCGAATGAGGGATTGTTGTAATGGCTGCCGATGCGTGGGTCCAGGCATACCCCCTGAATAATCTGCTTACTGTCCAGGCCGTGGCTCTCGGAGTAAGTATCCAGCTCGTTAAAGTAGGCCACGCGCATGGCCAGGTAGGTATTGGAGAAGAGCTTAATGGCTTCTGCTTCGGTGGAGTGAGTAAAGAGAATATCGATATCCTCTTTTTGCGCGCCTTCTGCCAACAAACCCGCAAATACTTCTGCACGCTCGGACTGCTCGCCAACAATAATCCGCGAGGGGTAGAGATTATCGTAAAGGGCTTTGCCTTCGCGCAGGAATTCTGGTGAAAAAATAACCTGATCGGTAGCCAATTGCGACTTTATGGTTTTGGTAAAGCCTACCGGCACCGTAGACTTAACAACCATGGTCGCCAGAGGATTAATGGCTTTTACATCCTGTATAACACTCTCCACCGAGCGCGTATTAAAGTAGTTGGTTTCCACGTCGTAGTCCGTTGGCGTGGCGATAATAACGAACTCAGCGCCCTGGTAGGCTTCGTTTTTATCCAGAGTAGCGCGCAGGTTGAGGTCTTTATTGGCCAAAAAATCCTCGATTTCTGCATCAACGATGGGAGATTTCTTCTGGTTGATAAGCTCAACCTTCTCCTCCACCAGATCCAATGCCACTACTTCATGGTGCTGAGCCAGGAGCACAGCATTGGAAAGGCCCACATAGCCTGTACCTGCTACCGCTATCTTCATAATACCGCCTGTTATCCTTGATTTATTTAGGAGCGCGATTTTACCTCAGAGAAGGGGATGACTAAATGGGTATTTGATTTTAGGGCGCCGGCGAAGCTGGTGGAGCGCTGCTTAGACATGTTAGTTGGACACCCATGTTAGTTGGACACCCATGTTAGTTGGACACCCATGTTAGTTGGAACACCCATGCATATGGGACCACGGGAGCGTGGCACAGCCATGGGAAAATCGTCACATGCTGACACCGCTCTCAACAGCGCGGCAATTAGGCGCTATAATCGCGCACTGGTGCTCTTGCCCAGCAAGTAGCTGCATCCACTACTCCTAACCTGGACCTCACTGTCATGTCTTTAAGTAAGCCAAAAAGCCAAAAACGTAAAAGGAAAAAGGCGCTTACTGCCGAGGAAGCATTCCACCGGGAGTGGGAGCGTGTTCAAAAGCTTCAGAAAAAGAACGAGAACCGGCAGGCAGAGCTGAATAAGCTCGTTGAGAATGTTGCCCCCAGAATTGAAACTGTGGAGCGAAAAGTTGCTACTTCCTTTCGCCTGCAAGCGGAGAAAATATTTACCTTTCTGGGGCGAAAATCCCTCCCTGTGTGGTGCAAGGAGGAGTTGCTGGATTGGCTGTTAGACATCCTGGAAACGCTGGATGTCCATCCTTTTATAGACCATATGGAGCTGTCCCCAATTTACCAGCAGGCGCAGGAGATCTTCGAAATTCTGGAGCCGGAATGCCCCCCGGAGTACGAAGATTTTTTTGACCATACTGCCCACCAGCAAACACACAAAAAGTCCAAAGCGGAGCGGAAAACAGAGCAACACCGTTCCGCCCCCATCGACGATATGTTTGACGATTTATTTAACGACCCGGACCTGCAACAGGCCATGGAAGACGAACAGGAAGCAGAAGACCCCTTCGAAGACTTTTTTACTGAATGGGAAAACATGTTTGACGAAGCCGAACAGGAGCAGAAAGACAAAAACAGTGCTCTGAATAAACTGCTGAGATCATCCAACATTAACAAAATGTTTCGCAAAATTGCCCGCATATTACACCCCGACAAAGAGCAGGACCCAGCCAAAAAAGAACTACGCCACCAACAAATGAGCGAGCTCCTAAAAGCCCGCGACGACAAAAACATTACAAGCTTATTTGGCCTCTATGCCGAACATGTAGGCACGGCACCCTTGGAAGAACTGGGGGAAGACCTGGAAAGCGCTACCCAGCTGTTAAAACACCAGGCACAAGAGTTACGGGAACAGCAACAAGACTGGGATGTAAACTCCCCTCTGGAGGCTTATATTGCCCATCATTTTGGCGAGCATGCAGGCAAACGCCCGGCAACGCTGGAAAGGCATTTAGCCAAGCACAATAAGGCGCTGCAAAGCCTGGTGGAAAAAATTCAGAATTCGCTTGATAACATGAGCAGCATACGCGCTATCAAACCCATGCTGGAAGAGCGGCGCAGATACAGGGCCTTGCGTGATGTGGATATACCTTTTTAGTTTATTGACTTTTATATATGCCTGCCGAAATCCATCCGTTTTCCTAGAACTCGAACAATATTGACTGCACCCTGTTCACCAAGAGAGTAAACAACGCAGTGCTCTCTTATGCGGAAAATCCGGTAATTTTTTTTAACATGATCAATAGGTTTGCCTTTATCAGGAGTAACAGCAAGAGCATTGAGAGCAAGCCCCATAGCATTCAGGTAGCTATCGGCCTGTCGCCTTCCCCACTTCTGGTAGCTATATGTCCAAATATTTTTCAGGTCTTGTCGGGCAAGTGGCCGGATATACAGTTTAGTCATCCAGTCCAACTTCTGTATGGACCTCTTCCAAGAGTTCCGTTAAATCAAAGGGAACCGCTTCTCCGCTGGCCTCACCTAGGGCTATAGCTTGTTTCAGAGCTTCCAGTTTTGTTCTGTAGAGCTCATCCTGCTGCATTTTTAAACGTAAGGCATCGCGAATAACCTCACTTGCATTGTTATAAATACCTAAATCCAACTGGGCCTGAATGTAGGACTCAAACTGCGTGCTGAAACGGACATTCATGAATGTATACCTCGAGCGAGCGATTGGTCACCAATGATGATATCAGTATCGGCCATATTTGGACATTGCTCGATTCAAAGTGCCTGCTCTAAACCCCAAAAACCCCTCAACGCGATACAAAATCCGAGGCGATGAATACACTGTTGAGCTTTATACCCCCTTGCCAGGCAAGCCCCAAGCAAAACCGATCAGGATACCTCAACTCAATTCCGCAGCTGAGCCATTACGTTATTTGGATTACTTTATAGAAGAGATACAAACAGCCGCTATTCCCTATCACACCGGCTTACTGGTTAATGTGGGCTGCCGCCGTTACTCATCAGCAGTGAGCAACGCCAAACCTATATCCAGATACTTGCCGATTATGAACTAAAAAGCGGCCAACTCTGCAACACAACCGGCCTTTGGCCAAAGCCTGAATACCTGGAAGAATTTATTGGCTTTTGTGAAAAGGAGTATCAAACAACGCAGCAGTTGATGTTGAAGCACTCCTTGCCTGCAGATGAAAAGTGAAACTATTTACAACAACAGGCGCGTGCTGGCTCGCTGAATTCCGAACTACCGCTTTAAGGATTGGAGCTTATGGTGTTGCAGTCCAAATTTCGAAACAGGTGCCGGCTTTGTTTGCGAGATTCTCCAGCTCCTTTTTGAGCGCTAGCCTTGCGGGGAGGTCGCCGTGAACCAGGCGGATTTGCCTGGGCCATTTACGCATGCGTTTTACGAAGTTCAAAAGCCCTTGCTGGTCGGCGTGGGCGCTGTAAGCACTGATGGTTTGTACCATCGCACGTATGCCAAAACGCTCGCCATCTATTTCCACCCAGGCATCTTCACGCTTACCGTATTTCTGAATGGTATGCCCGTAGGTTCCACGAGCCTGATAGCCCACAAACAGCACCGCATGGTGTGGGTCTTCGAGCATGGCTTTAAGGTAATTTACAATACGACCGCCGTTAGCCATACCGCTGGCCGCCAGAACCACCGCCGGCCTGCGTGTTTTTGCCAGGTAGTTAACGGTTTGCAAATGCTCCTGGTGAGAATTAATGGTTAACAGATTATCGAAACTTAGCGGGTGGCGCCCGGCTCTTAAACGCTGCTGAGCCTCTGCATCCCAATAGGGTTTTAATTTTTTGTACACTTCGGTAAATTTGGCGGCGAGCGGGGAATCTACAATTATTTCCAGGTTACGCCAGTTGGCATCGCCATTGTAAATAAGGCTCTCCAGCTCGTACAACAGCTCCTGCGTGCGGCCAATACTGAAGGCTGGCACCATCACCGTTCCGCCATTTTGCAGGGCATACTCAATAGCCTGTTTTAAGTGTGTTTTACGCTCGCGACGCGAGGGGTGATTTTTATCACCGTAGGTGCTTTCCAGAACGACAGTATCTGCTTGGTAGGGTGAACGTGGAGCGGGTAACAAGGGCGCATAAGGCGCACCCAAGTCACCGGAAAATACGCTTCGATGCGTTTTGCCCTGGGGGTAGCCGGATTTGTTCCCTACAAATCTGCGGCATACTCCCCGTCCCTGGGGGTACCGCACATCCAGTTCAACATAGGCCGAGCCCAAAATATGCCCCGCTCGTTTTAACTTGAGGCGAAGCGTGCAGGCACTTGAATTTTCAATTTCCAGGAATTGACCGTACTGCAATGGCCGCAACATACCCGCCACCTTGTCCAGAAACGCGTGAATGATGCGTTTATCGCGTGTGAAGCCAATTTTGAGAGCATCCTCAATTACCAGCGGCAACAGTTCCGCAGAAGGAATAGAACAGTAAATGGGCCCTTTAAAACCTGCCGCCATTAAATACGGCAAGCGGCCAATGTGATCTATATGTACGTGGGTAACAATGAGGGCTTTTACCTGAGTGATATCAAAATCGATTCCGCAGGGCGACTTACCCAACTCTGTTTCTTCGCCCTGAAACAAGCCACAGTCGACTAGATAATGAGCGTTCTCGTGGGCGATATAGCGATGGCAGCTGCCGGTTACACCGGTTTCTGCACCGTGGTGCTGGAATTTGGGGTAATTAGAAGGCATGTTTTGAATTTACGCATTTGCTTCAAGGCTTATAAACGGATAGATCAAGCCCTTTAATTGGCTTGAAGTGTTTTGCATTACCGGTACAAAGGGTCTCTGAATGTTTAATAGCAGTGGCGGCAATGAGTGCATCTCCCATCTCCACCCTGTGGCTAAGAGCATACCGTTGAACCAAAGAACGCGCACTAAAACTAATATCAGCGTCTATATCTAATATTTGAAACTTTAAAGACTTCAACAGGGCATTGAACAGACCAAGCTCTTTTTTGTTTCTACAAAATGGAACGTATTCCATATAAGTAACCGCCGAAATCACGCGGTGTTCCGCGTTGAGCAGAAGATTTTTGGCACTTTCTACGCCCCTATCAGCGTAAATAAAAATGTTTGTATCAAATATCATCTCTTACTCTTCTGCCTTCCCGCACAGATCGAAGCTCTTCTTCCACGGTATCCACAGCTAAGTGTTTGTGCATCCCAAAAAAGGCCTCTATAGCCACCTCCTCGGCTTTCGCGTCACTAGCCTCTGGGGACACAGTTCCCAACACCTTTCCCCTGTAGGTCAACTGAACGGACTCACCTCGGTTTAGGGCCTCCACCAGCAAGCGGTGCTTAGTTTGCAAATCTGAAACTGCCAAACGCATAAAATCTCCAAATACATATGCTTCTATATATATTAGAGCGAATATTAAACCGATTAGGGAAAATATCAAGCAGTTAATTTTGTCAACTATGTGGCTCGCCCTGTAACGGCATATCGCCCGTAAAACACTGATTTATAAGCTTATTTAAAACACCACCATCCTCACTCAGCAACCCTTCGGCATGGCGGCTAGTGTTTGTTCAGGTTTGCTCCCTTTCGGTTTGCCTTTTGTTGGCCGGCCAATTACCTGCGCAAACTATCTGGCCAAACCATCTGGCTGTCCTCAATTATTGGGCTCTGCTCAAAATTTTATCGCCCAATCCGGCAGCGGGGATAGGTGAGCAGTTCGCACTGCCCCCTTAATGGTTAATACCGGTCGAAACGGGGCATCCAAGCGAGAGTTGTCCAGTACGCGCACCTGATCACAAAGAGGTATCGCGATACGGACATGCTCCAGCATCCTTGGTATGCGGGCCTCGACTTTATCCGCCGGAACAGTATGCCCGCCCTCAGCAACGCGCTGGCTTATCCGCGCAAGATTGAGAGCGGTGGACTCGACATGGATCACCACCATAATCAGCTGGTAGCCGAGCGCTTTGGCTTGAGCCATAAAGTCGATTTTGGAGGGATGTGAAAAGACCGTCTCAAAACAGAAGCTGTGGCCTGCTCGCAGCTGTTCCATGCGCATGGTTTCAGCGATTTTGGCAGCGTCATAACTGCGACCTTCGGGGTCGTCAGGAAAGACCGCCTTGGCAATCAAATCCGCGTTGATGAACGGCATACCCAAGGGTTGTAGTAGCTTATGGTAAAAAGTGCTCTTGCCTGCGCCATTGCCACCGACCAACATCCACAGCTGCTTGTTGCTCATTTGTGTTCATCGGGGATGAACTGCCCATTGGTAAACTGACCCACCACAATGCGCCCGTCCGGGTAGCAGGCCTCCAGAGAGCCAGGCCGCGTGATCGAGGCTTGGTAGCGCACCGCGCCAGTGGCAATTGCCTCACTAAGCGCTCCGGAGTCGCGTTCTTGATCAAGCGCTGAAAACACTGCCTCCGGCTCCACGGACGATGGCGTAGTGTGTTCTACGTGAAGGGTCGCCAATCCGGCCTGTACGGCCAGCAATATTTCGGGGTCAACAACCTTCGCGACCTTGCGACCGAGATCCGCCCAGTATTCAATCTGTTCGGCGGCACTGCGGTGCAGAGTTGAACCCGCTATCGCAGCGGCGCTCATAAGGCTATTATCGAGCCTTACTGGGGAGGGTGCTTTGGCCATGGCAAACTATCTCTTCAGTTGGCGAGCACCTATTGTAGCAGATTGCTACAAAGTAGATATAACCAGTAGACCGGTCACTGGGTACGCGGTTTCGCTTCAAGGCTTAATCCCGTTTTGTGCCTGCTTGCCGGAACCTAGAGCTATGGATTCCTGCCCTCGCAGAAACGACTGAACTGGGGACTAGTGTTTGTTCAGGTTTGCCTTTTGTTGACCGGCCAATTACCTGCGTGCTAGGCTTTTTTGAACGTAAGCTACTTTCTGAAAGAACTTCGAAATCAAAAGGTTAACAGTACGCATGCAAGCAGAACACACATTCCATAAACCCGAACAAGTGCCTTTTCTTAAAGCAATCTGTTGGGATCTGCGTGATGTTAGCCTACTGAGCCAAGATGAAATTCTGAGTCGTTATGAGCGTGGCTGGGATTATAAGGGTGTTTTGGCTGATATCCCCTACCAAGAACTACAATATATTGCCTGCTTGGCTCGCGCCAAAGGCTCCTGGCTGCAAACTTGTGTTTAACCACGCCCACCACAACAAAATACGGCTGGTTTTAAACGCTTTAAATCCGGAAATACTGAAAGAAGTGGGGGCGAGCTTTGGCGGTGGGACACTAATAGCACTCTTAAATAATGAATATCGATGGAGCAAAGATATCGACTTCATTTGCCCTGTAGGTAAAGGATACCGGCGGCTAAGAGAAATTGTTTCAGAGGCTAGTTTTAAACCCAGCGTTTTGTTCAACAATACAGCAAGCCTGGAATTTCCGCGAGAACTCACCGCCAACCAATACGGGGTACGTTTTCTGGTAATTGCCGACCAAACACCCATCAAGTTTGAAATCATCGCCGAGGCACGAATAGTACTTAACTCCCCCGTCTACCCAGATTGGACAAACATTCCAACCTTGGACTTTGAAGATCAATGCGCTGAAAAACTATTGGCAAATGCAGACCGCTGGGCTGACTCCAGCATAGAATCCAGAGACTTAATAGATTTGGCGGTATTACGCACCCAAAATACAATTCCAAAAACAGCCATTACCAAAGCAGAAAGCGCCTACCCGGTTATTCCTGAGCTACAAAAAGCGTTAACAAAGTTTTTGAACAACCCTGAACACCAGAATAAATGCTTTGCGGCCCTGGAAATAAGCGAAAAAGATTTTATATTTCGTGGAATTAGTCTTCTGGCCAAAGACTTTGATGTAAATAGCACTCAGTAAACTATCTGTTTAAGTGAACAAGTATATGGGTGTCCTATAATTTAGGTGTCCTGAACAAGTTTATTCGCGACCTTGCGACCGAGATCCGCCCAGTATTCAATCTGTTCGGCGGCACTGCGGTGCAGAGTTGAACCCGCAATAGCAGCGGCGCTCATAAGGCTATTATCGAGCCTTACTGGGGAGGGTGCTTTGGCCATGGCAAACTATCTCTTCAGTTGGCGA
>CAJIBL010000512.1_pt1 | contig 10474 bp, 11 predicted proteins | sample 9199351 | NCBI WGS metagenome assembly CAJIBL01 (sample SAMEA7708304, study PRJEB35096) | sediment metagenome | biome: marine neritic benthic zone biome [ENVO:01000025]; feature: sediment [ENVO:00002007]; material: shallow marine sediment [ENVO:03000034] sea grass bed [ENVO_01000059] ...
CATAATTAAAAGGCCCGTAGAGCACAAATACTCCACCCGTAGGCAGTTTTTCGGCAACTCGCTTGACCATCAGGCAGGTCGTTGGCCAGGGCATGATATGGGCAGTATTAGCACTGTATACAGCATCCGCGCCTTTAACCGGCCATTCAAGGTCATGAATATCAAAGCTCTGCGCCGGCAGAAGCGTGTCGCAGTTTTGCGCCTTGCGCCACTGCTCTATTCCCGCAATATTCTGCTCCAGATCAGTGGGCTGCCATTGCAAATGCTGCATTGCCGGCGCAAAGTGAGCTGCATGCTGACCCGTTCCACTGCCAATTTCCAGCACCGTGCGAGAATGCTCAAGCACCCTCAAGAGCACGGCTAAAATGGCGTCTTTATTATTTTCACTCGCCTGGGAAAACGGTTTTTCTGTCATGCCTGCTCCGACCTTACGGTTCTGTTTCGACCTTCATGCTTTGCCTGGTACAAGGCATCGTCAGCGCGCTTGAGTACCCCGCTGTAACTCTCCTCGCTGCCGAGTTCGGCACAACCGATACTGACTGACAGGTTTAGTTTTCTATCCGTAAAGGGCTTTACGGTAACGAATTTTCGAATACGCTCTGCCAACAAGTACGCTTCTGTAAGAGTACTATTGGGCATGATGATTAAAAACTCTTCGCCACCGTGACGACTGACCTGATCACTTTCACGCACACTGTCACTCAAGGCCTGAGCAATCTCCACCAGCACCATATCACCAACACTGTGCCCGTGGGTATCGTTTACTTTTTTAAAGTGATCGATATCCAGAATCAAAAAACACATGCGCTGCTCGTAGCGCTTGTTATAGCTGATCATGGTTCGGGCAATGCGTGCCATAGCCCGGCGGTTTAATAGCTTGGTGAGTGGATCGGTATCGGCCAGCAGCTCAATCTCTCCCACCAGTTGCTTCTGGTAATAAACCATGTAAATCAGCACCAGCGCAAAAGCGATAACTGCTATGCGAGCCATCGATGCTTTAAAGGCGATCCACCAAAGGGTTTTTCTTGGAACTTTATGCAGCAGCATTACCTGCTTATCGAGAATACTTTGCAGAAATACCAGGTCTCCCGGGGCATGCTCCACCAGTGTATTTTGCATACCGGTATCTTTGATAATTACCTGGTGTTTTTCGTCCACCAGCGCAGAATAGCCGGATATCTCCGTTTTAGAGAGCAGGCGAGCGAGGCTGTCCACGCCAATATCAATAGAAATAATGCCGCGAAACTCATTGTGGTATTGAACCGGCAGTGAAAGGCTGATCATGAAGCCTTTGCCGGCAGCATCCTCGTATACATCAGTGACGATGAGGCCCATGCCTGGATTAGCCTGTGGTATGGCCTGACTCCAGAACGCCTTCTGTAACTGCGTTTCCTGAAAATGATAGTGATCAACTGTAACTGCAGGAGCCAAGTAAATAAAATTGTATACTGAGGTGTAATAGGCCCACTTGAGATCGGGTAAGGCGTTAATAACGCTAGCAAGAGTTGCATCCAGCGCAAGCGCAGCATGTATTTCCTGCATATGCCGTTCACTTATATTTTGTTTGCTACCCATACCACTAAGCGTGCCGGATAAAAAGAACTCATCGCCATTGACAGGCTCGTCAAAGAGTTGTGACTCCACGGCATAAATATCAAGCTGGGAGTAATTTTTTAAACGCTCCAGTTCAGTTTTTTGCATCAAACCCGATTCCGTCAATCGAAGGTTTTGCTGCATCACACGCTGCATGCTGAAAAGCATATGTTTACCAACTAAAAAATATTCGCGCAAGGCGTTGGAGCGGCTCTCCACCTCTTGCGAAATACTCTGTTCCTGGCTGGAAATTTCATTGGCGAGCACAATATAGGCTCCCACCGACAGGGTAAGGAGCAAAATACCCACCACCAATAAATTCCGTGTAATAGATTTTAGTGCGTTATCCACTTATCAGTCCGTTTAGTTAGCGATAAACTTGGAAATTATCTCAAACTTCTCTGGGTCATTATCAACAAAGCGCGCAACTATTTTCAGTTTTTGCGTATCAGGGCTGTTTTCCAAGGCCTGTATGCTGTGCACATAAGCATTTAATCGGGCAAGCCCCTCACCATCTTTGTTTTCCAAATCCACAACGGCCTGATCAAATACCGTGGGCAGTTGCTCAGGTCTTACCATAAACCCGGTCATCATCTGTAAAGAAAGCTCTCTAACCACACATTGGCAGGTAAGCCTGGCAAACCGCAATTGCGCACGCCCCTCAAAATTCCCTTTTTTGCTGGAAACGACTTTTGCCGGTTTAGAGAAAATATTTTGCGCTCCGCCTTGCTCCCCTTTGATGGTGCGAGCTTCCGCATTGCCTCCGGTGAGCACATCAATTGAACCAAAGCCCGTATCCTGCTGTTTTGGACGGCCAATGTTCTGATAGCCCATTTTATTAAGCTGCTTCATCACTTTGCGCTGCAACTCTTCAGCGGTAAAAGGCTTTACCAGGTAATCACTGACACCGGATTGAATCGCCTTAACGATGTGATCTCTGTCGCCACGACTGCTGATCATCACAAAGGGCACATCCCGGGACTTGGACTCGTTGCGCACCCAATGCAAGAGTTCCGCGCCAGACATCTCAGGCATTTCCCAGTCGGAAAGCACAAGATCAATCTTGTTCAGCTTGATGATAGACATGGCCCTGCGGCCATCCACTGCTTCATGCAGCTCAAGGTTGGGTAAAAACTGGCGTAAGGTACGCTTGACGGTATCGCGCACGAAGCTTGCGTCATCCACCACCAGAACTTTTAGTGACATCAATATCCCCGATCCGGCTTGCTCATTCCGTGAGGCGAATCGCGTTACTGCTTGCGGATGAAAACCCACTCATTGGAGTTGGACATCGCCTCGTTATAGGTATAGCCGTCCCAGTCAAAGAGCTTGATTTGCTCAGAATCGCCTATGCCATTGCTAATAATATAGGCGCTCATTCGGCCCCTTGCCTTTTTGGCAAAGAAACTGATGATTTTGTACTGCCCGTTTTTCCAATCCTTGAACACCGGGGTAATCACCTCCCCCTTTAGCGCTGCTTTATTCACTGCCTTGAAATATTCGTTGGAAGCAAGATTAAGCAGGGTGTCTGAACCCAGCTTTTGCAATTGCTTGTTGAGTGCATCAGTGATTTTGCTTCCCCAAAAGGCATACAAATCCTTGCCGCGAGCATTTTTGAAACGGGTGCCCATTTCCAGGCGGTAAGGCTGCATCCAGTCTAGAGGTTTTAGCACGCCATACAAACCGGAAAGAATGCGCAGGTGCTGCTGGGCGAAATCAAACTCTTGCTCTGTGAAACTGTAGGCATCCAAGCCCACGTAGACATCGCCCTTAAAGGCCAGCAGCGCCTGCCTGGAATCGGCTGCCTTAAAGGGCAATTGCCACTGTTGGTAGCGGTCGTAGTTGAGCACCCCCAACTTATCACTGATGCCCATCAGCGAAGATAGCGCCTGGGGCGACAATTCTTTAAGTTCTGTGACAAGCTCACTGGCGTCATCCAAAAAGGCTGCCTTGGTGTGCCTGCGGATAGGGAGGGGGCTTTCGTAATCGAGGTTTTTGGCTGGGGAAATAACAATCAGCATAGGAATTTGTTTGCGCTGGAAAAACCGCCATTATCGCCCCTCTTCGGCAGGTTTAAAAGCTATGGAGATAATAGAGAGCCCTTGTTATTCCTTTATTCGGGCTTAAGCATACTCTGCCACCAATTTATCGGCACCAGCTCGCCGTCAGTTTCCTGATAGACATTGCCATAAAACCACGCGCTCTGGCTTGCGACCCCCACATGTTCTTTCATCAGCTGTTCGATAGCCTGAAAACCGCAACTGACATGAATACTGAAAATCAGCATACGCGGATTTTCATAGTCCAGCGTACCGCCGAGTTTTTCGATCTCAGGTACCAGCTTAACAGCTATCGATTCAATCGCTTCTTTGGCAATTACACGGATACACAAATTGCCGGAACGCTTCACCAAGGTGTAAGACTTGGTATCGTGATCCACTTTAATCTGATCACCCTTGGCCACGCCACGCATAAAACCGGGCGACTGCAACAACTGGTAGACCCCCTCCTCCGGCTCCACCACCCTCAGGGTTTCCACCACTGGCTGGCCATCTGAACCTTTACCTGCGAACAACTGAATTTCTTTGAGTTCGTACTGCTGCTTCATACTTGTACCTGTGATGAAATTAGCGGGCATTATAGCTACCACAAAGATAAATTTAACCGGCTTCAAGCACCAGGGTTATACTTATGCTCCTTTTCCACAGGTGATTGAGTAATGAGAACACTGCGCGCCCTCAATAAAGACTGGATTTTCTGGCTGGACAGAATGGGGGCTTACGCCCTGCCTGTTGGCGTGCTGGCCTCGGTGTTTCTGCATACCACAGAAACCCTGGATATCCGCTACGGCATCGTGTTCTTTCTGGTGGCCAGCCTGTGCATGGCCATTGCCCACCACATCTGCCTTTACCGGCTGGTGGTTTGCCCGAAGTGCGGCTGGAACCTGGCAAAGTTCAAAAACGGCGAAAAAATCCCGCCGAAACATGTTTATAACGCATTCAAGGCGGGGCGCGCCTGCCTTAAGTGCGGCTGGAAACCCGGGGCAGAGGCGTAAATCGAACTGTTCGGGCGCGCTGACGCTGTTTTGCAGGCATTGGCTACACCTGACACCGCACAAAGCTCATAGCCTGCCACAAATAGCCCGTATAATAGCGCTCGTATTTAGTCAAAACAGACAGAAAGAGGAATTCCCCTATGCGTTTTAGCACCCACTTGCTTACCCGCCTGAGTTTTACCCTGGTGTTCGCTATTACAGTACTCAGCGGCTGCTCCGTGAACCAGGTTACTGGCAAACGCCAGATGAGCATGTCCTTCGATGAGCAGGTCAAGATTGGCAATCAACAATACGGCCCGGCGCAGCAGCAACAGGGTGGGCGCTACGTCGTCGACCCGGATCTGAATGTCTATGTCAACGCTGTTGGCAAGTCTGTAGCGCAGGCAAGCCCGGTAAACCTGCCCTATGAATTTGTGGTTCTGAATAATGATGTGCCCAACGCCTGGGCCTTACCTGGCGGAAAAATTGCCATTAACCGGGGGCTGTTGGTGCTGCTGGATGACGAAGCCCAACTGGCCTCTGTGCTCGGCCATGAAGTGGTTCATGCTGCCGCAGAGCACTCGGCCAATCAAATGCGCAACTCACAGATTCTTGGAATTGGCGTTGCCGCTGCGGCCGTGGCAGCGGGCATGACAGACAACGATAATGCCGCACTGATTGGTGTGGGAGCGGCCCTGGGGGCGAAAGTGTATCAGGCACGCTATGGCCGAAATCAGGAACTGGAGGCAGATAAATACGGTATGGACTATATGGTTGCCGCAGGCTACGACCCCCAGGCAGCGGTGGAGTTACAGCAAACTTTCGTAAAGCTCTCGGAGGGCCAGCAAAGTAATTTCCTCAGCAACCTGTTCGCCAGCCACCCTCCGTCTCAGGAGCGAGTGGACAGGAACAGGGCCAAAGCGAAAAACCTACCCGCAGGCAAGCGCAATCGTCAGGCTTATCAAGCCGCTATCGCGCAAATTAAAAAAGACCAGCCCGCTTACGCCAAACACAACGAAGCCCTAAAAGCCGCCAATAATAAAGAGCTTGACAAGGCCCTTGGCCTCACCAATCAGGCCATTAAAATGCAAGCTAAAGAGGCTCTTTTTTACGCCACCAAAGGGCAAATTCTCAGCGCCAAAAAACGGGAAAAAGAAGCGCGCGATGCTTTCGCCATGGCCGCCAAATACAACCCGGAATACTACATGGGGCAATTGGGCCTGGGGTTAAGTGAAGCGCAGTTGGGCAATATGAGCCAGGCAAAAACCGCGCTGCAGAAAAGCTACCTGCTACTGCCCAACTCTCTGGCGGCATATAACCTGGGCCAGATTGAAGAGCAGCAGGGAAATCGTCAAAACGCTGTGAAATACTACAAAGCCGCTGCCAATGAAAACAGCGATATTGGCAGAGCAGCACAGCAAAAACTCAGAGATTTAAATGGAGGGCAATAGATCGATGACTGACAGCATTAATCATGAGATATATCGCGACTGGCTCGAAAAAGAACTGGAAGAAGCCATGGATGAAGACTATGAAATGGACTACGACGACATGGAGCTGTCGCTGGAAGTAAAGAAAATCTACCGCAAAAAGCGCCCTCCCAGCATTGATCGCAAAAGCTATATGATGCACCTGTTAAGGCTCCAGGCTGAGCTGATTAAAATGCAGGACTGGGTTGCCGAGACTGGCGAAAAAATTCTGGTTATCTTCGAAGGCAGGGATTCCGCCGGTAAAGGCGGCGCGATAAAACGCATAACCCAACGCCTTAACCCTCGCATCTGCCGCGTAGTTGCACTCAATAAACCGACCGAGAAAGAGCAAACCCAGTGGTATTTTCAGCGCTATGTTCCCCACCTGCCATCAGGAGGTGAGATCGTGTTGTTTGACCGCTCCTGGTACAACCGCTCTGGCGTGGAAAAAGTAATGGGCTTTGCCACACCGGAGCAAACCGAACAGTTCCTCCAAGACGTACCTGAATTTGAACGCATGCTGGTGCGCAGCGGGATTCGACTCGTTAAATACTGGTTTTCCATCAGCGACGAAGAGCAGCAATTACGCTTTTTAATGCGTATTCACGATCCGCTAAAGCAGTGGAAACTGAGCCCGATGGATTTGGAGTCTCGGGTGCGCTGGGAGCAATACACCAAGGCCAAGGAGATTACCTTCGCCCGCTCCAACACCAAGCAAGCTCCGTGGTACATTGTTGAAGCCAATGATAAACGCAGGGCGCGCTTAAACTGCATTCACCACCTATTGCAACAGGTTCCTTATGAGGATACCCCGCGCGATAGAATAAGCCTGCCTGATCGCATCTTTAACGCCGACTACGAGCGCGAAACACTGCCAAAAGAACTGCATGTACCAGAAAAGTATTAACGCTTAATACTTAAAGACAAGGTCGATAAACAAGCGGCGAAAATGGTGTTCTTCACCCTTAGTGAAGGCACCATAATGAGTGTCGTAGTACGACACATTGAAATGCATATTGGCAAGCACAACATAGCTGCCCTTTAGAAGGTGACCGCTATTGTCTGTGCCGCCGCCAGCAAAATCCGAGTCTGTAAATGCTGCAAACACCGCGTCAGCCTGTAAATCCTGATAGCTGTATGCAATTCGAAAATCGCCGGGCTGCTTGTTTTTTCCCAGGCGCAGACCGATGGCATAGCCGATATTTTCTTCTGGAGCATCAAGGTTTTCCACGTAGTCTGCAAACATTGTAAAGGGTACGCTGCCGAGCTGCGTCTTCCACTCAGCAGATAGCTCCACTTCCTGGTAGTCGTATTTGAATTGTCCCTCTTCTGTAATACTGTTGCCAAAGGCATTGCAATGATCTATTTCACCCTTTCCTTTGGTACTGAAAAAATAATAGCCAATTGCGCTTGTCAGCTTATGATCCCCCAGCATGAAGGCAGAACCCAACTGAGAGACATAATATTTTGCGCTATCCTGAGCGCCGCCTCGGTTATCCGATTCGACGAAGTTATAGCCCAGCTCGCCAAACCAGTTCTGGCCTTTGCTCGCGAGCATTAGCCCTTCCGGCCGCAAATCACCATCCCAGAGCAGGAAGTGCCCACCGGGGCGAAATAGATTGTTCTTATATTTACCACCAAGGCCACTTAGCTGTTCGCTAAAGTGCCACTTAAAGTGCGCAAGATCCAGTCGCCAGTCCTTGCTTGAAGACGCACCGCCCAAGGTCTGGTTAGTGGAGATCGGGTCCTCATCACCACTGGCAATACCAAACACAATTTCAGCACTGTCATTCACTTTCGCCTCAACAGCGCCCCTGGCACGAAAACGGTGGCGTAAACGCGGCTCTTCAAGATTATCCTCGTCGTCAATAGTATCGTGGCGATAGCGGAAGTCGCCCTTGAAGGTGAGGGGCTGTTTGCTGTTTATTGCTTCAATCTTGTTATTGGCTTCGGGCGTTTTACCCCTGAGCGGGGAGGCTTCGCTTACACTCCCTTGCTCAAGCTCTTGAACGCGCTGTTTCAGGCCTTCAAGTTCCTCCAGCAGTTCTTTTAAAGCAGGCTCAGAAGAGGTCGTTTCCTCTGCATTAACACCCCATGCCGCAGCCGCCAGTACCATCAGGGTAATAACAGAGGGTTTGACAAACATCACTATTCTCCAGTCCACACAACAGGGGGCATTTAAGCCATTAAAACAAACACCGATGACAACACAGGCAGCTTACAACAGCGGCGGAATCAAACACCGCTTGTAACAAAAGTGCAATACCCATGAAACATTTGGGTGTTATCGTTATGTAAGGTGCGCATTTTTCGCGCGAGCGGATTCTAGCCTACTGCACCAGATTAGAGCTAACAGAAGTAGAGCCAAGCTTGATATCAATTAAACAGAGCGGGGCTATCGGGCAGGGAACCTGGCAGATTTAATACCGACCCGCTTACCTATTCTCCAGCCGGAGGGGGGAGATCAGGTATTAACAGGCGAAATTCCCTTGCTCACGGCGGCGCTCGCACTCTTTGCGAATGTTTTCGCAGGCGGTGACTTTTCCGGGAGATGTGGGGTTTTTCTGAACACATTCATCATTTTTCGCGGCCAGTTCCTGGTTGCTCATTTTTTGCATTTTGCCTTCGCAAGCAACCACAAGCACTATAGACAGGATCAGACTTAAACGTTTCATGTGGTCAAGGGCCTCGTTGAGATCAGTTTTGCGCCCGAAACATGGGCGCACACGTACGCTTCTTATCAACCGGCAATTACATAGATTATCCTATCTATTTAATTACGCGCCCGTGAAATACTGGCGCAAATACGTGAATTTACAGGTATTTCATGGGCTTACATTGCCCTTCGGGCAATGGCGGTGCTTCCATGCACCGCCTATTAACTTAACAATATACATTGCCAAGATAATAGTAGTCCATTTTTAGCTAGCAAAAGGAGTATGGACCTAACCACAGACCAAACAGCTTGTAGCATATCGGACCTGAATGAACTCAGGCCCTTGTTAAAGTTTTACTGGGGAGGGAAGGACTGCATTGCCTCGGTTACCGCTTCACGGATCTGCTGCTCGCTCTGCTCTGGTTTGGTTGTTTCACGCACGCGACCGCTGGCAGTACCCTGCCAAATCTGGCTTTTGGCATCGCGCTTGAACGCCGCAATCAGCAAAGTACCAACGGTATATTTGGATTCGGTGGTTCTGCTTGAACTGGCAGACACCGAGCTGCTCCAGGGCGAATGGTGGTAGGAATAGCCACCCCAGCCGGTGTTGGTGGTACGAAACTGGCTGCGCTCCTCGGTGCTTACCGTGTAACCAACGGCCATATCCGCCTGCTCCTCGTCCTCGACTACTGCCAGCCCCTTCGCCTTCAAGTCATCGGCAATGGCATTGCGAATTCGCTGATCAATCATGGGAGAAATCGGCTTTTTATCCTCCAGTAAGTAGACCGTTTTAAATTGGGAAAAGTCGATGGCGGGGTCCCAGTCGCTGGTGACAGTTATATTGCTGCCACATGCTGCAAGCAGCAACAAAGCGCTGGCAAATACCAGACAGTTTCGAATACGGTTGATCATTATTTTGCCCTCAAATGGTTCGTAAACACTCATGCATTGGTCAGGTTTTCATCGACGGAAGCACAATCTGCCTGCCGTTCAGAAGCTGCTAGCTTAAATCAAAACGCCACTTGAAGACAGACTCCCCGCAACACAGGAACAACTATCGTTTACGACGCAAACAGCAAAAAAGTTTAGCTCACTGGCATTTATACCTGCCCTTGCTAAGCTCAAAGGTGCTGGCAATTTATCAGAGGTAGCAAATGGAAGAAGACGAGATAGAGCAGCTAGCGCGCAGAGCGGACATTGAAGGGATCAAAGAGCTTCTCGAACGCCACCCCATTTCTCTTATACCCCAGCACCGTGAATGTTAATTTTTCACACCGGCAGTGTAAACAACACACAGATACGCGCCAGAAGCCAAGCTACACTACTAGTCATTCATCAATCAATGGAATGACTGACATGAGCCCAAGAATTTTATCCATTTTGTTTTCTGTACTCACTGCGGGAACCATTGCCCTTGCCGTTCAGTACCACCTGCATGATCGAAACACGGACCCGGCTCCACGAAAATTTATATTTTTGAATGAGCGCGTGCTTGAGCCTTCGAGCACCGCAGCTGGCAGCAACAGCAGTATTCGCAGCAGTTCATACGCCAATAACAGTACCTCTGGCCGCTATTAACCTGACAATCAAATAAGTGATCCTTACTTATTTGATTGTCGCCCTTAAAACACTGGCGCAACTGTGCGAAGTGGCTTGTGTTTCAAGGGCTCGCGCCGAACTTTGTTCGGTTCTCGGCAATTGCTCCTGCATTGCTCTACTACA
>CAJIBL010000865.1_pt1 | contig 10213 bp, 6 predicted proteins | sample 9199351 | NCBI WGS metagenome assembly CAJIBL01 (sample SAMEA7708304, study PRJEB35096) | sediment metagenome | biome: marine neritic benthic zone biome [ENVO:01000025]; feature: sediment [ENVO:00002007]; material: shallow marine sediment [ENVO:03000034] sea grass bed [ENVO_01000059] ...
GCCACGGGTGTCCGAGCGGCCAAAACCGTCAGTACCCAGCACCGTGTATGAACCGGGAACATAGGCACGCAACTGCTCCGAATAACTCTTCATGTAATCCGTTGAGATTACAAACGGCCCTTCGGACTCACCAAGCTGTTCAGTGAGGTAGGCTTTACGAGGTTCTTCACCGGGGTGCAATAAATTCCAGCGGTCTGTGCGCTGACCATCGCGGGCCAGCTCGTTAACGCTTGTTACGCTCCAGATATCAGATTCCACTCCCCAGTCGTCACGCAGCAACTCTGCAGCGGCTTCAACTTCACGAAGAATGGTACCGGCGCCCATCAGCTGAACACGCTTTTTCTTAACGGTCTTCTTTCCTTCCTTCAGTTTGTATATACCCTTAATGATGCCTTCTTCTGCATCAATGGGCATATCCGGGTGCTGGTAGTTTTCGTTCATGGTGGTGAGGTAGTAGAAGACGTTTTCTTTGTCTACATACATACGCTTCAAACCATCCTGAATAATCACCGCCAGCTCATAGCTGTAGGTAGGATCGTAAGAACGACAGTTGGGGATGGTATTGGCCAGCAGATGACTGTGGCCATCCTGGTGCTGTAAACCTTCGCCGTTCAATGTTGTACGACCGGCAGTTGCACCGATAAGGAAACCGCGTGCCTGGATATCACCGGCAAGCCATGCCAGGTCGCCAATACGCTGGAAACCGAACATTGAGTAATAAATATAGAATGGCACCATTGGCACACGGTAGGTGCTGTAGGCTGTGGCAGCATTAATCCAGGCAGACATAGCACCCGCCTCGTTAATGCCCTCTTCCATGATCTGGCCTTTTTTGTCTTCCTTGTAGTACATGATCTGGTCGTGATCATGAGGAGTATATTGCTGACCGGCAGCGGAGTAGATACCTAACTGTCGGAACATGCCTTCCATACCGAAAGTACGTGCCTCGTCGGGAACAATAGGTACTACCTGAGCGCCCATGTTTTTGTCTTTTGCCAGTGTGGACAAGTAACGAACGAAAGCCATGGTGGTGGAAATCTCACGCTCACCTGTGCTTTTTAGCAGGCTTTTAAACTTATCCATATCCGGCAGCTTAAGCGGCTCAAAATCATGAACGCGGGATGGCAGGTAGCCATTCAGCTCCTCACGACGCTTTCGCATGTAAACCATCTCAGGCGAGTCTGGCGCAGGTCGGTAATAAGGAACAGATTTAAGCTCGTCATCAGAAATAGGAATACCAAAACGGTCACGGAAGGCCTTAAGATCTTGCAGCTCCATTTTCTTAACCGAGTGAGCAACGTTGGCAGACTCACCGGAAGCCCCCATTCCATAACCTTTAACCGTTTGCGCAAGAATCACGGTCGGATGTTTTCTGTGCTCAACAGCATCAGAGTATGCTGCATAGACCTTCTGTGGGTCGTGACCACCACGGTTCAGGTGCAGTATTTCATCGTCTGACATGTCGGAAACCAATTCCAACAGCTCTGGGTATTTGCCGAAGAAATGCTCGCGCGTGTAACCTCCACCATTGGCTTTGTAGTTCTGCATTTCGCCGTCGCACACTTCCATCATGCGCTTCTGCAAAAGGCCGGACTTGTCTTTTTCCAGCAAGCGATCCCAGCCACTACCCCAAACAAGCTTGATCACATTCCAGTTGGCACCGCGAAACACACCTTCCAGTTCCTGAATAATTTTGCCGTTACCACGCACAGGGCCGTCCAGGCGTTGCAGGTTACAGTTGATCACAAAAATCAGGTTGCCTAACTGCTCGCGACCGGCGAGAGAAATTGCGCCAAGCGTTTCCGGCTCATCACACTCCCCATCACCGAGGAACGCCCATACCTTGCGGTCTCCCCGCTGGCAATGATCACGAGCGGACATGTAACGCATAAAATTTGCTTGGTAGATAGCCTGAATGGGGCCAAGCCCCATGGAAACCGTTGGAAACTGCCAGTAATCAGGCATCAACCAGGGGTGTGGGTATGAAGAAAGGCCGTTGCCATCTACTTCACGACGGAAGTTATCCAGCTGATCTTCCGAAAGGCGCCCTTCCAGATAGGAACGAGCATAAATTCCAGGAGAGATATGACCTTGGAAGTAAACCAGGTCTCCACGCTGCTCACCATCGTCACCACGGAAAAAGTGGTTAAAGCCCACTTCGTAGAGAGTCGCCGATGAAGAGAAAGAAGCGATGTGACCACCAAGGGCGTCTGCGTTGTCATTTGCACGCATGACCATCGCCATGGCATTCCAGCGAACCAAAGAGCGAATGCGTCGCTCCATGTGCTCATCGCCAGGAGAACGCTTTTCTTCGTTGACAGGGATAGTGTTGATGTAGGGGGTTCTGATCGCTGTTGGAAGTCGCACCCCCGTATGGATCGCCTTGTTTGCCAGCTCAGTTAAAAGATAGCGGGCGCGATCTGGGCCACTGTGCCGAATTACCGATTCCAAAGCCTCTAGCCACTCTTGTGTTTCAAGAGCGTCAGTTTCCTCACGCATTCAAGCCTCCTCAATGTTCTGCACTGTTAACGCAGTTTTTCGAAAATAGTGATTCTCGCCAGCGAATCTTGCGGGGTAACGCAAGCGTCATCTGCTCTACTGTTCATCGCTTAGATAATTTGGCTTAGAGCGTTTTCAGCCTGTTTTTTAATAACGCTGAAAACAGTAAACCCGAGAGTTGCGAGATTTTGGGTGTCACGATTCTACACACATAAAGTGTAATAAGCCAGCAGCATAGATTGGCTGCACCGCAGCATTATTCACGCCGAATTTGCTGTCAGAGTTACTGACTAGTTTCGTAGAGGTTATAGCCGATTTATACTTGTATATCGCCTGAATCCTCATCACCATGTAATTTACTTGCCGTCGGCCAGGCGTTCATAATTGCTTTGCAAAGGGTTGCCAAAGGGATCGCAAAAAACACCCCCCAGAAGCCCCACAAACCACCGAAAACGAGTACTGCCAGTACAATAACGACAGGATGCATCTTGACCGCTTCAGAAAATAACAAGGGTACCAGCACGTTGCCATCAAGCATCTGAATTATGCCGTAAGCGATCATCACATAGATGAACTCATTGCCCCAACCCCACTGAAAGAAAGCCACAATAGCCACAGGCAAAGTTACTACCGCCGCGCCAATGTAGGGAACCAACACCGAAAAACCAACGGCAATACCCAACAGCAAGGCATAATGCATCCCCAGCAGGCTGAATGTGACACTGCTGACACCGGCGACGATAACAATCTCTATTGCCTTACCACGAACATAGTTTGCAATCTGCTGGTTCATTTCGTGCCAGATTTTTTTCATCACCGGGCGCCTGCGCGGCAGCATATTACCCACCCAGGTGAGCATCTGTTCACTGTCTTTCAAAAAGAAAAAAATAAGAATTGGCACCAGCACAACATAAATAAGTACGCCAACCAAAACCGGTAACTGGCCAAGGGAAAAGGATAAAATGCCCTGCCCCCATTGGGTCACCTCAATACGCAAAGCGCCAATTAATTCCGTTACCTGAGCCTCGGTAAATAACGCAGGGTATTCTTTTGGCAACAACATCAATAGCTCTTGCCCCTGTACGAGCATTTTGGGAGTTTCATTAAACAGGTTAATTAACTGGTGCCAAAAAGCAGGCAGCAGAAACAACAGGCTCAACACCAACACACCTGTCAACAAGAGAAATGTTACTGTCACTGCCACATTGTGAGACACACCCCAGAGCTTCAACCTCGCGACCATGCCCTGCATTAAAAAAGCAAGAATAATGGCGGCTATCATGGGCGCCAGAACCACGCCCATGCTGGCAACTATAAGCATGCTTGCGACCAGAATAACAGCGACAAGCACCGCCTCTTCATCGCCAAAGTAACGTTCCAGCCAGTTTTGGAAAATCTTGATCATGACGCGCAGGTCTCACCTTTTTGTAAAATGAACGAATAGACACCATCGCTTATTTTTAAATCCAGCAAGGCATGCTCAGACAATCTGATATAGGCTTGCATGTCCCTTTTCGAACCTGGATCTGTTGCCAGCAAACGAAGGCATCCTCCTTGCTGAAGACGGCTCAAGCCCTGCTTGGCTTTCAGTAAGGGTAATGGACAGGCAAGCCCCGAAGCATCTATAGTCAGGTCGATTTTGTCAGGCTTCACGATAGTTTTTTACTCGAAATGTGAGAATTAGCGAACTCAAGAGAGAGATTGGCATCTAAACGATTATAATCCATATCCGAGTAATGCGAACGTAGCCAATAGTTGTAGAAAGCCAAACATTCCAAATTCATGCACCACCAAAGGTTTACACTTTGTACAATATTTCATCCAGAGTAGTACAACTGCTCGTTTCAATGCTGATTGGGCTCTCGCTGTCGAGCTTTGTCCTTGCGGCTGATTTGCAAATCCCTGATCTGGGTGACTCCAGTGCGGGCCTGATATCCCCTGCACAGGAATACGAACTGGGGCAGAAATGGCTTCAGGTATACCGGGCTCAAGTGCCCACCACCTCGGACCCCTTCCTGCAAACCTATGTGGAAGACTTAATCCGCCAGCTTGCCACCTACAGCCAACTTGATGATCGGCGACTGGAAATACTGGTTATTCACAACCCCACCCTGAATGCCTTCGCAGTACCCGGTGGGATCATTGGTGTGCACACAGGGCTGTTTCGCTATGCTGCCACAGAAGAGCAATTCGCGTCAGTACTGGCTCACGAGCTTGCCCACCTCAGCCAGAGGCACTATGCCCGTCGCGTGGAGAAGCAAAAAAATAGCAGCGGCCCGCTGATGGCAGCAATGCTGGCAAGTATTATCCTGGGAATGACAGCCGGTACCGATGCCGGATTGGCAGCATTATCAGCGGTAAATGCCAGTGCACTGGATGCTCAGCTGCGCTTTAGTCGACAAATGGAGCGGGAGGCGGATCGCCTGGGCATGGAAACCATGGTTCGCAGCGGTATGGACCCCTACGCCATGTCCGACATGTTTGAGAGCATGTTGCGAGCATCCCGCTTTACGCGAAGACCCCCGGAGTTTCTCATGACTCACCCGGTAACTGAATCGCGAGTGAACGATTCACGGCTGCGCGCCCAGCAATTCAACCGTAGCTTAACCGCAGCAAAACTCGACTATGAAATGGTAAAAGTGCGCGCGCAATTAATGCATGAGAAGAACCGAAGCGCAGCAGTGCAAATATTTAAGGATGAGCTGCGCGGAAACGACTTGAGTGATACCGCAGCGAGTTACGGCCTGGCGCTCGCCCGAACCCGGAATGGTCAAAGCGAGGAAGCGATGAAAATCATTGCTCCTTTGCTGAAACAATACCCTGAAAACCCCTATCTACTGGTGGCGAAAGTGGATATCTATGCAGAGCAGGAAAAGTACCACGAGGCGCTAAAAATCCTGCAAGATGTGCTGAAAACCAATCCGAACCATCACGCTTATAACACCCGCGCGGCTGAAATCTTAATGGCTGCAGGCCGTTACACCGAATGTAACGACATCCTTCGAAAACACGTCAAGCGCAGACCAAAAGATGATTACATCTGGTATTTGCTGGCGGAGGTGGAAGGTCTGGCGGGGAATATCTTCGAGGTACACCTTGCGCGCGCGCAGTACTTCAAGCTCAATGGCTTATTTGATAAAGCTGAAATCCAGCTGATGAATGCGCTTAAGATCACCCGCGCCAAAGACGAACAAACTCGCGCCAGAATCCAGCAAGAGTTGAAAGACATAAGAGAAATGCGGCGGGAGCTCGCTGAGTTCAGCTAAGTGATGTACCCGTTTAAGCGGATTCTGCGGCTGCCGACCAGCTACTTTGCGCGAGCCAATTGCTGGCGTCGTCGACGCACATCGGCTTGGCAACCAGGAAGCCCTGAACACAGTTGCACTGGTGCTCTCTCAGGCGCTGATAGATGATATCGGACTCAACCCCCTCTGCTACCACATCCAGTCCCAGATTATGAGCGAGGTTGATGGTGGAGCTTACGATGATCTCGTCCTGCTCACTTTCCAGCATGCTGGCCACAAACGATCGGTCTATTTTCAAGCTATTCACCGGCAACTTTTTAAGGTAGGCCAGCGAAGAATACCCGGTGCCGTAATCATCAATGGAAAAACGTACTCCCAGATCCGCGATCTTTGCCATTGCCGTCATGGCGCGTTCCGGGTCCGCCATGATCACTGACTCTGTGATTTCCATTTCCAGGTATTCACCAGGTAACTGATGCACAAACAGCAGCCGCCTTAGCTCCGGCAACAATCGCTCATCGGTGAGGTTGCGCGGTGAAAGATTAACCGCAATTGTCAGGTCGAAGCCCGCTCTGCGCCACAGTGCACATTGCTGAATCGCGTTTTCCATCACCCAGCAGGTGAGCGAATAAATCATGTTGGACTTCTCGGCAATCTCTACGAAATCGTTGGGAGGGATCATCCCCTGTGAAGGGTGAGGCCAACGCAGAAGCGCTTCGAAACCGTTGACCTTATGGTTCGCCATATCGATTTTGGGCTGAAAATACAATTGCAGGTGATCTTTGGCAATGGCCTGTCGTAGATCCCCTATCAATTCCAGGCGCGTAGGTGAATGCGGATCATTTTCGGGATCGTATACGGACACGCCTTTGTGTGCTTTTTTTGCGTGATACATGGCCACATCGGCGTAGCGCATCAGGGTGCTCAGATCCTGTGCCTGACTGGGATAAAAGGAGATTCCGACGCTCGCACCAATTTCCGTGCGAATATTTTCGATTTCGAAGGGCTCCGTGAGGCAATCCAGAAATCGGTGCCCCAGTACGATGGCCTGCTGTCTGTTGCGTATACGCGGAAGGAACACCGCAAACTCATCTCCCCCCAAGCGAGCAACCATACCATCGGTCTCAGAAAGCTCGGCTTCCAGGCGGGGCCCAAGCTGCTGTAATACCGTATCCCCAGCTCTGTGACCTAGGGTATCGTTTATTTCTTTAAAACGATCCAGGTCGATGAGCATCAGTGCCATGGTGCGCTCCGATGCATTGTGACGGATAGTGCTTTCAATGGTTTTGTACAGCAATGCACGGTTTGGCAAGCGAGTTAATGAGTCGTGGTTTGCCTGATGCTCCATGTGATCGACGTAGCATTTTTGTGCAGTAACATCACGTGTTACGCCCCAGGCACGAATCAGTCTGCCATTTTCCACGATACCAATGGCAGAGCTTTGTAGGTAGCGACGCTCTCCCGAACCATTGATTCGACTGAACTCCTGCTCATCGAGCTTGTAGCCGTTTTCTACAAATGTTCGCACATCCCGTTTACTGGACAGGGAACCACTGCGATGCAAAGGCATCCCCATTACCTCACTGGGTCGGGATGAGCCAAATAGCTCGGCCAACTTGAAATTACACTCTGACAAGGTCGCGCGCTTAAGTATCTGCTCTACCTGCGACTTGACATCCAATTCAACATCTATGGGTGGTGTTACATCAAAACACCAGATTGCGTCCGCGCTATTGGCAATAAACGCGCGGTAACGTGCTTCGCTCTCCTTTAAGGCCATCTCCGCCTCAACACTCTCCGTAATATTCGTTATCACCAGCATTACACCTGTTACACGATTGTCATCATCCAGCGTCGGAATTTTGTCAACATTGAACCAGTAGCTGTTGCCATCCTCTGTGGCTTGCTCCCTGGTTCCCCACTGAGGCACGCCACTGCGAATCACCTGCATGATCTCGCGATGGGTTTCCATATGGCTGTGCCAGTGCTGAGCCAGCTCGAGAAAGCTCTTGCCTTTGGTCTCTTCTAAGGGGCGCCAAAGGCGTCCGCGGCGATTACAGTCAAGCACCGTAGCCCAACGATCGAGAAAGAATATGGAGGAACGCATGGCGTCCAGAGCACGTGTCAGAACCCTGCTTTCACGAAGTAATGAGGGCTTAAAATTGGCTACACTTGAAAACTGGCCTGGCGAATTCGTCAAGTTCAACAACCTTGCAAGATAAACTACTGAGGGCCAAATCATTATAGTTGAGATTGACAAGAATGCTTCGCTGAAAAACCTATAAAGCAATAAAAACCGGGCTGGATATAACGCTTTTTAATGGGTAAGCGACAGAACAAAAGATTCCGCTATTTAGCCCTCGCCTTTGCACCCGGTCGACCATGCGAAAAGCAAGGAGCGTTGCCAAAGTGTTCAGATCAGGTCGAGAATGGACAAGAGCTACTAGCCGAGGGCGCTGCCACAGTGACGACAGTAATTGGCATCACTGTCATGCCCGCTTCTGTCACAGGCTTTACAGCGCGAAGATATTCGTGCTCTCTGGATCTCCTGGGCCAACTCGGCGGTAAAAATGCCCGTGGGAACGGCGAGAATGGAATACCCGGTCAGCATAGCTGCTGCAGCGATTACCTGTCCAAGCATGGTCTGGGGCGTAATATCGCCATAACCCACGGTAGTGATGGTAACGATGGTCCAGTAAATACTTTTCGGAATACTACTAAAACCATGTTGGGGCCCTTCCACCACGTACATCAAAGAGCCAAAAATAGTTGACAAAACCAGCACACAGATAAAAAAAACGAAGATTTTTCTACGCGACATAAACACTGCGCGCAGCAGGATATTGGCTTCAGATAAGTAGCGCACCAGCTTAAGAATACGGAACACGCGCAACACCCGCAGTAAACGTACCACCAACAGATAACTGGCCCCCGGGTAAATCAGGCTCAGATAGGTAGGCAGTATGGATACCAGGTCTACCACACCATAAAAGCTGGTCACATAACGTAGGGGTCTTGGATGACAGTAGATGCGAACTGCATATTCGATAGTAAATATCAGTGTAAAAGCCCACTCTAAGTAACGCAGGTATAACACCCACCTGGTGGAAAGCCTGTCGACAGAGTCCAACATCAGCGCCAACACACTGAGCAGAATCAGGCAAATCAGAAGCATATCAAAGCGCTTGCCCTTGGCTGTGTCTGTGCCAAAAATCACATCGTATAAGCGCTTCCGCAGATTCGGCCTGAGCCCGTTTTTAGTCTCTGACATTGGCTGTCTCCAATTTTTGGAGTCGAAGTATAACGCGAGAGCCCACAGCACTTTATAATCCCCCCCAGAAATGAGGAGTTTTAACCATGTCATCTAAACTTGTCTATTCGACAGAGACCGGTCGGGTAAAAGAAGAAATCGTCAATACGGTTCCGCGGGGTGATGGCATCATCCGAATTGGCCGAGAAACCAAGGGGCGAAAGGGTAAGGGGGTCACTCTGATCAGCGGTTTTGATATGAATGAGAAAGCGTTGAAAGCGATGGCAAAAAGCCTCAAACAGCTCTGTGGCACCGGCGGCACCCTGAAAGCAGGCCTGATAGAAATACAGGGCGATCAGAGGGATAAAATTGCAGAGTTTCTGCGAAGCAAGGGGCACCCGGTAAAACTCACCGGCGGCTGACAAGACAAGTGGCATGGTGTGCTTTTTGCTCAAGCCCCCTGTAACGCAGTATTCCCCCTGCATTAAGTCAATTTGTTGACTCAATATGAGGCATAAGCAATGGCATTTTCTGAAATCTGGCTTTTTGTTGACACCGGTCTGAAAGTAGCACTTGGCGCATCTCTCGCCGCCAGTTGTATCTGGCTTGGTAAAATCTGGCGTGACCGCCAACTGGGCAAGCCGGAAAAGCCACAACACAAACGAATAAACCTGCTTGAGCAGATCTCAGCTGATGTAGGCCATGTAAACCACAGTTTTGCAAAATACTCATCTCTGGTAATCGAATCCACCCGCTTCGGCAAGCGTTGGCCGCCCGCACGTAAACACGAGCTGGATCAGGTTAACTCCGAGCTGGTTCATGAGTTTGAACGACTTTCCGCCGCAGAGGCCAAGCTGTTGATGCTGGGAGAAAAGACTATGGAAAAAACCCTGCGCCTATACGCGGCGCGGATCGCCTTGTTCAGAAAACAGGTTTACGTTGGACGACAGGACATCAGCGAGCAGGAAATCGCCGACCTCAAGGCGTCCATCATGCAGTTGCGGGAACAGTTTTACGATATTCTGAGCCGTCGCTACGATAAGCTGCTCGCGGCTTAGCGCCATTCTCCTTGAAATAACTACGGATAATACTTGGCTTTCCGCATTTGTTCCTGACAAATTTGCGGTATACACCCCTTCCCTGGGGCTATCCGCATTTGTTCCTGACAAATTTGCGGTATACACCCCTTCCCTGGGGCTATCCGCATTTGTTCCTGACA
>CAJIBL010000982.1_pt1 | contig 10191 bp, 6 predicted proteins | sample 9199351 | NCBI WGS metagenome assembly CAJIBL01 (sample SAMEA7708304, study PRJEB35096) | sediment metagenome | biome: marine neritic benthic zone biome [ENVO:01000025]; feature: sediment [ENVO:00002007]; material: shallow marine sediment [ENVO:03000034] sea grass bed [ENVO_01000059] ...
CGTCGACGTAGGGTAAAGGCGTACCAAGAATGACCACTACACCAAACTCCGGTACTTTCTGCCCCCATGCTTTAATAAAAAGACCATGCCCTAACTCATGAAGCACTTTCATAAGGGGGTATACGAGCCAAACCAAAAACAAGTTGCCGGGAGAAAATATATAGCTTAATGAAGGAGTGGTAATACGGTCCCACTGAATGACGAGTTGAATCAATGCGACTGCCAATACCAAAGCCCATACATACAACATCGTTTTTGATGTTATGGCTTTCGCTAAGGGTAACAATTTGTCTAAAAATCTATCTGGGTTAAACAAAGGGAAGCGCCATACATAGGGGCTCTTTATAAGCTGCCGTATAGCCAGTTTATTTTTATTGCGTTGCCTACTGACAATCTCCTGCGTATCAGGAGGGAAATCACAAACCAATAAGTCTGCGACATAGAGGTATTGCACAAGCTCTATCAGATCTTCGCTGGTGGGTGCCGCATGCAAGCGACTGGTATAATTTTGCTGGCTCAACTCTATTATACGGGCTAGATTATTTCGTCCATTCATCAACGCGATTAACTCATAGGCGGTTTCATTAATCCGGTGAAAACGCGCGCCAACCTTGTCCTGCAGAAGATACCAGGTTTCTCCACTGTATTGTCTTAACTGAATAGAAACATTCCCGGTAAGAGAGGGGCTCAGTTTAGATAGCTTTTGCCATACAGCAGATGTGCTCATACAATTACCAAAGGTTCAAACGAAACCAGCGCCATAATTCGTGAAACAATATCCGGCCCAGCATTCGTTTTTCTATATAGACTTCGCCTTTGCCAGTCATTCCCGGCCGAAGCTGTTGCGAATATTTATCCAAACTAGCTTCAACTCTAAAATAGTTCCTACCTCCATCAAGCTCACTGATTGGGGTAATTCTGCTCACTGCCATCTCAAATTTTTCACCAGGCAAACTGGCCAAACTCAAAAGCCCCTTCTGCTGCAGACTGATGTCAGCAATATCTGCCTCATTAACACTTAGTTCAATAAAATATTTGTCGCTATCAGCTATCTCCAGAAGTAAGTCCCCCCTACTGACGGGGGCATTAACAGAATGTCTAATATCTTCAGATACAACAATACCGTCAATTGGCGAAATAAGGTAAGTACGCTTTAACTTCTGTTCTATAAGATTTAATTCAGCCGTTCCCTGATTTACTTTTGCCTTTAATATAGCTGCTTGCGCCCGGTCGCCACTAGCAAGCGCATTATCATACTCGAGCCTATATTGCTCCAGCCGACTGGAAACAACACGTCGCTCAAGCTTGAGTTCTTCATCGCTAAGCGTAACCAGTACCTGCTTATTCTTTACCGTGTCGCCAGGTTTGACATTTACGCTTGAAATAAATCCATCATGGGGTGATATGAGTAAATGCTTGTTGTGACTGACGAGTGATGCGCTGCTCGTAACGGAATGGTTTACTGGAAAAAAAAGAGCTACCCCCCCCATAAAAGCAACTGTAACTAGCATTTTATTAAACGGCTCATCTGTCCGAAAAATATTTTTCAGGATGCGCGCAAACGCTTTTCGCAGATTATCAACCACCCCCATTTCGGCTTTCGCTTTCCATGTAAAAACCGATGACGTCAGATTTAGGTATGCTTCAATAGATTCGCGCTCTTCAGGTAGCAGTTTTTTTCCTTTTTGTTCTGCAGTAAGCACACCAACAAGGCCCTGACTAGATCGAATCAGCAAGCTATCAACACAGTCTAAATTGTTGTTTTCCAGTAATTGCTTGTGGCATTGGGAGGGATATACGTTCAGGTCACCAGCGGCGTTTGAGCGCGAAACAAATATGTTCCGCCGCTTACTGAAAGCTTCATTCATTGCATCGATAATATTCTGCATTGGCTCGGAACGCTTGTCGAAACCTGCAGAGAAAGATACCGCTGTCAGACTTAGTTTATTGTTCTTTACAGTCCCAAGACAGACTCTGTGGAGGCCATATTTGGAAGCAAATTGATTGACCACGGTGGTTGCTGTTTCGGTAGTAGACTCATCCTTTAATATTGCAGCTAAGTAAGCAAGCGTGGCATCCGCTTTAAGAGGGTGGGCATCGCTAGCAGCCAAACGGTGTTGATACAACAAAAAACGAAGCCAAGTCATTCCCCAATCGAGGATTTTAACAACGGCTTCCATGTCTTTTACACCGTGCTTACGCACTAAAAAAACAGCCACCCCCCAAAAACCATCGTCATTCACGACTGGCGAAACAAGCGAAATCATTCCTTCGCCCTGCTTTTCAAGATGGAGTCTTTTTTTGGACAATCCGGTAACGGCTGAACCAACAATTGCGGCATTCGAAGACAATGATTTAGGCCACTGAGCCATTACCACATGCTTTCCATGGTCTTCCTTTACCAACATACCCGCTATCGCACCATTAATCATTCGGCACTCAAGCTTCAACCACAATTGTAAAAGAGACCCCAATGAATTCATTTCATGGTCTTCAGTAATAACAGGAGTCTTTTATTATACTCTTCTCAAAGCGCTTAGAACGCCACTCCGCGCACTAGGCCAACCGCTCATCGGGAAAACGGATAAGACAGGAATATATGTGAACCAATTAACAGATATTGGGGTATGAAAAATGATAGAAAAAACACATGATATTTTTAGCGCCACCCTTGTAAACGCCTTTTAAAAAGCGTTAACCGAAAACCGTACGAAAGACTAACTACCTGTATTAAAAGACAATAATACCCATATAATAAGATATCCCGTTGCGGTAGTTGGCGCTCGATCTCGAATTGACAGGTAAAAAAAAGCCGCATGGAGCGGCTTTTTTCTCAAGTACTAATAGTAGATCACATACTACTCGATAATTTTGGCAACAACGCCAGCACCAACGGTACGACCACCTTCACGGATGGCAAAACGCAGGCCGTCTTCCATCGCGATTGGAGCAATGAGAGTAACAACCATTTTGATGTTATCGCCAGGCATTACCATCTCAACGCCTTCTGGAAGCTCAACTGCACCAGTAACGTCAGTAGTACGGAAATAGAACTGAGGACGATAGCCTTTGAAGAATGGCGTGTGACGACCACCCTCGTCTTTAGACAGTACATAAACCTCAGACTCGAACTTGGTGTGAGGGGTGATAGAACCGGGAACAGCCAGAACCTGACCACGCTCTACTTCGTCACGCTTGGTACCACGCAGAAGAACACCTACGTTCTCACCGGCACGGCCTTCGTCCAGCAGCTTGCGGAACATTTCAACACCAGTACAGGTAGTTTTGGTAGTTTCTTTGATACCAATGATTTCAATTTCTTCACCCACTTTGACGATACCACGCTCAACACGGCCGGTAACAACAGTACCACGACCAGAGATTGAGAATACGTCTTCGATAGGCATAAGGAATGGCTGGTCAATAGCACGCTCTGGCTCAGGGATGTACTCGTCAAGAGTTTCAACCAGCTTCTTAACAGAAGAAGTACCCAACTCGTTGCCATCTTCGCCATTAAGGGCCATCAAAGCAGAACCAGGGATGATTGGCGTGTCGTCACCAGGGAATTCGTAAGTTTCGAGCAACTCCCTCAGTTCCATCTCAACCAGTTCCAGCATTTCATTGTATTCGTCAGAACCAACACCGCCACAGTCTTCAGCCAGCAGGTCAGCTTTGTTCAGGTAAACAACGATGTATGGTACACCTACCTGACGAGACAGCAGGATATGCTCACGCGTTTGAGGCATTGGGCCATCAGTCGCGCCACATACCAAGATAGCGCCGTCCATCTGAGCAGCACCAGTAATCATGTTCTTCACGTAGTCGGCGTGCCCTGGGCAGTCAACGTGTGCGTAGTGACGCGTTGGGGAGTCGTATTCAACGTGAGATGTTGCGATAGTAATACCACGCTCTTTTTCTTCTGGTGCGTTATCGATACCATCGAAAGCAACCATTTCGCCGCCCCAAACTTCCGAGCATACGCGAGTCAAAGCTGCAGTAAGAGTAGTTTTACCATGGTCAACGTGACCGATGGTTCCAACGTTAACGTGGGGTTTATTACGTTCAAATTTTTCTTTAGCCACTGTTCTATTCCTCTAAATTTTTGAACTTGAAAACAGTAAAGGGAGTTTAGCCATCGGTGTTAATTCTTATCGATGATTTCATCCGCAATATTTTTAGGTGCTTCAGCGTAACGCTCAAACTCCATGGTGAAGGTCGCACGACCTTGAGTTGCAGAACGCAGATCAGTGGCATAACCGAACATTTCAGCCAGAGGCACCTCTGCATCTACAACTTTTCCTGAAGGGTTTTCATCCATTCCCTGAATCAAACCGCGCCGACGATTGAGGTCTCCCACAACGTCACCCATGTTTTCTTCAGGAGTCACGACTTCTACCTTCATCATTGGCTCAAGCAGTACAGCACCGCCTTCCTGCGCCAATTTCTTAGTCGCCATTGAGGCAGCAATTTTAAAGGCCATTTCGCTGGAGTCAACATCATGGAATGACCCGTCATACAGCGTTGCCTTTAGCCCCAACAAGGGATAACCCGCAAGCACACCATTACGCATCTGCTCGCTGATCCCTTTCTCAATGGCAGGGATGTATTCTCTCGGAACAGCACCCCCAACAATTTCATTTACAAATTCCAGTCCTTCGGCGTTTGGATCTTCAGTTGGCTCAAATTTGACCTGTACGTGACCATATTGACCACGTCCGCCCGACTGACGAACAAACTTTCCTTCGATTTCGCTTATGCGAGTAATTCTTTCTCGGTAAGCCACCTGAGGCTTACCGATATTGGCCTCTACGCTGAATTCGCGGCGCATACGATCTACGATAATATCCAGGTGCAACTCGCCCATGCCGGAAATAATCGTTTGCCCCGTTTCCTCGTCAGTTCTAACTTTGAAGGAAGGGTCTTCCTGGGCCAACTTGCCCAGCGCAATACTCATTTTTTCCTGATCAGCCTGTGACCTGGGCTCCACTGCAACAGCAATTACAGGTTCAGGAAACTCCATTCGCTCCAGCACGATTTTGTGGCTGTCTGAGCACAGAGTGTCCCCTGTGGTTACGTCTTTCAGCCCAATAGCTGCCGCGATATCACCTGCAAGTACTTCCTTGATCTCTTCCCGGCTGTTCGAGTGCATCTGCACCATTCGCCCTACGCGCTCTTTTCTACCCTTCACAGAGTTGAATACCGCTGTGCCGCTCGCCATTTTGCCCGAATAAACACGGAAAAATGTTAAGGTACCCACAAATGGATCAGTCGCAATCTTAAATGCCAACGCGGCGAAAGGCTCTGCATCATCCGCACCGCGTGTTGCCAGTGTTTCACCGTCTTCCAGGGTCCCCTCAATAGCCTTTACTTCCGTTGGTGCAGGCAGGTATTCAATAACCGCATCCAACACCGCCTGAACGCCCTTGTTTTTAAACGCTGAACCACCTAGCACAGGAACAATTTCATTGCTCAAGGTCCTGGCTCTAATGCCTACTTTAATTTCGTCGTCGCTGAGCTCACCACCTTCCAGGTATTTATTCATCAGCTCATCGTTGGCTTCGGCGGCCGATTCAACCAGGTGCTCTCGCATCTGTTGGCATTTTTCCAGCAAATCCGCCGGAATATCTGCGTAGTCGAATGTCATTCCCATGTCGTCTTCGTTCCACAGGATGGCTTTCATTTTTACCAGGTCGACCACACCCTTAAACTCATCTTCTGCACCAATGGTCATTTGCAAAGGTACAGCGGTCGCCCCCAGTCGCTCTCCCAACTGGCTGACAACCATGTCAAAGTCTGCGCCGGCCCGGTCCATCTTATTGACGAACACCATACGCGGAACTTCATATTTATTGGCTTGACGCCAAACAGTTTCAGTTTGTGGCTGCACACCCGAGGAGCCGCACAAAACAACTACAGCACCGTCAAGAACACGCAGAGAGCGCTCAACTTCGATGGTGAAATCTACGTGCCCCGGGGTATCAATAATATTGATACGATGTTTCTCGAACTGCTGCTGCATACCGGACCAGAAGCAGGTTGTCGCTGCGGAGGTAATGGTAATTCCGCGCTCCTGTTCCTGCTCCATCCAATCCATGGTGGCCGCGCCGTCATGCACTTCGCCAATTTTGTGAGATAAACCAGTATAAAAAAGCACACGCTCCGTAGTTGTGGTTTTACCCGCATCAACGTGCGCACAAATGCCGATATTTCGGTAACGTGCGATTGGGGTACTACGTGCCAACTTCTTTTCTCCGGTATCTTTGTATAGCTACTAAACTAAAACCACTGAAATTTATTCATCCAACCGTAACAATTACGGATTACAAAAACGATAAAAGGCAGCTAATGGCTGCCTTCTGCTGCAATTCCCAATTAAAAACTGGTATAGCTAGTTAATATGCGAAACGCAGTAGAGGATCTAGAAGCGGAAGTGCGAGAACGCCTTATTCGCTTCAGCCATACGATGCACGTCTTCACGCTTCTTAACCGCGCCACCCTTATTCTGGGAAGCGTCGATTAATTCACCCGCAAGTCGCTGTGGCATGGACTTTTCACCGCGGTTACGCGAATACTCCACCAACCAACGCATTGCCAGGGCTTCACGACGTGAAGGGCGCACTTCAACCGGCACCTGATAAGTTGCACCACCCACTCGGCGGGATTTAACCTCTACCAAAGGTGCAATATTTTCCAAAGCCTCACCAAAAACCTCCAATGGGTCTTTGTTTAACTTTTCTTGTACCGTATCCAGCGCACCGTAAACGATTCTTTCAGCTACGGATTTTTTACCACTGATCATTACGTGGTTCATAAACTTGGCCAAAGTCACGTTGCCAAATTTTGGATCTGGCAGTACTTCGCGCTTGGCGACAACTCTTCTTCTAGGCATGTTATTAACTCACCAATTACTCTAGTTTCAGGTATGCCCGGGACGTTGAGTAAGGTTTGTTCACTACAACAGCAAACGAACGCCCGGCCTTACTGGTTCTGCTTGAAAAACGCTTACTTAGGACGCTTGGTACCGTACTTGGAACGACCTTGTTTACGATCGTTGACGCCAGACGTATCCAAAGAGCCACGAACCGTGTGATAACGTACACCAGGCAAGTCTTTTACACGACCGCCACGGATAAGTACAACACTGTGCTCTTGCAGGTTATGACCTTCACCACCAATGTAGGAAGAAACCTCAAAACCATTGGTTAAACGCACACGACATACTTTACGCAGTGCGGAGTTTGGTTTTTTCGGAGTGGTTGTATAAACACGGGTACATACACCACGACGCTGAGGACATGCTTCCAGGGCACGAACGTCACTTGCCTGAATTTTGCGCTTTCTCGGCTTACGAACCAACTGGTTGATCGTTGCCATTAATTAACTCCAACAATTCGCTTCCGGCCTTATGGGCACAAAAAGCTGTGATATAGATTTTCATTAACAAGAGCCCTGAACTCCACCCGGCCATTATCGTTCGGGTCAAAAGGGTTCTCCCCCACCATGTAATGCGGGTGGCGCATTGTAATGACACCACCCACTATCGTCAACATTTTAACCGCTGTATAAGAGCGGTTTATGCAATCTTTAAGAAGTACTCGATTTCAGAGCCTCTGTCAGAGCGGCTTCAACCTCAGCTGCGCTCACACTATCAACCGCAGAAACCTCTTCATCGCGCTTCCTGCGACGCTCCTTGTGGTAGGTCAAGCCTGTACCTGCTGGAATCAGGCGACCTACAACCACGTTTTCTTTCAAACCACGTAGATTATCGATCTTGCCGGTAACCGCTGCTTCCGTAAGAACACGGGTTGTCTCCTGGAAGGAGGCCGCAGAAATAAAGGACTCTGTCGCCAGAGATGCTTTGGTAATACCCAGTAGTTGGCGCTCAAATTGAGCTGGCTGCTTGCCTTCGGCGCGCAACTTTTCGTTATATTCCAGCACGTTGTTGTATTCAACCTGCTCGCCTTTAACGAATTCAGAGTCACCCATAGAGGTAATTTCGGCCTTGCGCAGCATTTGACGAACGATAACTTCAATGTGCTTATCGTTAATTTTTACACCCTGCAGGCGATACACGTCCTGGATCTCGTTAATGATGTAACGAGCGAGCGCCTCAACACCTTTCAGGCGCAAGATATCGTGCGGGTTACTTGGGCCATCAGACACAACTTCACCCTTGGCGACCGTTTCCCCTTCAAACACGGTCAACTGGCGGTGCTTGGGGATAAGTACTTCATAGTGTGTTGAACCATCAGGAAGCACCTCACCACCTACAGGAGTGATTACCAATCGGCGCTTGCCCTTGGTTTCTTTACCAAAACTGACCGTCCCGGAAATCTCTGCAAGAATCGCGGGCTCTTTTGGCTTGCGTGCTTCGAACAGGTCGGCCACACGCGGCAGACCACCTGTAATATCACGCGTTTTCGAGCCTTCCTGTGGGATACGGGCAATAACATCACCCACACCAACATTGTCGCCATCGGAGATGCTCAAAATTGCCTTGCCAGGCAGCATGTAGTGCGCTGGCTGGTTTGAGTTGGCTAATGTGAGTTCATTGCCATTCTCATCAACCAGCGTCACAGCTGGTTTAAGATCTTTACCTGCAGCCGGACGCTCACCTGGATCGAGAACCTCAATGCTGGACAAGCCCGTTAGATCATCTGTCTGCTTGCGGACTGACAGCCCTTCTTCCATGCCAGTCATCGCCACACGGCCAGCAACCTCGGTGATGATTGGATGCGTGTGCGGGTCCCACTTGGCAACAAAAGAGCCACCTTTAACCTCGTCACCATCCTTGACCGTTAGCACTGCACCATAAGGCACCTTGTAGCGTTCACGCTCCCGGCCGGCAGCATCCGCAACGGAGAGCTCACCAGAGCGGCTTACAGCAACCAGGTTCCCGGAAGCACCAGTGACGACTTTAATATTGTGCAAACGGATAGTACCGTCTTGCTTCACCTGAATACTGTCAGCAGCTGACGCCCTACTGGCAGCGCCACCAATATGGAAGGTACGCATGGTCAGCTGAGTCCCGGGCTCACCAATGGACTGCGCAGCAATCACCCCCACAGACTCACCGTTATTGGCGCGATGACCGCGAGCAAGGTCACGACCGTAGCACTGGGCGCAAATACCATAGCGGGATTCGCAGGTAATCGCGGAGCGAACAATAACTTCGTCGATACCCATGTCTTCAACACGCTCCACCCACTTTTCGTCGATGATTGTGCCAGCAGGAATCAGAATCTCATCGCTTCCCGGCCGAATCACATCACGGGCAACCACTCGACCAAGAACACGATCACCCAGTGTCTCGATCACATCGCCGCCATCGATAACAGGCTGCGAAGTCAAACCTTCATCAGTACCACAATCCGCTGAAGTGATAACAACATCTTGCGCCACATCCACCAAACGACGAGTCAAATAACCGGAGTTAGCAGTCTTGAGAGCGGTATCAGCCAGACCTTTACGGGCACCATGAGTGGAAATAAAGTATTGACCAACGTTCAAGCCTTCACGGAAGTTGGCCACGATCGGCGTCTCAATAATGGAGCCGTCCGGCTTGGCCATCAAGCCACGCATTCCAGCCAGCTGACGAATCTGAGCGGGTGAACCACGAGCACCGGAGTCGGCATACATAAATACAGAGTTAAAGGAAGATTGCTTCTCTTCTTCACCGTCACGATTGATGACGCTCTCTTCCGAGATGCCAGTCATCATGGACTTGGCAACCAGGTCATTGGCACGGGACCAGATATCGATGACCTTGTTGTACTTCTCACCCTGGGTCACAAGACCGGAGGCAAACTGAGTTTCGATCTCTTTTACTTCTGCTTCAGCACTATCGATGATGCCAGCTTTCTCTACTGGAATTTCAAAGTCATTCACACCGATAGATGAGCCGGACTTGGTACTGAAGTCATAACCCATGTACATCACACGGTCAGCGAAGATAACGGTGGCTTTCAAGCCAACCACGCGATAACAGAAGTTGATAATGGCAGAGATCGCTTTTTTGACCATGGGCTTGTTGACCATGTCAAATGGAATCTTTTGCTCAAGGCAGAACTGTTACGTATGTTGCATGTCTTTGCGGATCATGATATTCCACTAATGCCATTGAAAGGGCCAGCGCTAGCAGAACTAATTTATGGTGATCTTTTTCTCCGTTATTGTGGTGATCTGGACATC
>CAJIBL010000269.1_pt1 | contig 10107 bp, 7 predicted proteins | sample 9199351 | NCBI WGS metagenome assembly CAJIBL01 (sample SAMEA7708304, study PRJEB35096) | sediment metagenome | biome: marine neritic benthic zone biome [ENVO:01000025]; feature: sediment [ENVO:00002007]; material: shallow marine sediment [ENVO:03000034] sea grass bed [ENVO_01000059] ...
CGATTGCGATCAGAGTAACCTTCATTGTGAACACCTCTTGTTTTATTGAATGTCTTTTCAACATCAATAATGGCGCATTGTGACGCCGATACCAACAAGAGGTGTTCATCCCATCATCCCTGTAAATAAAAAACCCGGCGCGGGGCCGGGTTTGGGATGGGGTCGGAGGATAACTTACCAGCAGGCTTTATCCACGTCGTTCAGGAAGCCACGGTCTACACCGCTGCGAACGATTATTTCGTTCGGACACTGAACTTCACGGTACTCGAGTGCCGGGTTATCGGAGGCTTCGAACCAATCTACATAGAACATACAGCCCTCGTACATTTGCGTCAGGCCGCGTGATCCGAATACGCTCTGACACTTGTCCGCAAGACAGCTCTTGTAGGTGTCCAGGCTTTCGTTCCAGCCCAGGCTTTGCTTACAGGATGCAAGCAGGCCGCCGTACTGAACACCCAGCTCGTCTGCAGGAATACCCCACTGGTTAGAGCACGCGTTAAACGCGCCAACGCCGCCACCAGGCACCAGAATATCGAACTGACCACCGCTAACGTCGTAACCAATGTTAGTGGCCTGAACGATCATGCGCTTGCCAAGCATGGCCTTGGAACCGGGGTCGTCGCCACCGTTGTATGAAGTACCAGTGAAACGCAACTCGTAGCAGCGGCCACATACATCACCACTGGATGCTGCAGCATAGCCATATGCGAGGGTATCGTTAATTACCCATGGCGCCTGGCTCTGACACATATGCGCCGGGCCGCCGTTATCACAGGAGCTTTTAGCATTTACATCCGCCACCAACTGATCACTGATAGAGCACGCAGGCAGCGTTTCCACACCTTCAGGTACATTAGCCGTCCAGCTACAGTGAGCTTTACAGCAGTCCCAGTAGCGCGTGGAGTAACCTGAACAACCTCTCCAATCTTCACCACCGGAAGAAGAGCTGGAGGATGAAGAGGAGCTGCTGCTGGACGAGCTGGAGCTACTTGAAGAGCTGGAGCTGCTCGATGAACTGCTGCTTGAGCCACTGCTGGAAGAGCTTGAAGAGGATGAACTGCTTGACGAAGAGCTGCTGGAGCTGGAGCTGGATGAAGAACCATCACACTCGACGCCACCACCACTGGTTGGTGACTGGTCGTTAATGCAGGTTTCTTTACCGATACAGGTTCCGCTACTTTCGTTACCCCAGCCACTATCCTGGTTTTGACAGATTGGGAAGGAGCTGTGTCCCCACCAGTTACACACGCAAGACCCGGTGCTGCCGCTGGAAGAGGAGCTTGATGAGGAGCTGGACGAACTTGAGCTGGAACTTGAGCTACTGCTGGAGCTGGAACTCGAGCTGGTGGATGAACTGGAAGAAGAGCTGCTACTGGAGGAACTTGAAGAACTGGAGGAAGAGCTTGAAGAGCTGCTGGTATCGCCACCGCCCTCATAGCTCAAACCTGCCACTGAAGGTGTTCCCTGGCCAGTGCCACAGAAGCCAAACTGAATGGAAGCGTTTGGTGCAATGGTTTTGTTGTAAGCCGCTGGCGAAATGGTCACGCCGCTCATGCTTGCACTCCAGACGTTATTGAGACTGGTTCCATCCATATCGACTTCGATCGACCAGTCGGTAATCGCCGCAGAGCCACTGTTACTGATGGTACCCTGAGCACAGTAGCCACCGTCCCAACTGTTGTTGACAACAATATTCGCCTCGGCAACACCCTGCACGTATGCGCTGGCAGCACTTGCCGAGAAATAGGCAAACGCAGCCAGCAATAGTTTTGCTGTGTATCTAGTCATGAGAAAAAACTCCCAAATTTATTTCGTTATTGTGGGATAAACCCAATGGGGGTTAGCCTGCATAGTTGAACAGGCACTTTAATGCGATGGCCCAATAATCATTATTGCCGTTTGCCGCTGAACACAGTTATGCTTTTATTTTCACATCCAGTGCAAGGACCATCAGGCACTATTATATATGGGCGAGGGCTGCATCAGCCGTGAATGAAACCGGCTTCCCAATCATATCTGGCAATATAAAAACTTATTTTTTATTCCCAAATGAAATATTATGATACCCCTCGACCCTGACGGGGAGGAGCAACTGTTCCAGATCAAGGAACGCTCGCTTTATTGATAAACCAGACGAGAACAGGCAGCATAAATGCATAAACTAGCCTGATATAGCAAAATCTCCTCTGCCGCAGTTCACGTTCAGGCCCCTAAACAGTCTTTTCACTGTAGACAGGCTCACGGAACTCGGGTATCAATAACCCGTCTGAGCAGGAGTGTAAGAAACAAATTCTGGGGGAATAATGCAAGACCATGAAGGTGCCAACAATCTGGGTGATCTGCAACTGGATGACGAACCCAGAGAAGAACCGCGCTCCAGCAAAAGCTCTCCCTTCGGTCTGCTGGGGCTGATTTTACTGGTACTAATTCTCGCCGGCGCGGGTAGTGCTTATTATTTTACCCAGAACAAGGAACCCGCAGTGATTGTGGCGGCTGCGCCTGCACCGATTTCAACGCCAGAGCCAAGCCCCCTGCCCAGCCTGGCTCCAACACCACTTGCAGACACCGAAGAGACGCTGGAAATCACTCCAGAGCCACTACCGGAGCTCAATCGCAGCGACGAATACCTCAGCCATACCCTGATTGGCGAAAATAACCTGGCCTCCCTGGCGGAGCTGATGACACCAGAGGAAATCATCCGCAAATTTGTTCGCGCTGTATACAACATCAGCAAAGGTAATGTGGTTAACCAGTACCGTCCGGTACTGGGCCCCGACTCAGAATTCAAAGCCCAGGCCATTGGTCGGATGGTGGAGATCCCAAACCCGAAAGACCCGCAAGCGAACATAAAAACAGCTGTTTTTAAAAACCCGCCAAAAAACCAGGCCCGCTATAACCGGCACATTGAGCTGCTGAGCGAGCTTGACACAGACGCCATAAACGCCGTGTATCAGCGCTTCTATCCGCTGCTGCAGCAGGCATACCAGGAACTGGGCGAAGGGCCGGAGCAATTTCACACGGTAATGCTTGCGGCAATCGATATTTTGCTGGCCACCCCACAACTGGAGGGCGAGCCAGAACTGGTGCTGGTAAGCGTGCAATACCAGTTTCTGCAGCCAGAGCTTGAGGCCTTGCCAAACTCGCAGAAAATGATGCTCCGCCTGGGTCAATCGAACATTGAGAAGATGCGGATTATCCTTAACACGCTGCGAGCGAAGCTGGCCTCAGCCTCAATCTAACAGGTTTAGAACCTGGGCTTAGCCCGAAAATTGGCAAGGTTTGCAACGAGCTGCCGGGGCTGTCAGCCACTACACAACCCTCCACCTTCCGCCATGACAGAAATCAAAGTCCGGTGGCAGGTGCGACCATATGTCACATTTCCCTCAAACGATTAATGCCTAAAATGTCTTGCTCCATCAGGAGTAGATAATATGAATAATAAAACATTAACGCTGCCGTTCTGCCTTTGCTGCAGCGCCACTTTCGCCAGTGACCTTCCGATCGAAGTGGTGGACGTTATCGGCCACAGCAACCCGACCAACGGGCAAGAATTAAACTCACAGCAAGCCCTCAGCCGGCCTGTACACGACGCCGGAGAGCTGCTCCGTTCCGTAAACGGCATGAGTGCAACCCGCCGAGGCGGGCGCGGTTTTGAACCGATTATCCGCGGTCAGTCCCAAAACCAGCTGAATGTGATGACCGATGGCGCCTACACCTTTGGCGCCTGCCCTGGCCGTATGGACCCACCAACGGCCTATACCGCATTGGAAAACTTCGACTCGCTGACCATTATCAAGGGTCATCGCTCCGTAATATACGGCGCAGGAGGCAGCGGAGGAACCTTGTTGTTTGAACACAAACGACCGAGTTTTGAGCAACAAAAAGTTCTCGGCTCGATAAATCTGGGCCACACAGGTAACTCCAACACCAATACAGGCAGCGCCAACCTTGCGCTAGGAAATGACAAGGTATTTGGCCGCTTTTTTGGCGACATATCGAGTGCCGAAAATTATAAGGACGGCGACGGCAATGAAACAGCCTCAGCCTACGACTCCAACAGCCACGGCATTATCACTGGTGGTGATATCAACCAAAACCACTACTTGCAACTGAGCTACGAAGGGGTGAGTGAGGATGACGTGTGGTTTGCCGGCAATGGCATGGACTCCCCCTGGACCGACTCAGACACCTACCGGCTCAAGTGGCAATATCAGGGGCAATCACTCATCGACGGTTTTGAATTTACGCTGTACCAGAGTGATGTGAAGCACCTGATGGACAACTACACAGTGCGCAACCGCATGCCCATGAATATCAACGGCGCTGCGGCGCCCAGCAGCTCAGAAACACAGGGCGGCCGCTGGTTAGCCACCATCGAAAACGACACGCAACAGTGGCGCTTTGGCCTCGATCATCGCGCCAACGAACGGGATGCCGAACTCTATATGGACATGGGCAAAGACGGAAGTTACGACATGCTGATGTCCATTATGTGGCCGGGCGTCGAGCAAACACATACCGGCCTGTTCGCTGAAATGGATAAGCGGTTAGGTAGTGAAGACTTACTTCGCATAGGGCTTCGGGCAGATCTATTCTCCTCCGATGCCACCCGCGCAGACCAATCTGCAGGCATGATGGCTAGCGCCACCCCCAACACCCTCTACCAGAACGCCTATGGCGTGAGAGCCGAGTCTCGCGACAATACTCACCTCAGTGCCGTACTGGGATGGGATAAGAACCTGGCAGAAGAAATGGTATTCAGCTCCAATCTCAGCCGCAGCGTAAGAGCCCCCGACGCCACCGAGCAGTATATTGCTCGCTCGGCAATGGGCAGCAGCTGGGTTGGCAACCCGGATATCAATGCAGAGGTTCACCACCAGCTGGACCTGACACTGCTCAAACGCAATGATGCACAGCAATGGTCAGCCACGGTATTCTGGGACGAAGTCAGTGACTACATCGAGCGCTACAAACAGCAAAGCGCCACACTGTATCGCAATACCAGCGCGAAGCTTTACGGTGCAGAGCTAGATGGGCAGTACAATTTTGGCGAGCGCTGGAGCACAAGCGCCGCGCTGAGTTACCTGCGTGGCAAGGGTGACAACGGCGATCTCGGGCAAATATCCCCTTTGGAATTGCGCTTAAACCTGAATTACCAGCTTAGCCAATGGCGTATTGGCGCCGAGGCTATTGCCGCGGCCGAGCAGGATAACTACGACCCCAATAACGACGCAGGCCCCAGCGACAGCTTCACAATCCTCAACCTGTATGCCCACTGGACACCGGTGAAAGCCTTCCGGCTGCAGGCCGGGGTGGAAAACCTGTTTAACGAAACGTACAGCTATCACGTAAATACCGCCAACTCCGACCCCTTTAACCCAGACCCTGTAAGGGTGAATGAACCGGGTCAGCAAGTCTGGCTCAAGGCGCGCTATCAGTTCTAGTCGGCTGGTTTGAAATTTACGTACAGGATATGGCGCGCGTAAAAAGCCTTTTATGAGCAGGTCTTTCAAGTTGCACTTGAAAGCCTGCCCTCTCCATGACTATGGAATTACCTGGAGCCTCCGGCGTATTAGTATAAATGGAAGGCGCTCCTTCTGGTGGCAATGAGGCCCAGCCCACATAATTGCAAAAATATTTAATTTGTAATAAGCACTATGCACGCAATAAGCTCGTCAGCGCATCCAAATAAGCCTTGGTTAAAATCGCCCCACAAGCCCCACGGATGTTTCAATACTAAAAGAGCTTACATCAACATAATCATCAATTTCATATTCTACAAACTCACTCTCTATACGAGAATATATTCCAAAGTGCTCATTAAAATCATATTGGACATAGGGGCCAATTCGCGATGATAGCGACTCAACCTCATCGTGCTCTTGAGAAGTAATCCTTATGCTCGCCCCAAGCGAAAGTTTATTACGAAAATACCAGTAGAAAGAACCACCCAATACAAACTCATCTAAAGAATCACCATCCTCCTCATAGGAATTTATTTCTGTCTCGCCCTTTATTCCGAACTGATGAGCACCACCCCCAACCACCTGGTGATAGCGTATTTTCCTATATTCGGCATCCGAATCATCATCACCATCAATAACTTCATATATAAATCGCAGAGAAATTTTATCAGTAATGTAATAGCCAGCACCTACATTATATCCACCGATATCAACTGTTGTTTGCTCTGATGTTTGCTCTGATTCACCATCAATATAACCTGCAGATATGATAAGCCCGAAGTCCGAAAAAACATGCTGAGCTTCTATCCTGTACAATGTACTTTCATAATCAGAATAGTCATAGTCGTCGGATTTCGTGGAATTGTATTGCCTCGATAATTGAACGAAGCCATTCTGAGATAAAAACCCAGCTTCTCGATAAGGCACGTTCCCAGCACCAATTGCGCTAAAATATATTTTCCCCTCGATATAATTTGACGAAAGATCATAGTCAAAGTTATCGTCTTCAGAAAACCAATTGTCCTCATACTCATACTCATACTCGCGCCCACCCAAACCCAACTCACCTTGAGCCTCAAACTGATAATCAGCATAACTAGCGACCGAAAAAAATAACACAATTGTTAAAATTAACTGTTTATTAACCATACACTGGAGCTCCTTTAATCAATTACGGAAAACAGAAAGATTCGGAATAGCGTTCCCGCTGACTTTTAACACAGCGATCTGCACATGTCATGTGTATTTTTGGCTTTTGTTGTCCTATTCCGACTTAAATATTGGTTTAAATGGCGCGAGCGATTTGAAATATCCAATTGATGGACTCACGGATGCGCAGCGCACGATAACAGATGAAAAAGTAGCGCAGATAATTGAAAAGACGCCGAAGGAAAAGCCAAACAACGCGAAACATTGATCGACAACAGGCAGGCTAAATAATCCTGCGAACATATGTTAACCCACACTAGCAAAACGAAATATTTAAATGCCTGCATCTACTCCATTAACCCTACAAATACGTCATCATCCCCAATAAATTTATCTTGGGAACATCCGATTAGGCCCAAGTGATCTCTGTGCAAGCGGCAGCGTCTATCTACAGGGCGAATTTCGCAATTAATTGCCCGGAACGCCGACCACTTGCTATCAGAATGCTTATCGCGTGAGCACCGAGTCTCGCTACAATTCAGCGCAATCCTGAGCTGGGATAAGAACCTGGCAGAAGAAATCGCATTCAGCACCAACCGCATCCGCAGCGCCCGACGCCACCGAGCAGCCCATTGCTCGCTCGGCAATGAGCAGTAGCTGGGCAGGCACAACGCAGAGCCACACACAACAAGCTAGACCTACACAGCTCATATAAGCAAATGAACCAGGTCCGCAAGTGTGGCTCAAGGCGCGCTATCAGTTCTAGCCGACTGTCAGATAATCTGGCACCATATATGCTGTACTTACGTACAGTATTGCAATAACATAACGCTCCCACCCAAAACCCATGCAGGAGAATGTTATGAACCCAGTCGGCTGGTTTGAGATTTACGTACAGGATATGGCGCGTGCAAAAGCCTTTTATGAGCAGGTCTTTCAGCTTGCACTTGAAAGCCTGCCCACCCCCGGTGATGGCGCTATGCCGAGCTTCATCATGTATACCTTTCCCATGTCAATGGAATTACCCGGAGCCTCCGGCGCATTGGTAAAAATGGAAGGCGCTCCTTCTGGTGGCAACAGCACCATGATCTACTTTAATTGTGAGGATTGCGCCACTGAACAAGCCAGAGCCGTTGACGCTGGCGGCAAACTTTTTAAAGAGAAATTTTCCATTGGCGAACACGGCTTTGTTTCTCTGGTATTTGATACCGAAGAAAACATGATTGGCCTGCACTCGATGAAGTAGCAGGCTTATTCTCCCGGGTGCTCTGCATCGGAGCACTCATTTCCAGGTGCATTGTTAATGCCCTTGCATTTAATTGCCGGGTTAATATGGCCCCTTGAATGTTGCTTTCAAGTAAAAGCATTATTCACCCCCATTTATGAATAACCTTATTTTCACAATACTGGTGACATAATTTACCGAGGCACTTCTGCAAAATCCGGTAATGTCTTTCGCTCAAGTGCGCCCGCTTTGCTCTGCTATTAACTTGGCAATGGTTATTGTTAAGTTAAGAGGCGGTGCACGGAAGCGCCACCATTGTACCCAGGATAATGTAAGCCCTTAAAATACCAGCACATTCACGCATTTACACCAGTATTTCATGAGCGCGCAATTAAATAGACAGGATCATAGCTGTCCCATAAACTATTTCGTCGCCAGGTCGAAACCCTCAATTTTAAAAGGGCTTGGAGATTACGAGCTTTGGCGCAGACATGAATCCGGTATTTGCCACTGCTACACGTCCCTGTAAGCTCTACGCCAGCATCCATGCTGGCGAAGGTAGCAGTAACAAACACCGAATCCATGTTGTCATGCTTTGTGGGACAGCAATGAGACAGGATAATCTATTTAATTGCCGGGTTAATAGCAACTATGCCTGCTAGCAAGAGACACCGCTTGATTATGCAAAGGCGCCTCAAGAGAGCAGTATCGCCTCAAACATCAGTCCCGCTGGAAATATCGATGAAAGTCTATTTATTCTATTTGTGCATCGCCTTGTCTGTTTCGGCCTGCAATAGTCTAACAGGCAGCGCTAAAGAGCCCTTAGACAAGTCCCACTACGACATCCAACTGGAAATTAGTCCGGAAAAGCAGTTTATTAAAGTAAGCGGCCAGTTGAAATATCGATTAAAAAAAGATAACCCGGAAAAAATCTCTTTTAAGCTTCATAAAAGCCTTAAGCTAAGCCATTTCAGCGTTAACGGAGATACAAATTACCATCTCGACACAAGCACTAAAAACCCCCATTGGACACCTGACGCAATAAAAATAATCTATAACACCAAACAAAAACTGCAAAAAAATGAGGTACTTGTTGTTAAATTTGCGTATGAGGGTACGATAAAAGGCTGGCCAGACTGGAGCGCCAATGTTATTGGTGCGGACTGGGTTGAGATGGGCCTATATTTTCCCTGGTACCCATCAATCGGTGGCTCTTTCACTTACAATCTTGCTGTTGACATCCCCTCCGAATATAAAGCCTTTGCCCTCGGCGAGCGCTCAACAAACGGAGAGCTTCAAATTTTCCAGTCCAACACACCGGTTAATGACCTGGTTGTTTGTGCAGCAAAAAACCTGAGCGTTAAAAATAGCGTTTTATTGGGGCGCAACTTTAGTATTGCCAACGCCAGCCTTAACAACACCACAGTAAACGCCATTCAAAGCGATATTGGCAGTTTCTACCGACTATTAAATCACTGGTATGGCGATATTAAGCATGACAACATGGCTTTGGTCATATCAAAACGGAGTAAAGGCGGCGGCTATTCGAGAAAAGGAGGCCTTTTTCTGGGAGGGCTAAGCGACGCTAGCTACAGCAATTTACGCACAGACTACAACCAGTATATCGCGCACGAAATTGCCCACTTCTGGTGGCAGGGCGCCAAGGCAAACAGCTGGGAGGACTGGCTGAATGAAAGCTTTGCTGAATACAGCGCATTAAAAATCATCCGGGAACTGGATGGCGAAAACGAGTTCAACTTAAGGATCGCCAGCAAGGAGAAAGAAAGTTTAAATACCCCGCCCATTTGGGGCTTAGCACGGAATGACTCACAAGCGCAGGAGGTTTTATACGCTAAAGGCGCGGTTCTGCTCCACGAACTGGAAAACAAAATAGGCAAGTCACAATTTGTTAATCTTTGCAGGCAACGAATCAGTATGCAAATCAATACTACACAGGGCTTTCTAACACTGGTGGAAGCAAACGAAGGTGAAGCTGTAGCGCGCTGGCTGGAACAATCCCTGAAGACAAGGTAAAAGCGCTATTTGGCACTGTGATCATCACTTCTGATCAAAACTCACACAGTTGTTGTAAAAAAGCAAAGGACTCCATCCGGCTGCTCTACTCGGCTTTTACTAGCTTCTACCAGCGTCTATGAGTATGTAGTATGCTATTTTCTCCTACGATAACACCCGCGCTTCAGGGAATCACTCTCACAAACAACACTATTAAAAATATGAATATCACTACACCTCTACTGAAAATCGTTA
>CAJIBL010000901.1_pt1 | contig 10066 bp, 8 predicted proteins | sample 9199351 | NCBI WGS metagenome assembly CAJIBL01 (sample SAMEA7708304, study PRJEB35096) | sediment metagenome | biome: marine neritic benthic zone biome [ENVO:01000025]; feature: sediment [ENVO:00002007]; material: shallow marine sediment [ENVO:03000034] sea grass bed [ENVO_01000059] ...
ATTAACTTGGCAATAGTTATTGTTAAGTTAATAGGCGGCGCACGGAAGCGCCGCCATTGCCCGCAGGGCAATGTAAGCCCTTGAAATACCAGCAAATTCACACATTTGCGCCAGTATTTCAAGGGCGTGCAATTAAATAGATAGGATCATCCATTTAATTGCCGGGTTAATAGTACTGCTATGGGCATTTCTGTCCCTCGAAATCAAAAATCAATGTGAGCTTCTCGCTTATACCTGTAAATACTCTTGTTTTTATTGGCCGGCCCGCCAACTCTGAAGACACAAGGGTATACAGCTTTTAAAACCTCTAGTGCCATTTTCAGCGCCCTTGTGAGTAACTTCTGTCCTACACTGGTTGGTGAAAATATATACAATTTGAGAGGCAAGCAAGCGTGCAGGCCGACTAATGATGAAACCAAAAAGCCCCTTGATTTGCTGGCTGCGTGGGCTGAGCCTGGCGATGATATTGCTGGTGTGTGCCAGTGCTGGCGCCAGGGAAATACGTGTAAACCAAACTGAGCACCCTCTGGATGCCTATGCTGTAGGTGCGATACGTGTTGCGCTGAAAGGCATGGAGGGCTACACACTCAAGGTTACCACTGATCAAAATACCCAGGCACGGGCCATTGAGTACCTGGAGACCGGTGATATGGACCTTATGTGGCTGGCTTCCAATCAAACGGTTGAGAGCCAGTTGTTACCGATCCGCTTTCCTCTGCTTAAGGGCCTGCTGGGGCACAGGGTTTTTATCATCAACCCCTTGCAACAAAGCCGGCTTGCGCAGGTGGGCACCTTTGATGATCTGCGCAAACTCAGCTTTGGTCAGGGTGCTGGTTGCCGGATGTTGAAATCCTGCAAAGCAACGGCCTTCAGGTCATTACCACCAGTAAGTACAATAACTTGTTTTATATGGTTGAAGGAGGGCGATTCGACGGATTTCCCCGGGGAGTGCTTGAACCCTGGGTTGAGCTGGCCTCCCGGCGCGAATTGGGGCTCACTGTGGAAAACCACGTAGTTTTGATTTATAAACTGCCATTTTACCTGTTTGTGGCAAAAGGGAATTTCGAGCTGGCCGAAAAAATACATAGCTCACTCGATTCAGCCTTGGCCGCAGGCGATTTTGATGAGTACTTCTACGACCACAACATGGTTAGAGATGCGCTATCCCGCTCAAATCTCAAAGATCGTGTAGCGTTCCATATTGAAAACCCTTTTCTTTCGAAAGAAACGCCTCTGGAAAAAAGCGAATACTGGCTTAAGCTCAGCGATATTTAGGGTTCATCTTCCAGACACTTGTACACAAAAAAAGCCCCTGCGGGGCTTTTTGAGGTTTTTTTCAAGTGCTTTCTATGCTGACTAAATCGCCGAAATTTTGTCGATTTGCTCGGAAATCTTACCCAGCGCGCTTTGTACATCGGCAAGTTTGGCTTTTTCTTTTTCCACAACGGCTGTGGGAGCATTATCTACAAATTTAGCATTGCCCAGTTTGCCTTGCAGCCGGGCGGTTTCTTTCTGCAGTTTTTCGCTTTCTTTTTTCAGCCGCGCAATTTCGGCATCTTTATCGATCAGGCCTGCCATGGGCACCAGAATTTCCAGTTCTCCAGCCAGTGCTGTTGCGCAGAGAGGTTCCTGTTCGTTTTCTTCCAGCCAGCGAACGCCTTCGAGTTGGGCAAGCTTGTTGACGAACTGTGCGTATTCTTTAGCGCAGCGTTTGTCGGTTGCACTGCCATTTTTGAGGATCACAGAAAGCTGCTTTGATGGGGCGATATTCATTTCGCCGCGAATGTTACGCACGCCGATAATAAAGGCTTTTACCCATTCAATATCCTCACAGGCCTGCTGGTCTACAAGCGCATCGTCGGCAATGGGGTAGGGTGCCTGCATAATCGTTTCGCCACTAGCTTGTGCCAGAGGTTTTACTCGCTGCCATATTTCTTCGGTGATGTAAGGCATCATCGGATGCGCCAGGCGCAGAATAGTTTCCAGTACTCGAATCAGCGTTCGGCGCGTTCCTTTTTTGATTTCCGCACTGGCATTTTCGTCCCACAGAACCGGTTTGGTCAGCTCCAGGTACCAGTCGCAGTAGTCTTTCCAGATGAAGTCGTATAACGCTTGTGAAGCAAGGTCGAGGCGGTAGGTATTCAGGCCTTCGGCAACGGCTTTTTCCGCCTGCTGCAGGCGGGAAATAATCCAGCGGTCTGCCAGGCTTTGCTTGTAATTGCTGGAGCCGTCCTGGCCACAGTCCTCGTTTTCGGTGTTCATTAACACGTAGTTGGAGGCATTCCACAGCTTGTTGCAAAAATTACGGAAACCTTCGATGCGGCCAACGTCGAAATTAATATCGCGACCGGTCGAAGCCAGGGAGTAGTAGGTGTAGCGCAGTGCGTCGGTGCCGTAAGAGGCGATGCCGTCGGGGAAATCCTTGCGCGTCATTTTTTCGATTTTTTCCTTCAGCTGCGGCACCTGCATACCCGAGGTGCGCTTCTCCACCAGGGTTTCCAGGTCGATGCCGTCAATGAGGTCGATGGGGTCCAGTACGTTGCCCTTGGATTTGCTCATTTTTTGGCCGTGGCTGTCGCGTACCAGACCGTGAACGTAAACCGTGTGGAAGGGCACTTCCTTTTTGAAATAGAGGGTGAGCATGATCATGCGCGCTACCCAGAAGAAAATAATATCGAAGCCTGTGACCAGTACCGAAGAGGGGTGGAAGGTCTTCAGAAAATCAGTTTGTTCCGGCCAGCCAAGGGTGCCGAATGTCCAGAGTCCAGAGCTGAACCAGGTATCCAGCACATCGTCGTCCTGTTTTAATTTGAGGTCCGTTGCCAGCGAGTATTTGTTGCGAACTTCCTCCTCGTTGCGGCCGACGTAAACAGTACCCTCATCGTCGTACCACGCGGGAATACGGTGGCCCCACCACAGCTGGCGTGAAATACACCAGTCCTGAATATCACGCATCCAGGAGAAATACATGTTTTCATACTGCTTGGGTACAAATTTGATGCTGCCATCTTCAACGGCGTCGATGGCTTTTTCTGCCAGCGGGCCGGTTTTTACATACCACTGGTTGGTGAGGTAGGGCTCAATGACAACGCCGGAACGGTCCCCGTAGGGCACCTTGAGCTGATGATCATCAATTTTTTCCAGCAGGCCCAGTGCTTCCAGGTCGGCAACAATCTGCTTGCGCGCAACAAAGCGGTCCATACCCTGGTATTTTTTCGGCGCGTTGGAATTTATTTCCGCATCGTCATTTAAAATGTTGATCATGGCCAGTTGGTGGCGCTGACCCATTTCATAGTCGTTGAAATCGTGAGCCGGTGTGATTTTTACACAGCCGGTTCCGAATTCGCGGTCCACATAATCATCGGCGATGATGGGGATCTCGCGGTCGGTTAAGGGCAGTTTTATATTCTGGCCAATAAGGTGTTTGTAACGCTCATCTTCCGGGTGAACCGCCACCGCAGTATCACCGAGCATGGTTTCCGGACGGGTAGTGGCAACCGTGAGGTGGCCGCTGCCATCTGCCAGTGGGTAGCGGAAGTGCCACATGTGGCCTTTCTTCTCTTCATTGATAACTTCAAGGTCCGAGATGGCGGTATGAAGTTTCGGGTCCCAGTTAACCAGGCGTTTGCCCCGGTAGATAAGGCCATCGTCGTAAAGGCGCACAAACACTTCCTGCACGGACTTATAGAAGCCTTCGTCCATGGTGAAGCGCTCGCGACTCCAGTCGGGCGAGGCTCCCAGGCGGCGAAGCTGGCGGGTAATCGTGCCGCCGGAGTGCTCCTTCCATTGCCAGACTTTTTCGATGAATTTCTCTCTGCCCAGGTCGTGGCGGCTTTTGCCGTCGGCGTCCAGCAGGCGCTCCACCACCATTTGCGTGGCGATGCCCGCGTGGTCGGTACCGACTTGCCACAGGGTGTTACAGCCCTTCATGCGGTGGTAGCGAATCAGGGCATCCATGATGCTCTCCTGAAAGCCGTGACCCATGTGCAGGCTGCCCGTGACATTGGGCGGGGGAATCATTATGCAGTAGGGCTCGCCTTCACCGCTGGGGGCGAAGTAGCCTTTGGATTCCCAGGTTTCATACCATTTGGTTTCGATTGCCGAGGGTTGATAAGTTTTTTCCATGGATGCTTTGCAGAGTTAGAGTGAAATGACAAAAGGCGCACGATTATACATGCAGCGCTGTAACGCTGCAGTGTCGTGAAGGGGGGAAACTTTACTTTTTATCGTTTAGTTCTGAATGTAACCGTTCGCGTAGCTTTACGCGCAGTTGTTTTTCTATTTCGGGGAGGTACTCGGCGACCAGCTGGTCAATAAGCTCTCCATAGGCTTCTTCATCTGAATGGAGAGACTGCTCATGGCGGGCGAGGGTGCGTCCAACGTCTGCCAGATCCTCAAGCATTGAGGTTTTGTTCTGTTGCAGGCGGGCGCGTATATGGCTGGGAAGAAAGGGGTTCTCGCCATTCTCATTGGAATCGGCATGACGGTCTACTTCCGCTTGGTGATTCTGTTCCATGGCTTGCGAGTGTGCTTGCTCATCGAAAAGGGACTGTTGTCCAGGTAGTACATGTTGAGGTTTTTCTAATTCTTGATCAATCAAAACGATTTCTTCGTCCTCTAGGCCGGGTTGTTCAGCTAAATTTTTATGGGTTTCGTCTACAGCGGTTTCCTCGAGCGTTTTGTCAGGCTCGATAGAAACTTCATCCATTAGAGAGGCTTTGATTTCTTCCAGTTCCTGCAGCAATGATTCGCGTGTGGGTCTGGGCTTGTCGACAGCATTGGAGGGCACGGTTAAATCCACGTGGCTACTTGTAATGAGTAATCTTAGCGTCTTCCTTTGTTTCTGTTAAGAATCAGCACACACCTGGCTAAATTAGGTGGCAATTTTATGGCTTTCCAGCTGATAGCCCCTCGCTTTATAGAAGGCCCAGTGTTTTCGGGTGGCTTCCAATACGGGTGGTTCCTGCACCACTATTTCGGCAAGGCGCTGGAAGCGGCTGAATATCTGGGGAATTTCATTGCGCAAGTTTACCAGAACATCGTGGTGATTGAGGTCGTCACCTTGGTGGCTGATCAGCACCGGGGACTTCTCAATCACTGCTTCTGGCTCCTCTGCCCGGGCATGGGCAACGAACGATTCCGGCCTGAAGCTCCAGAGCAGTTCGTCCATTATCTGACTTTCTTCGGCAGTGCTGGTGGCGATCATCACCCTGCTTCCCTGGTTTACTGCTTTCTCAACCAGGCGACAGGCAAAGTGTCGCCTGTCCTGTTGTGAGGTTTTTTGCAGTATATAGAAGTTCACTCTGGTCATTTGTGCTTACCTTGCGCCCAGCAAGTAATTTATCAGCAGCGCCACGGGTCTGCCGGTGGCACCTTTTTTGGCCCCGGAATGCCAGGCTGTGCCGGCGATATCCAGGTGGGCCCATGGGTATTGTTTTGCGAAACGAGACAGAAAGCAGGCCGCTGTAACACTTCCTCCAGGCGAGCCGCCAATATTGGCCATATCGGCAAAGTTGCTGTCCAGTTGTTTCTGGTATTCGTCCCACAGAGGCATTTGCCACGCTTTGTCGACAGCCTGCTTACCGGCAAAGAGCAGCTCTTCAGCCAGCTCCTGCTTGTTGCTGTACACAGCGCTAGCGTGATGTCCCAGTGCAACCACGCAAGCGCCGGTGAGGGTTGCGATATCAACCACAGATTTCGGCTTGTAACGCTCGGCATAGGTGAGGGTATCGCACAACACAAGGCGGCCCTCGGCATCGGTATTGAGAATTTCGATGGTCTGCCCTGACATGGACGTAACCACGTCGCCAGGTTTCGATGCGTGGCCAGCAGGCATGTTTTCAGCCGCTGCCACCAGGGCAACCACGTGTACTTTGGCCTTCATGGCAACCAGCGCTTTGATGGCGCCGAACACACTGGCTGCGCCACACATATCAAACTTCATCTCATCCATGGCGGCTCCCGGCTTAAGGCTGATACCGCCGGTGTCGAAGGTAATGCCTTTGCCTACCAGCACATGGGGTTTGCTTTTACCTGCGCTGCCTTTGTACTCCATAACGATAAGCTTGCCTTCCTCCGAACTGCCTTTTGCCACGGAAAGGAAAGCCCCCATGCCCAGTTTTTCCATTTGCTTCTGGCTAAGGCTTTTGCTGCTTAGTGCATCGCCGGCATCATCTGCGAGTGTTTCGGCCAGTTTGGCAAGATAGGTGGGCGTGCAGATATTTGCTGGCAGGTTACCCAGCTCCCTTGCGAGGTTCACCCCTTCGGCAATGGCCGCACCTTTGCTGATGCCACTGCGAATGAGTTTTACATTTTGCGCCTCGCTGGAACAGCAGAGCACTTTTTTCAACGGCGGCAGTGGCTCCGGTTTGCTTTTAGTCTCGGTGTAGCGATACAGGCTCTTGCCAATGGCAACGGCAAGCATTTCGCTGGCCCACGCCAAAGATACTTTCTCGCCTTCCAGCAGGAAGTCGCAACCGCAGGAGAAAATGTCGTCGAGGTAGATACAAGCGTCCTTGGCTGGGCTCTGAGCGAGAGCACCGGCCAGGGATGCAAAGGCCTGTAGCAAGTTATCTGCTTTGAATTCAGAGGTTTTTTTCTCCTCAGGCTTGCCCAGGTGCACCAGTAACACCCTTTGATAGGGCTTTTCACCCCCGCCCAGCACCAGCCAGCGCTTTCTTCCTGCCTTGGGTTTTAGATCACCGCTGCTAACAAACGCCGAGAGTTTGCCTCCGGTGTCTTCATCGATTGCTTCGGCGCTGGAGAGCAGTTTGTCGTTGCAGACGAAAACAACGGCGCACTGAGTTTTTTGTGTAAGAACCTGGGAATCTTTCGCTGTAAATTGCATGGAACAAGCCCTGTGATTTTTTCAAAGGGGCTGAGTTTAAGGCTTACTTTTGCTAGCGGCAAATATGATTAATAAATGCTAGAATTTCGCGCTTTGCAGAGCCAGCCCAATTACGCCCTCCCGGCGGGTTAATTCTCTGGCTAAAATAGCAACGTGAAATAGAGAGCCACCAATAGCACTCCAATGATTATCTTTCGATATCTTGCACGTGAAGTGCTAAGCAGCATGTTTGCGGTTAGCCTTGTGTTGCTGATGATTATTATCAGTGCCCGGTTTGTTAATTACCTGGCAGAAGCGGCTGCGGGTAAACTGGATGCAGGGGTGTTGCTTACCCTGATGGCCTATCGTCTTCCCGCCTATCTTGAACTCATATTGCCGCTGGGGCTGTTCATCGGGATTTTGTTTGCCTACGGGCGGCTCTATTTGGACAGTGAAATGACGGTGCTGCATGCCTGTGGTATGAGCCAGAGTCGCCTGGTTGCTTATACCACGGTTTCTTCTTTAGTGGTTGCCGCTTTAGTGGGTATGTTCAGTTTGTACCTTGGGCCCGAGGGTGTCAGAGCCTCTGAAGCCCTGCTGCTGGAGCAGCGTAGTAGAACGGATTTCGAAACCCTCAAGCCCGAACGCTTCCATAATCTGGATAACGGCACTGGCACCAGTTATGCTGAGTCCATAAGCGAGGACAAAAAGCGCTTGCGTAAAGTGTTTATGGCAAAGGTGTCCCCCATCGACCCCAGTGTGGATCTGCGTGAAGCCGCCAGAAGTGAGGTGGACCTGGCGGTTGTTACGGCCGAATCCGGTGAGACCGTTATTGACGCTGAATCCGGTAGAAAGTACCTTTTGCTTAAAAACGGTCGGCGTTACATTGGTGCTCCTGGAGAAATGGACTATCGGGTTGTCGCCTTCGACTATTACTCACAAATTCTTCCCGAACCTGACTACGCGGTAAAACCGAAGCGCTTTACCGACGGCCTTACCACCACAAAACTCTTGCAGCAGGGCACAAACGAAGCCAATGCCGCCCTGCAGTGGCGGCTTTCCATGCCGATATTGGTGATGGTAGTTGGCTTTTTGGCTGTGCCCTTGAGCAGAACGCAGGCTCGTCAGGGCCGTTACGCCAAAATGCTTCCGGCCATTGTGCTGTATATGGTGTATCTGGTGTGTGTGAACGCCGCTCGAGGAATGATAGAAGAAGGTAAAGAGCCACTGCCTGGCGTGCTCTGGCTGGTACATTTGCTGTTTTTCACCCTGGGGATGCTGCTCTTTAGCAATCCACTCTCCTTATTTCGCATTAAAAAAAGCAAGGGGAGTGAGGCGTGAGAAAAATAAAACGCTACATTGCCCGGCAGGTATTGGGTGGAGTGATAGGGGTTTTACTGGTTATTGTTTCCCTTGACGCCATTGCAGACCTTGTTGACCAACTGGGCCAGTTGAAAGGTGATTACCACTTTGTTGAAGCACTTTTTTACGTACTGTTATACGTGCCTTCCAGTGTCTACGACTTCCTTCCTTTAGCCGCATTGGTGGGCTGCCTGATTGGCCTCGGTATGTTGGCCAACACCAGTGAGCTAGTGGTGATCAGGGCGGCTGGAGTCTCCATCCGGCAAGTGATTTGGGCGGTTATGCGGCCGGTATTTATTTTTATCTTCGCCGGCGCATTGCTCGGCGAATACGTGGCCCCCTATACAGATCAATTTGCAGACAGTCGTAGAGACTTACTTCAGGGTCATGAAAAAGCACTGCAAAGTGAACGTGGCTTGTGGTTCAAGGAAGACAACGAATATATGCACTTTAATGCAGTGCTGCCCAACGGCCGCTTGTATGGTATTACCCGCTACCGCTTTGATGAAAGTGGTCGGCTTTCTCAAGCCAGTTTTATCCGTTCAGCGGTCTACCAGGGAGGGCGGTGGTCGGAACAGGAAGGTGTGATCACCATCTTTGATGAGGAGGTGCTGCGGCGGGAGGAGTTTATCACCCGGGACTGGTACACCGAACTGTCGCCGGAGCTGTTGAACGTTCTGGTGCTCGAAGCGGATGAGCTGCCCATGCAGAGGCTCTACGCATACGCTAATTATCAGGAAAAGCAGAATATCGACTCCAGTGAGTACCGTCTTGCATTTTGGCAGAAAGCGCTTCAGCCTCTGGCCACCCTAAGCCTGGTAATGATTGCTATTTCTTTTATTTTTGGCCCGCTGCGGCAAACTACCATGGGCTTTAGAGTGTTTATCGGGGTTATCGTAGGCCTTATATTTCAGACCAGTCAGCAGCTGCTTGGGCCAATCTCCATTATTTTCGGTTTTTCCCCGATGTTCGCCGTGCTGGTTCCTATTCTGGGTTGCTTTGTGTTCGGTTGGGGCTTGATAGCAAGAGCTCGCTAATCAAGCTTTCTTCTGTTTGAGACTGGGAGTGACTATTACGCGCGTATTGCTTAGCTTGTCGTGAAGACAGTCGCCGCTTGCATCAAACCATCTCCAGAAATAGCCAAGGCATAACAATAATAGCGAAAGTAGCGCGAGGGGCGCGCGTATTGCCGCGAGCTTCAAACTCGGTAGACCGCTGGCCGGCAAGTGTTCCACCGCAATAACTTTCAAGCGCCAGGCCTTCATACCAGCCGTTTGTCCGGCTCGACACCAGAAGAATACATAGAAACCCGATAAGGTCAGGATCAGGCCCATAAGTACCAGTGCGTTTCCGAAGTCTGAGGTGACCATGGGCTGGTATTCTCCACCGCTTGTATCTCCCTTTAATAAATACATCGCTAAAGTGGCCAATGCACCGTAGGCCATGGTGAGGGCCAGTAGCAGAAAGCTGTCATAAACCATGGCGGCGAAGCGGCGCCATAGGGGGGCGCCTTTTGTGGTATCTGGGGTCTCGAGCATATTCGATAAGAACCTGAGCAAAAGGATGGATTTTAGCGGTTGGTCTAGGTTTGGCACAAAGTTAATTTGATTGTAAGGGAAGTTTTTTGCGGCCTTAGGAAAAAAGCCGCTGGTGTGTTCTAAGCGAAGCCTTACAGGGCGGCCTCGAAGCTACCGAGTTATCGCCAGCGGTCTAGCATCCATGCCACGGCTATAGCGTCATAGGGAGGCGCCTTTTGTAGTGTTTGGGGTCTCGAGCATATTGGATAAGAACCTGGGTAAAAGGATGGGTTTTAGCGGGTTGGTTGGGCACAAAGTTAATTTGATTGTAAGGGAAGCATTTTACGGAGTTAGGAAAAAA
>CAJIBL010000929.1_pt1 | contig 10016 bp, 13 predicted proteins | sample 9199351 | NCBI WGS metagenome assembly CAJIBL01 (sample SAMEA7708304, study PRJEB35096) | sediment metagenome | biome: marine neritic benthic zone biome [ENVO:01000025]; feature: sediment [ENVO:00002007]; material: shallow marine sediment [ENVO:03000034] sea grass bed [ENVO_01000059] ...
CTTCACCTGCTTTGTTCGGGCCTTGGAAAAATAATATTTTTTTTTCCGCCCTCCGCCACAAGCGCAACACTCGATACGGGTGGGTGGTTAACCCTTTCCCGACAGGGACTTGCACCCTGCAAGATGCATCAAGATTAAACTTGACGCTCTAACGCTTTGCTCAACGGACCATACTGTGGAGTAGATTTTTGTGTAAAATGACGCGAAGCGGCATACAAAAATGTGCGGAGCAGTATGGGTCCGCGTGCAGCAACTTGTTAGGAATTATTTTGCAGCTCAATGTACACACCCGCCTGTATTAAATCCTCATTGAATATACGCAACTTTTCCAAATGCACCTCGCTTATGATATACCCCTCGCTCTTCAGCAAGTCAATCAGAGGCTTTACAACCGACGAGCTTACGATTGCTTTCGATAGCGGCTCCCTTAGTGGTTCCAGCGCAGGGTTGTGCATGTTACCCGAGGACTTAAGCGCATTAGCCAACACTATTGGACAGCAAGATTTTAGGGTTTTCACTAATTCAGCGTGAAGAGGTAAAGCAAGATTATCGTTGTATAGGTTTACTGATATACCTCTAACGTAGATACCATCAGGCAGGTCGTTCAATATTTCAGAAGCTGATTTGCCTGATGAATAATGTCCTCTTATTGTAGCTGTACCCTCAAAAACCTCATTCAAATATAGATCCCACTTGAACTCCTGAGCGCACGCAACCGAACAAAAAAGAAGCATGAATTTTAGAGTACAGATTCTTATCATTCTGGAATTCCTAACGCCGTTGTAAATTGCAGTTTTGGAGGAGCCCGTTTGTGCTATCAAGCACAAAAAGGAGCGACGGAAAAACTGTCAATTTGACAACCTTGTTAAGGGCTCTTGACGATTGCACTGACTTTCTCCTCCAACTCCTCAATTAGCTCTTGATCCATATACTGATATTCGTCGGGAATATCCAATATGTGTATTGGTTTATGATCAAGCATTCGTGTAAATTGGGCGACAAGCCTATTCCTGTGTTTCTTTTCCATCACAAAGATAAGGTTAGCCCAGCGGATATCCGCTGGGCTAACAGTTCGTTTTGCTTTAGGGCTCGTACCAGCCGATCTAGCTTGGTAGCCAGGTCTTTTTCTCCATATTTCCTCAGCAGTGGGACTTCTCCACTGATTGCGACTACAGATGAAAAGAAGGTTAATAGAATCACTCATCTAGTGGTAATTCCTTATCCAAAAATTGCCTACCTCTTTTTCGTGGGTAGTCAATTCCTAGCTGCTTTGCTCGCGCTAGCTTTTCCTTTCGTAGATACATATGCTTCCATATTTTCTCTGGCTTAAACAATTCATCAGAACCCATGCCACGGTTTCGATTTATTCGATCTTTGAATCGTCTCCAAGACCTACTTCTTTCTATACTCATTTTAAAATTCCTCATCGTTTTATCGGGTTCAGCAGCCGCGATAATACGGAGAGAATATTTGGACTTATTGCCCCTTAACTAGGTTATAACGGACACCTTGTCCATTAATATACTTTCTCAGACAAAGTGGACAATGGTGTTTTTGCTTGAAATTTCAATAACTTAGGCGGGAAATATCGCTTCCTGCTTATTATCTGATCTGTCCACTTTGCCATAAATTTATACCTTTTAGCCATCTCCTGTCCATTATGTAAATGAGTGTCCGTTATGTAACAGATAATACTGCAAACTGGACACATGTTTTTCTCATATAAATCAATAACATACATGTAATCTCTCATTTAACTGACCATTAACCTACTTGCTCTATATACCATATGCAATTATTAAACTGTATGTATAAACAGTATAAATGGAGGTGATTCAGATGAGCTACTCGATCAGGATAATCGAGGCGGTATCATGATGAGGATATGAAAAATGGACGCGATGTGGTGAGTCTTGCAGATGATTAAGAAAAATGGAGCCTGAAGCTAGTTGTCCGCTTTGTGGAATCAGCGGAAGCTAACCTGATTTTCTCAAAGTCTGCTAAGGGTCGTCTTCAGCCCTTAAGTATAGCTCACGCAATAAAATGAATTAGGGGCCATACTGGTCACTTAACGGCCAAAAGCGGACGTTCAATGTGTGGAAGGTAACACTTGTTTTTCCTCTAGTTTCGTGCCATGCCCGGCACACACGCTCCGCTAAAGCGCGCCGCTTGCGGCGCCGCATTTGAGCGGATTGTTAGGCTCAGGACTCAGAGGAACCACTTATTCGATTAATATGACTATCTATACCTTGATCAGGAAATTCACAAAATTCCTCAATCGTATGATTTCGAACAACCTTCCTTTTCGAACCGGTAAAGATATATGAAGATACTTCTCCAGGCTCTTTGCCATCCAGCAATCCGACTGGAATCCAAAAATAGGGTTTGTTGCGAAGTCTATTTGGAGTTGGCGATCCGCAAAATTTGCAAAAAGCGGATGTGAAGCCTGTATCCTTTACCCAGCTCACTATTTCCTCTTCTCCTGATAGGAATTGAAACTTGGCTTCCGGTACAATGGTAGCCAAATTTGATTCGGTTCCACTTTGCTTTTGGCATAGTGTGCAAAAGCATTGATAGATATTTAGCGCATCAACAAATACCCTAAAAGATACTTTACCACACAAACATTTTCCTTCCATTCCCCCACCCCCGAGATCGTGCTTTATCGCTTTACTTTTACGCTTTTTATTCCTTCTGGCTGGCTTTGTTAGGCACTTACCGGCCTCCTGATACTTCGATGAATGAGCCAGTTGTGTAACTTGACTCACTTGAGGCTAGCCATGATATTGCCGCCGCAACTTCTTCAGGTTCGCCACCGCGTTTAATCGGTAACGAGCTCTTTAATCTATCTACTCGATTTGGTTCACCACCAGATTTATGCATCTCCGTGTAGATGAATCCCGGACGAACGCAATATACTCGGATGCCTTCTTCTGCAACTTCAGATGCCAAGCCAAGAGTTAATGTATCTATTGCCCCTTTTGATGCTGCATAATCAACATATTCGCCACCAGAACCAATTCTTGACGCGGCAGAAGACACATTGACAATGACGCCACCGTTGCCGCCATTATTCGTGGACATCCTGGTGACCGCCTCTTTGCAACACAGGAAATAACCAGAGACATTGGTCATCAGTACTCTATTTATTCTTTCGGCATTCATTTCAACGACACGACTCTGCTGAAAAAGTATTCCAGCATTATTTACTAGCACAAAAGGCGTACCTAATTTCTGGTCGACTTTTTGAAAAAGCATCTCTACTTCATGCTCTGAAGATATATCTGCCTTGATCGATACAGCATTAACGCCATAAGCTTTAATTGTTTCAACAATATCATTAGCCGCGACTTCGTTTGATAAGTAATTAACGCATATATCATAGCCGTCCGATGCAAGACGGATAGCGGTTGCAGCGCCGATGCCTTTGCTAGATCCAGTTATAATTGCAATCTTATTCATATTAATGATCTATCATGATGATGAATTAACGCTCGCTACAATGGGCTGAAACGTGGGCGCGAAGCACCGTAGTGGGGGTCCCAGCAGGTGTTTTTTACGTGTGACTTAATACAACTGTTATGCATTTTGTAGCAATGGCTCATTGATTACTTCCAGCGCTCTATTTCGAAAATCTTCAATCTTCCCAATTCTGATGAAACAAATTGACTCAGTATCCTCTTCCTCATTTTCATCTTTTACTTCAATCGGCTCAAAACAAAGTAAACCATTATCCAACACTCCTTCAAACTTTATTGATTCTTGTTCATTTTCATCTTCGTCAAAAACCAACTCGCCAATAATATGGAATGACCGCTCAAAACTTACAAATGAATGCAGATCAAATATCTTTCCAGCGGCCTCTTCGTTTGCTGTAATTACTACTCCCTTACCCTCAGAATTCATATTCAATAGAAAATAAGGCAGATAATTGCTCGCATGCAGCCCCTCCCATTTCCCTTCGATATCACTGAGGGAAGGGTTCTTCACTACTGTGTCAGGCTTAGAGCAACCAAACAATATAGAAACGAATACTAAAATACAGATTAGTTTATTCATAATGGCCTATGTATAAGCTCCCTTCAGCTGCGCCGAAAGCGGAGCAGTTTTTGTGTTATCGTTCGAGCGAAGCGAGTGACACAAAAACTGTGTAGCTATCGGCGTCAGACTGCAAGCGCTTGTTAAATATTTTGCCACTGTTTACCACAGCGCTTACACATTAATAATTTTCCTTTAAGCCAAACATTTTCTGAGCGGCACTTTATACAGGTTGTGCCCCCCTGCTTAACAGCTCCGCAATTTTTGCAACTACCGTGTTGCTTAAAGGTGCTATTAGCCCACTGCTTAGGGATATGGTCTAGGCAAAACAAGCAGCGATTAGCAATCATGAACCGCCTGAATACTCGCTTCTTGACGTGTCTAACCGATGGTTCGTCTACAGGAGCTGATCTTAAACGCGAATTACCCAATTGCTTTAAGAATGGCCTAGGATGTTTACCCCATTCTCCGGTTGTATTTCTCTTTTGCCTATTCGTGATTCTATTCATGGGAAATCTAACAGTATTATTAGCCGGAAAGTTTCTGTGTTATAACACGCTTTCTGGCGAAAACCTCGTAACAACCACAGCCCCCCCGCATCAGCGCTCCGGTTTATTTTGGCGCGATAAACAATTGTGCAAATACGGAAACTTTCCGCCCTAATGCAATTATACGGAAAACCCACCTTGCCGCAGCCGATCTAGCCTTATTCTAAGGCTCGAAATTCGCCAGCCTCTCAACCTTAGTTACGACCGCTAAGGGTCGTCTTAAGCCCTTAAGTATAGTTCACACCAACAATGATCTAAACACCAGGATGGTCATTCAACGGATGTTAGGGGACGTTAAGGATCAATGACTCTGACCCAAGCTGTGACTATTATCTACAAGCTCTTTAGCCCTTTCGTGAATAAGGTGCATACAATTATGCCTGACCGGCATACACATTCGAGCCAACTAAAAGCAGAAAGAAAAATGGATATTTTTTCGTAATTAGAGGCTTTGGACTGCTAACGCATCGGTAAGCGTCGCCAAAAGCGGGAGTCCGGTTTTTGCATTATTTTTGCGTAGCAATTGCTAAAACGTAACAGAGCTTTGAACGTCCGACTCTACCGGCGTTGAACGTCCGACTCTACCGACTTGTCAGGCATGTTTAAATATCCAAATTTGAATCTTGAAGTACGAGCAACATATATACTCGATTGCCAGATTGAGCCGTCTCCTCCCAATCGGAATTATTTAAACCTCTATAAACCGGTTCAGCACCGGATTCTCCTGCCAGATACACTTCCAAAGTGTCCAGCACATTGCTTGGAGTAAATGCGTGCTCAGGGCTGTCAATTTGGTCTCCCTGATATGACATAACGTGTGAATCTACGCCGAACTGACGTATACCTTCCAATAATATGCCGAATAAAACATGTATTTTCAATAATCCTTTCCAAATGCATCTATCTCCCTCTAAAAGCCTCAAATCTCGCTGATAACCGACCATCACTTTTTTGATAGGTGTCTAACTGATACCTCAACGCGACAAAGTTAGTAAACGCTAGCATACTTTCAAACTGTCGCCAAAAGTGCCACCTCAGCTCTAAGTGCCTTTCATTGTATTTATGACATTCCCCCTATTTTATTAAAACAGACTATTACACTTACTCTCCTGATTCCTTAAAATGCATTGCTTTACACGGTTAAACCACAGAGGAATAAGTATGAAAACCGCGCTGGATTTAGTTAAGGAAGCAAAGGCTTCTGTTAAGGAGGTCTCTGTTGACGAAGCAGAGGCCTTAATCTCGCAGGCCGATGTTTTAATCGATGTTCGAGAAGGAGAGGAGTTTAAGGCGGGGCATATTCCTGCCGCCATTAACATTCCTCGCGGCTTGCTTGAGTTCAAGCTATCCAGCGATGCGTCGCTGGAATCGCGCGATTTAAAAGTAATTCTGTATTGCAAAACAAGCGGCCGCGCGGCCCTTTCTGCCAAGGCCATGTCTGACATGGGCTATTTAAACATACAATCTATAGCAGGTGGTTTTGATGCATGGGAAGCGGGTGGCAAGTCCGTTGTCAAATCAACGCTTCCTGATTTTGAGTAATTAGCTGGTGTAAATTTGGCTTCTAACTGGATTGCATATAACGACCTCGCCTGGACTGAAGGCTATCTGGCAGACCCAGCGGAGTATGCGGAGGAAGTTAATTACTACATTCAACTGATTAACACTGCCTTTGGCGCCAAAGCCAAAACACTGCTTCATTTTGGTTGCGGTGCCGGCGGGCACGATTATTATTTTAAGAAGCAATTTGCGGTTACCCAGGCGAGCTAATCATTCACTCTTATCACCAAGCTCTGCCAATAAAAAATCAAACACGGCTTTAACACGCCTGCTGGTGCGCAACTCCCGGTGCGCTACCAGCCACAGTCCACCCGTATAGGGCTCAAAATCATCACATGCACGAACAACCTCCATATCGGCATCTCCAATATGTTCCATCATAATACCGATTCCAAGGCCCGCTTTCACCAGTTGCCAGTGCACGCTGTGATTGTCACTTATTGCAACAAAATGGTTTTCGCTAATATGTAAGCCTCGCTCGGAAAACAGTTCAATAAGCATTTTATTGTCTGTAAAACCAATAAACGCGGCCTCGTTTAAGCTTTTAATACAGCGCTTAATCTTTTGTGACGCAAGGTAAGCGGGCGTGGCGTAGAGGTTGGCTTTGAATGTTTGTAGCTTGCGCGCAATCAAATCGTTGTCTTGCGGCTCCACTGCCCGCAATGCAATATCTGCCTCACGGCGGCGCAGATCACTCAGGTCGTTGGTGGCAATAATTTCCACCACAATACCAGGGTGCTGCTTATGCAGCTTTTTTATCATCGGCGGTAATATCAGCTCTCCGATGGAGTCGGTAACAGAAACACATACTCGTCCCGCAATATCAGCCGACTGACCTGCGGCAAGCAAAGAGAGCTCAGAGGCTGCATCACTCATGGCTTCCAGGGGTTGCAGCAGCTGTTGCCCTGTTTGCGTTAACTCCAGGCCTCGCCCGTGGCGTTCAAACAGTACCACCCCCAACTGTTTTTCCAATGCAGCAACCTGTCTGCCAAGTGTAGGCTGGGCAACACCCAGTTTGCGTGCAGCGGCAGAAAGGGAGCCCTCCTGAGCAGTTACCCAAAAAGCCTTTACATGATTCCAGTCGTAGTTTATTCCGCGCCAATCCATATTCGATGAACATAACCTATATAAATATGCATATCTGCTATTAGAAATTAGCATAGCAATGCATATATGCATGATTATACTAGTGCGCTGAACAGATTAGCAATGGAGCCCCTCTTATGAATAGCAGCGCCACTTTTTGGAATAAAATCGCGCCAAAGTACGCCAAAGACCCAGTGCCCAACGAGCAGGTTTACCTTAAAAAACTGGCAATAACACAGCAGTATTTACACCCTCAAAGCAGTGTTCTGGAGCTGGTCTGCGGCACCGGCACCACCGCCTTGCACCATGCGCCAAAAGCCGGGCACATACGCGCAACAGACATCTCGGAGAATATGCTGGCTATCGCCAGGGAGAAGCGCGACGCAGCAGGCATTAACAATGTTGAATTCGACTGTGCGGCACTTGAGTATATCGACTACCAACCCGCTAGCTACGATATGGTTATGGCGCACAGTATTTTGCATTTGGTGGATAATCGCGAACAGGCCCTGGAACGTATTAGTGACATGCGCAAACCAGGCGGTATTTTTATCAGCAGCACCGCTTGCCTCAACAACGGCTACAAATGGCTGAAATTAATCATGCCCCTTATGAATGCCCTGAAAAAATGGCCCAAAGTATATTTCTTTGATGACAAACAACTGGCCGACGAAATACGCCAACAAGGTTTTGAAATACTTCAGCATTGGCTACCGAAAAAGAATCCAGCCGTGATTGTAGTGGCAAAAAAACCACTGTAGGGAGATTGCTAGTAACCCGGCAATTAGATAGATTATCCTATCTATTTAATTGCGCGCCCTTGCAACGCTTATTAACTTAACAATAATTATTGCCAAGTTAATATAAATAGCTATCAACACCGAGCTAAACATTTTGCTGAAGCGAACTGCTACATATTTTAACCCGTTGCCCAGTAACTTGGAGCTCAAGCCGGTTTGCATTACCCGCAATGCAAACCCAAACCGATACCCACAATAAAAACCAGTATTTAATGACCCAGTCAGCTTCTGTGCGGGTTAATCGCGGTGATTATTTCACAAACGCCGGTAGCATCATTTGGCTTCACTGCCTGTCAAGAGCCATTACACTATTAACCAGGCAATTAAATAGATTACCCTTTCGATTTAATTGCGCGCCCTTGAAATACTGGCGTAAACGCGTGAATTTACTGGTATATCAAGGGCTTACATTGCTCTGCATACAATGGCGGCGCCTCCCTGCACCGTCTATTAACTTAACAATAGCTATTGCCAAGTTAATAATCTCAGGCATTAAATCTCACTGGATTAAGGAAGGCCATATCATGACTGGACGCTCATTTTTATTTCGATCTTTAAGTACTTTTTTTCTTTTTTTGTTACTCCATACTCAATCGCACGCTCAAATAGATCCCGCTTTCTGCATACGTGAACACCCGGAGGAGCCTTACTGTCCGGTGATGATGAGCCTTATTGGTTCTCATCTCACACAATTGGGCGTGGGCACAAACATGGCTCCGCTACCAGATACGCTTGCTTCGAGGCTGGCAATGCATTTCCCCGATCTGGATATGTCAGAAATCCGTGTTGGTTATTCAGACCGTCAGCCTGTCAATAACGCCACAACGGATTGTAATAATATTTATTTCCACAATAGGGATGTATTAATTGCTATTGAAAGTACACTGTTCGTCGATCAAGGTCACTTTTACTGGTTGCTACACGAACTAGCCCACTCCCAGCAATGCGCGCAAATCGGTATGGATGAATTTCGCTTTCGCTGGATGAACGCCGCCAGAGGCTTTGTTTGGGATAACCCTTTTGATCTCTTTATCGGGCGCCTCAACTGGCTTGATCTATGGCTTGCAGTCCCCCTTGAAAATGAGGCTGATGAGCACGCATGGAAGGGCCTGTCAATTGTTAAAGGTTTTCATAGGTCTGTTTTAAGCGGTGATACCAATGCAGATGGCAATGTGGAAATTGGGTTTTTCGAGCCACGCAGTGGTCGTTGGCAAGCGATAGCTGGTGGCAACTGGAATGCCCTCGGCAGACACGGCCAGGTTGGCGACATTGGTTTAATTGATGATATAGACGGTGATGGTGCAGACGATTTTATAACCTACACTCCCGGCTCTGGAAAATGGAATGTAAAAAACAGGGAGGGCGATACGATTCGAGAAATCACCTTCGGGCGTGGTGAATTTACGCCCTTTACCGGCGATTTCAATAATGATGGCGTTACAGACTTTGCTATTTACCGTGCAACAAGCCGGGAATGGTGGGTGCGCAATGGCTTAAACGGATGGATAGTTAACCGGCAGGTCAATGGCTTGGATGGCTCAACGCCTTTGGTAGGGGATTTTGATGGCGACGGCGCTACCGATTTTGTCAATTATTCCAATAGTAATGGTTTCTGGTCAGCGCGCAGGGCAGATCGCTCCCTTGTTTTCTTGCCGCGCTGGGGCAGCAGGAATATCTATGTACCTCTAAGCGCAGAACTAGACGGAAACCCAGGCTCAGAAATGGTTCTCTACCGGGTGGAAAGTAGTGGTTTTTACGGGCGCAATACAGAGCGCGTTTTATTTGTTAATGCTCGCAGCACCTGGCGGTCACGCCAATTGCAACCATTTGTAGTAGACCGAAATGGCGATGGCATCGACGAGCTTTATGTCTTTAATGGTGCCGAAGCGATGATTCAGCGTATCAACCCCTAAGCAACTGCGCCAGGCCGCAATAAAAGCTCCGTTTTTTACCGGAGCTTTTACATTTTTTCGCTTAAGGGCAC
>CAJIBL010001054.1_pt1 | contig 9940 bp, 8 predicted proteins | sample 9199351 | NCBI WGS metagenome assembly CAJIBL01 (sample SAMEA7708304, study PRJEB35096) | sediment metagenome | biome: marine neritic benthic zone biome [ENVO:01000025]; feature: sediment [ENVO:00002007]; material: shallow marine sediment [ENVO:03000034] sea grass bed [ENVO_01000059] ...
GCGATCGGCAACTGCTCCTGCGTTGCTCTAATAAGCGCCATCCGTGGCGCGATGCTGGCGAAGGTAGCAGTAACAAACACCGAATCCATGCTTTCATGGGACTGCAATGATCCTATCTATTTAATTGCGCGCCCGTAAAATACTGGCGTAAATACGTGAATTTACTGGTATTTCATGGGCTTACATTGCCCCGCGGGCAATGGCGGCGCTTCCGTGCTCAGGCTGTTAACTTAACGATGATCATTGCCAAGTTAATAACGCACCTCTATAAAGTAAATATATCACAGCAAGCAACGCTCTTTCGCTTTTATTATCCTCTGGTGCACAAGGCATTAGTGCACAATATCTATCAGGTTTTACTGAATAAAAACCTTTAATTTTTTTACAAGGACAGAACCATGAAATTAATCAAATCAATCTCGGTACTTGCTCTCTTAAGCGCTCTCCTTTTCTCTACACAAGCTTTCTCTGCACCACCTACCAATGTGAACGGCCTGCTTGGCACGTGGACCAACATTAACGCAAATGACAATGGCATCGTTAAAGTTGTTGTAACCAAGGTGGGCAATTCGCTGCGCTTTAAGTCCTATGGCGCCTGCTCACCAACACCTTGTGTACATACAACGGTTGTTGCCTACCCACATAGCGCCAGCGTTTCTTCTAATACGGCTACCGGCTTCTATGCATTTCGTAATAGCGGTTTCAAATACGCTCGTTTTGCAGCCAAGCGAACAGGTTCATACTTGCGCTTAGACTCTTTTAACACTTTTGCGTCTGGCGACTCACGGAAAAACTATACCGCGACTGATTACTTCAGACGTTAATGCATAACAGCGCCCCCTGCGGGGCGCTTTTATAATGGGCATACTGATAGATGAAAAGAACATGAAAAATAAAGCACTTATTTCTTTCGCCTCCTATTGCGTTGTTTTGACTGCAGGACTGTTTTTGGGTTTTCAACTAAAAAGCGACACTATCCCCGAAAAAAACAGCATCAGGCCGCAAGCCAGTGAAACAGCCGGTCAATACCTACCAAAAACGGAATACCGTGTTGCAGCCAAGCCAGAACAAACAACCCCTCAACAACAGCAAAACAACCCGGTTACCCCTGAAATTGATCTGAATAGCACAAACGCCGATGTTCGCCTCAATTCATTATTTACAATTTGGAAATCGGGAGCCCTGGGCAAATATCAACAAAGCATACAATCAATGTCGCAAGCAGAATCCGACTCGCGCGTAAAAGAATTTATATCATGGGTTTCAGGTGTTGATAATACCACCGAAAATTTCGGTGAAAATCACCCTGATTACAACGTCCATAGTGATCCCGAATTGCTACTGCAGGAAACATTAAGCGCCCAAACACATGAGTATGCGCAAGACAATGAGATGCTACCGGATGAGAACTGGACGCAAGAACAAGAGCTACACTCACTTGTCGAAAGCGACCATTCCGCCTTTATCGAAGACTTAATCAAGTCAAATGAAGATGCTTCCATTGAGACCATGGCTAGCTTGATAAGCCACCAGAACCGGGAAGTTCAGCAAGCGGCTATTGAGGGGCTGATCACGGTACTAGACGATGACACAGGCCATTCCCAAAGAATCCTGGAACTGCTTGACACCAACGCAGCCTACCTCGACCAAAACCAGATGGCGGCTATCGAACAAGCACAACAGCTATATCTGAGCCACACCCCTTAATGAAGTATCTGCGCGGCAGAGAGCGCACGTTTCATTCAATCTGAAACCAGCGTTGTTTGCCAGACGCACGCTTGGATTAACACCGTGGACCAGCTAGTAGTACATATGTGTTGTAAAATCTGCAGGCATTCTTTGGTATATCACTCTGCTTATAAGATAAACCTGCAAGCTCAGCACAAATCATTGCGGTTTATGCAATTCCTCCTTCAGCGCTCTTGCCAAGGCACAATAAACGCTTATATTTGTGCCCCTCAGAATAAAAGCAGAGTCTCTGGAAATGAACAATAGTCCACAATCAAGGCCAAACTACCTCAGCTTGTCAGCCTTACTTTTCACCTTAACGCTCCTCATGCTGGCTTGCGGTGATAAAAGCACTGACAGCGTTTCGCAGCACGACAGCGCAAGTCGCGATCAAATCTTAATCAACGAGGGCTGGAAGTTTTATAAGTACGAGGGCTCAGGCAGGCCCGATTTCCTTATTTATGAAACCCGACCAGAGGTAAAGAACTACCAGGACGACAAGCCCGCCGACGCAGAACCCACCGATGCGGAGCAAATCAACCCGGACAATAGGGGCCTGAAACCCTGGATTCTGCCGAGCGCCAATGACTTTATTGTCGACGCAAGCAAAAACACCCGACCAGAGGGCTTTCCGGCACAGAACTTCCCCTTTGTCAGCGCTGATTTTGACGATAGCAGCTGGGAGGACGTGGATTTACCCCACGATTGGGCCATTAACGGGCCGTTTTTTATTGGCGAAGATGTCGCCGTAGGCGGCTCCATGGGTCGCTTGCCAAGCCCCGGTGTGGGCTGGTACCGAAAAACACTGGAGTTTTCAACCAGCGATGCCGGTCGTCGGGTATACATCGAGTTTGAAGGCGCCATGTCCTACGCCATGGTGTGGCTGAACGGAAAACTGGTAGGCGGCTGGCCCTATGGCTACGCCTCCTGGCAGCTTGATCTCACACCATACATGCAAGTGGGCCAAAATCAGTTGTCCGTCCGCCTCGACAACCCGCCAGACTCTTCACGCTGGTATCCCGGTGGCGGCCTTTATCGCAATGTATGGCTTATAAAAACGGCACCGGTACATGTTAATCAATGGGGTACTTTTGTCACCACGCCCGAAGTAAGCGAACAAAGCGCGACGATTAAGCTCGCACTGACAATTAAAAACACCGCTAAGCAACAAACATCTGTCGACGCCTACTCCACCCTGTATGAGCTCTGCAATGAAGAAAACAGTGTTGCCACCATTGAGCAAAAAAATATTACCGTTGGTGCAGAACACAGCACTACCGCAGAAGCCAGCGTGCAAATAAGCAAGCCCCGGCTATGGGGACCGCCACCAACACAAACCCCTCACCTTTACAGGCTTGTCACGGAATTAAAGAACAACGGAAAGCTGTTAGACCGCTATGAAACTACCTTCGGTGTGCGACAACTGGAGTTCAATCCAGACAAAGGACTTTTTGTGAACGGAGAGCATGTACCTATTCAGGGGGTAAATCAACATCATGATTTGGGGCCTCTGGGTGCCGCATTTAATATAAAAGCCGCAAAACGCCAACTCGAATTACTGCGTGAGATGGGGGTAAATGCAATCCGCACGGCACATAACCCTCCAGCACCTGAGCTACTGGATTTAACGGACAGGATGGGATTTCTGGTTGTTAATGAGATTTTCGATGTATGGGAGCGCAAGAAAACACCGCTGGACACTCACCTTATTTTTCCGGATTGGCACGAGGCCGACCTGAGAGCCTTCATTCGCAGGGATAGAAACCACCCCTCGGTAATTATATGGAGTGTTGGTAATGAAGTCGGTGAACAATACACAGAAGCGGCCGGTACCAAAGTGGCTGAACGCTTACACAACATTGCGAAAAGCGAAGATCCCACCCGGCCCACCACCGCTGCGATGAATTTTGCCAAACCGCCGATGGCGATTACCGGTGTAATGGATGCGGTAAGCCTGAACTATCAGGGGGAAGGTATACGGCACGCTCCCGCCTACAAAGGCCTAAAAGGCATTACCGCAGAACCCCAGTTCCCAAATTTCCACCAGGCTCACCCGGAGAAAATGATCTTAAGCAGTGAAATGTCCGCAGCAGTAAGCACACGCGGCGAATACCTCTTCCCTGTAAGCAGTGAATTAAGTGCTCCGGTGAAAGATGGCGAAGGTGGAGACGCCAAAAATAAAATTGTAAGCGCTTACGAACTTTATACAACACCGTTCGGATCATCGGCCGACAAGGTGCTGGCATCACTTGAGCAACACCCTTATGTAGCGGGCGGTTTTATCTGGAGTGGGTGGGACTACCTTGGCGAACCGACGCCCTATTATTCAGCCCGTAGTTCTTATTTTGGAGTGATTGATCTCGCCGGTTTCAAAAAGGATCGCTTCTACCTGTACCAGTCACACTGGCGGCCTGATCACCCCATGGTACACATACTACCTCACTGGAACTGGCCCGGACGCGAAGGAGAAGTCACGCCTGTTCATGTATTTACCTCTGGCGATGAAGTTGAGCTATTCCTAAACGGAGAAAGCCAGGGTAAAAAACAAAAACAACAGTACCAGCACCGGCTGCGCTGGGATGAGGCTGTGTATCAACCAGGGGAGTTAAAAGCTGTTGCCTATAAAAATGGAAAGCCCTGGGCAGAAAAAACCCTGGTAACAACAGGCAAGCCTGCGAAACTGCAACTGCAGAGCGAAGATAGAACCATTGTCAGCAACGGTCACGACCTTACTTTTATTACGGTTAAAATAATCGATAAAAATGGTAATTTTGTTGCTAACGCTAAGGAAACCATTAGCTTCTCTGTTGACGGGCCTGCAGAGATTATCGCTACCGCAAATGGAGACCCGACCAACATGGTTCCTTTCTACGAAGAAACTCGGGAAACTTTTAACGGCCTGATGCTTGTAGTGATGAGAGGCATAAAAGGTATGAGCGGAGAATTTGCTGTGCACGCTATATCCCTGACGGGAGGTCTGGAAACCGGCTCTTTGCTAATGACAGCGGTAGAGGACAAAAGCTCAGTTTCCACTAAATAAGCTGAAACCAACTGCATTCGATGATCCTGACGACCTATTAACCCGGCAATTAATAGATTATCCTATCTATTTAATTGCTGGCCGTGAAATACTGGCGCAAGGGCTTACATTGCCCTGCGGCAATTGCGGCGCTTCCGTGAACCGCCCATTAATTTAACAATACATATTGCCAAGCTAATAATAGATCGTCGGGTTTACAAGCAACATAGTAGCCCCCTATTGTCTCATCTATCATTTAGCACCTCATATAGCCCCTCTCTGCCAAGCCATCAATAAAATTACTGCCTCGCAGCAAAAAAAGAACATTTCCTAATGACTACCGCTATTTTTATTACAACTTCTTAGAATCTTTGTGAAGCAATTCAAAGTAAGTATCGCTGACACCTAAAACCATTTAATTATTTTACTCTTGAGGTTAGTATCCCGCTTATGAATGGAATGCATGTATACAGTCGTTTAAAACAACATGGGTTCCTGCCTGTTTAATAAATATAATAAAAGAGTGAGACATAAGAACCATAAATCACACTCTGTATCCACAGTAATTAAAAGAAATATAAACGGCATGAAAATTGTTCAGAACTCCCTGCTTATCCTGTTTGCTCTGCTTATATCCCTGGTCATGACAGAAGGTCTTTTTTATCTACTTAACAAAGACACCAGCCCCCCGAAAATTCAGGTAGTAGAGGGAACACCTAATAGTGAACGTCTGGATTTCTTTCAATACCACCCGGTTTATGGCTATTCCGGCTTACCTAGTGTAAGCAAACGATTTTATGGAAAATTAATTACACACAATTCAAAAGGAATGCGAGGCCCAGAAATCGAATACAAAGCAGCAGACAATGTTAAACGGCTGGCATTTATTGGCGACTCTCAAACCTGGGGCTGGGCTGTAAGCGACGATGAAACCATTCCCTACTTCGCCAGCGAGATATTGAACAAAAAACTGGAAGGTATTACGGTTGAGTCCCTCAACTTTGGAGCCACAGGGTACGGGGTAGATCAATCATACCTGCGTTATATAAGTGAGGGGATTCGTTACAAACCAGACATTGTCGTACTTACGTACTTTGCAGACAACGACATATGGGAGACCGCCACCTCTGAGGCTTGGGGCGTGGAAAAACCCTTCTTTTATGAAAAAGTTAGTGGCGAGCTTTGTGTCTCTAATATTCCACCAAAGCGGGCAAGTGGCTGGCCTTCTGACAACCTTGAAAACAAGTTCGACTTCAAGCTTTTGGCATTGCAAATTGGCGGTTTCAATATTGACTTTTCAAAGACGCAAGCGGCACGCTACTTTAAGAATCGCAGCATTAATTCGTCGCTGTTTGCAAGTTGGGGTACCGACAATAGTGAGCCGTTAAAGGCGATAAAAAATCATATTGGCTGCATTGAAAAAGAACCAGCTCCAGAGATTAAGGAATGGGAAGACAAAATCTCCCTTACTGTAAATATTATTGACCAAATAAAAAGCACAGCTGAAGCACAAGGCAGCAAATTTTTGGTTGTAACCAAACCTCTGGAACAGGATTATCGGAGCGGTGAAGCAGGATATGATTACAGCACAGTGTTATCGAGACTGAACACCTTAGGCATAACAGTCGTAGACATGTATTCAGTATTCAAAGAGAAGGGGGTCCCCCCAGAGGTGGCCTACCAAGGCGCAGGTCACTTGACAATGCCCGCCAACTGGTTGGTTGCCGAGACTATTTCACTTCATTTGCTTGGCGATATCAGCAACGAGCATAGCGTCGCCTCGACACAGCAATAGTATTATTTGACAACAATCCAACAATTAGCGGTTAAATAAATATAATGTCTGAGAACACAGCCTATATAAAAATTGAAAGAGGTTCCGCCAGGAACTTCGGAATGGTCTTCGCTACGTTTTTTGTAGCTGTAGCAGCCTTTATTTACCTTTCCAAAAACACCATTAACTATTGGGTTCTACTTGTAGCACTGAGCTTTGTCGCAACTGCTCTAATCAAGCCCAAGCTATTAGAGCCACTGAATTTTATCTGGTTCAAACTAGGGATGTTACTTGGGGCGATTATCGCCCCATTGGTAATGGTGACTATTTACTTTCTTGTAGTAACCCCAACAGGCCTGTTAATGAAGCTATTCGGCAAAGATCCATTGATACTGAAAAACAGCAAAAACACAACAAGCCACTGGATTAAACGAGAACACAATAACGATCAAGCAAGTAGTATGAAAACACAATTCTGAGGTTAATATGGAATTTTTGATGGAATTTTGGCAATTTTTACGCGTCCGTAAGAAATATTGGTTAATGCCTATTTTACTGGTTCTGATGCTATTCGGAGGATTAATTGTATTAACGCAGGGCTCTGCAGTTGCACCGTTTATCTACACGCTTTTCTAGGACTCGAAAACCATGACGACAATACTTGGAATTTCAGCCTTTTACCACGACAGCGCAGCAGCATTAATTAAAAACGGCGAAATTATTGCCGCTGCGCAGGAAGAAAGGTTTACCCGCAAAAAGCACGACCCACGCTTTCCCGAAAAGGCCATTGAATATTGTCTAAAAGAGGCCGGAACTCGCCTTAGCGCGGTTGACCATATTGCTTTTTACGAAAAACCCTTTTTAAAGTTCGAAAGACTGCTGGAAACCTATGTCGCCCTGGCCCCAAAGGGGATTAACTCTTTTCGTGCTGCGATGCCAGTATGGTTGCGTGAGAAGCTATTCCAGAAAGATGTGCTTCTGCGGGAATTCAAAAAAATTGACAATGAGTTCGAGAACGATGGCAAGTTATTGTTCTCTGAACACCACTTCAGCCATGCCGCCAGCGCATTTTACCCCTCTCCTTTTGATGAAGCTGTGGTGCTCACACTGGATGGCGTGGGTGAACACGCAACAACCACCGTCGCTCTCGGCAAAGGAAACGAGCTTAAAATTGACAAGGAAATTCGCTTTCCACACTCTCTTGGCTTACTTTACTCGGCCTTTACCTACTACACCGGCTTCAGGGTTAATTCCGGCGAATACAAAGTTATGGGGCTTGCGCCTTATGGCGAGGCAAAATATAAAGACCTTATTCTTGAGCATATTGTTGATCTAAAAGAAGATGGTTCCTTTCACCTGGACCAGTCCTATTTCAATTATTGTACTGGTCTGACCATGACCAACAAGAAATTTGCCAAACTGTTTGGCGAGCCTGCGAGAAAACCCGATAGCGACCAGTTAACACAGTTCCACATGGATATCGCTGCGTCTATACAAGCTGTAGTGGAGGAAGCCGTTTTACGTTTAACCCGAAGTCTTGCGCATGAGTACCAACTTCCGAATTTATGTATGGCCGGCGGCGTTGCTCTTAATTGTGTTGCAAACGGCAAAATTCTGCGCGACGGCGCGTTTAAAAATGTTTGGGTACAGCCCGCCGCAGGAGATGCCGGAGGTGCTCTCGGTGCAGCTCAGGCTGCCTGGCATCAGGAGTTTGGTAAACCTCGAACCACAAGCGGGAAAGACAGCACAAAAGGCTCTTACCTTGGCCCCTCCTACACAGAAGACGAGATTCAGCGGCGCCTAGCAAAAGTCGGCGCAGTATTTAAAAGCTATTCCGACGAGGAAAGCCTACACAAAGCCGCACTAGCCTTAACCGAAAGCAAGGCTGTAGGTTGGTTTAGCGGCAGGATGGAGTTTGGCCCCAGAGCCCTGGGAGCCCGCTCCATACTAGGCGACCCACGCTCGCCAAAAATGCAGAAAGACCTAAATTTAAAGGTAAAGTTCAGAGAGTCATTCCGCCCCTTCGCGCCGTCAGTATTAAGTGAACATGTATCAGACTGGTTTGAGATGAAAGGCGAAAGCCCATACATGCTAATGGTAGCCGACGTTCTTGAGTCCAAGCGCATTGAAATGTCCGAAGAGGAAAAAAAGCTATTTGGTATCGACAAGCTAAATGTTCCCCGCTCTGAAGTACCTGCTATTACCCATGTGGATTACTCTGCAAGAATTCAAACCGTGCATAAGGAAACCAACCCCAGATACCACGCACTGATACGTGAGTTCTACGAGCTTACTGGTTGCCCGTTGGTGGTCAACACCAGCTTTAACGTACGCGGGGAACCGATAGTTTGTACGCCCGAAGACGCATTTCGGTGTTTTATGGGAACCAACCTCGAAGTTCTTGTATGTGGCAATACCATAATGTACAAAGAAGAGCAGGATCCAGCCCTGCAGGAAGACTATAAGAACAAATACACCCTGGATTAACCCCATGGATGGGGAGTATTCCGCACATTTGCCAGGAGCAAATGCGGTTAACCCCATGGATGGGGAGTATTCCGCAAATTTGCCGGGAGCAAATGCGGTTAACCCCATGGGGTGTATTCCGCCAATGTGTCCGGAACACAAGAGCTTAACCCACCTGTTTATTTACCCGAAAAATGGTGGCGCCCATGGGTGCTTCAGCACTTAAGGTCATCCCAATAAGGCTTATCGCCAAAGGCCAGCGCAAAATAATCGATAAACGCTCTCACTTTTGCAGCCAGTTGCCGGGAGCTGGGGTAAACCGCCCAGATGGCTGTTTCGGATATCAGTGGAAATTCCGGCAGCACTTCTACAAGGTCTCCCGCGCGCAGAAATTGATAGGCACTCCAGGTGGAGTTAATGGTAATACCCAGGCCCTGCACACAGGCATCGCGTACGGCTTCGCCATTATCTGTGCGAAAATTGCCTTTGGTTTTTATTGTGATTTCGCCTTGCGGAGCGCGAAAGCGCCAAACGTCCAGACCGGTGAGGCTTAAACAATTATGCAACTGCAGCTCCTGTGGCGATTTTGGTTCGCCGAACTGCGCAAGGTATTCCGGCGATGCGCATAACACCCGGTGATCCGGTGCCAGCTTTCTGGCGATGAGGCTGGAGCTTTTTAATGCCGCATTACGAATGGCAATATCAAAACCGCCCTCCACCAAGTCCACAATGCTATCAGAGAAACGACAATCTAAGTTGATGTTGGGGTAGCTCTGCATAAAGCCCTTCATCTTCGACATCAAGTGCATTCGCCCAAAAGAAGCTGGCGCAGTGATGCGCAGGGTGCCGCTGGGTGAGCTACTCCCTTTTCCCACGGACGCCTGCGCGGCCTCCACACTGGCCAAGACATCCTCGGCGTGCGGTAAAAACACTTCGCCTTCTTCTGTGAGGGA
>CAJIBL010000715.1_pt1 | contig 9838 bp, 12 predicted proteins | sample 9199351 | NCBI WGS metagenome assembly CAJIBL01 (sample SAMEA7708304, study PRJEB35096) | sediment metagenome | biome: marine neritic benthic zone biome [ENVO:01000025]; feature: sediment [ENVO:00002007]; material: shallow marine sediment [ENVO:03000034] sea grass bed [ENVO_01000059] ...
CCCATCCATGGGGTTAACCGCGTTTGCTCCCGGCAAACTTGCGGAATACACCCCATCCATGGGGTTAACCGCGTTTGCTCCCGGCAAACTTGCGGAATACACCCCATCCATGGGGTTAAGCATTAGCGGTGGCGGCCTTACTTGAGCGACGACGCAAAATGTACCAGCGAATAATGAAAGCTATGGTAGTAACAACCAGCGCTGCAAACATTGCACTCAGCAGCGGTGTCCCGGCTCGCCAGAACGCAGGAGCCCCATCAAACAAGCCTTCCACAATAGCAATGAGCAAGGCCGGAGACATGTAAGCCTGTTGGGTATTGGTATACCAGGGAACCAGCAATGCAACAGCCAATACTATGCGCAGCGCATAGCGAATTTCCATCCAGGGAATTCGACGAGTGAGATACCACCAGCAGGCGACGAGCAAACCCGCACCTATCACGTAGTATATCCAGGCCCACATGTATTCGTTTTCTGTCATCATTTTAAGCTTCTCACCGGTTCAGAATTAATAGTGCGGCGGTCGTTCCTCATCGAGCAGCACTGCTGAAGCTTGCCCCTGGCTCTGCTCCAGCTGAGACACCGTTTCATCCAGCTTCTTATAAAGGTGCTTCATCTGCTGCTGCATACCGAGTATTTGTTGAGACAATGCTGCCACCTCCTTGTTCAGGCTTTGGATAGTATCTTCCTGAAAAGCCAATCTGGCCTGTAAATCTTCTATTTCATTCATCTGTTAACCCGTAACCCGGCTTAAAGTCTCGCTGGCTTAATGACACAGCTAAACCCAACGAACCACATACTCTTCCAACGCTTCTGGGGGCACAAATTCTTCTGAGACAACCTTGCCCCTTACAGACTGCCCCGCCAAATGCACGCTTTGAGCATCACCGCTAAGCAGCGGATGCCAGTCCTCCAGCCCTTGATTTTGATAGAGTTTACGATAGGCGCAGCTCTCTGGTAACCAGTCAAATACCTCTGCCTGCCCGGGCCGAATAACAATACATTCAGGTACCAGGGTTTTGCGCTGAGCATAGGCCTTACAGCGGCATGTTGTCTCGTCCAACAAGCGACATGCGACCGCGGTGTAATGTAATTCGCCGCTGTCTTCATCTTCCAACTTATGCAGGCAACACTTACCGCAGCCATCGCACAGGGCTTCCCACTGCTGTTCGTCGAGCTCCGCCAAAGCCTTGGCCTGCCAATAGTTGCTCAACGCTCAATGCCAAGCTTACTGTTGGAAATTTGCTGCATATAATTATCGGTATCACCAATGGAAGGGGGCATCTGCAGGTAAAAGCCCTCTGTCTCGATGGACTCGATCACTTTTGCCGCATCTGCTCTTGCCAGTTTTTTATCTGGCGACAAGGCCAGAGTCATCGCCAGCTCGGCAAGGCCGAACTGCTTGCGTAAAGCGTCTGGAAGCTCCTCCAGGTTCATACCTTTGCTAACAAAAAGATACATGCCCTCTTTTTTCTTGGAGCGATAAATATCGCTTAACAACATTTTATTGTGCCTGTTGGTAAATAGTTTGACTCAGGGGCTCAACCAGCAAGGCAAAGCGCCACCCCTTTAGAAAGTGCGATAACTGCTCTTCCAGTTCTTCGAGGTCGTCATTCTCACGCTTGATAAAAAGCCGCGTGAGCGCTTCATAGTCTCTTTTTTTCAAGATTATTTCGGGCGCAAGTAGCTGTGCATCGGCAATTTGTAAGACGCACTCTCGCAAGGTTTTCGCCCAACGGTTTTCGGCGCCGCTCAGTGGTCGCGGCAGAACATCGGGTAAATCACCCGGGTCAGTATTCAGCGCTTGCGAGATAATTTCAATTATCTCGGCTCCGTCACTACGAATCATACGCTCTGTCATACCCTCGAAATTTCGAAGCTGACCAATATGCTCCGGCAACATCATGGCAAAATCCATCAATGTGTGTTCTTTTATCACACGGTTGCGTGGTATATCTCTTCTGCGGGCTTTTTTCTCGCGCCAGCTCGCCAGCGCCTTCAACACCGCCAACTTACGGCTACTCAACTTCCAGGCCTGTTTAAAACGCAGATAACTCAACATTACATCCTGATTTTCGGTAAAACCAAGCAACATGTTGTCACAATCTTCGCGCAGCCAGTCAAGCTTTTCCGCGTTTTTTAACTTCAGTATAAGAATATTGGCAAGCTGAAAAAGGTATTCCACATCTATCGCTGCATAATCAAGCTGCGACTGGCTCAGGGGCCGTTGTAACCAGTCAGAACGGGTCTCTTCTTTGGGAAGCTGCTGCTCAAGAACGGCGTGCACCAGCCGCGCGTAGCCGACGGAGAAACCGTAACCACACATTGCCGCGGCAATTTGCGTATCAAATACATTCTGCGGCACCACACCCAGCGCACGCTGAAAAACCTCCAGGTCTTCAGAACAGGAATGGAGAATTTTTATAATATTTTCATCAACTAAAATGGCAGCAAACGCGGAATAGTCTTTAATAGCAACCGGGTCAATTAAATAGTTTTCTTCGCCATCGTTGACTTGCAACAGACCAACAATGGGGTAGTAAGTCTGGCTGCGCATAAATTCCGTATCGACCGCCAGCATTTTGCAGCTTCGCCACTTGCGGCACAAAGCTTCGAGTTGCACTGCGCTATCGACCCAAACGATATTTTGTTTTAACAAGGGATGAGACATGAACGATCAAAGCTCCCGGCGGCTGCTGATGGCGTGCGCCAAAGTGCTGCCATCAATGTATTCGAGTTCGCCACCAATAGGCACCCCATGGGCAATACGGGAGACTTTAACACGCTGTTTCTTCGCTTTTTCAGCGATATAGTGCGAGGTTGCCTCGCCCTCCACCGTAGGGTTAGTCGCAATAATCAGCTCTTCTATGTTTTCCGCCACAAGCCTCTCTTCCAGTACGTCCAGCCCTAATTCCTTTGGCCCAATGCCATCGATAGGGGAAAGTTTACCCAACAACACAAAGTACACACCACGAAACATTGCCGACTGCTCTAGCGCCAGTACATCTGCAGGTGTTTCTACAACACATATCTGCGTTCTGTCTCGTTTGGGGTTACTGCAAATATTGCAAACGGCCTGTTCGGTTAAGGTTCTGCACTGCTGACAGCGCTTTACTGATTCTACGGATTTTTGCAGCGCCAAAGCCAAATCCATTGCCCCCTCCCGGTTGTGCTCAAGAAGGTTTAAAGCCATTCGTTGAGCTGATTTCGGACCAACACCAGGCAATACTCTTAATGAATTTATCAACTGGTCAATCAGGGGTGAAAACATAAATTCAGCTCGGTTACTTAAAATGGCATTTTAAAACCCGGTGGCATTTGCATACCGCCGGTTAAATCACCCAGGCGATTTTTGTTTTCTTCTTCCACACGCCGCACTGCATCATTCACCGCCGCAGCCAGTAAATCCTCCAGCATTTCTTTGTCTTCTTCCATCAAACTGGAATCAATATCGACTTTCTTGACATCGTGGCGGCCAGTCATCACCACTTTAACCAAGCCTGCACCAGCCTGCCCTTCCACTTCCATACTGGCAATATCTTGTTGCATTTGCTGCATTTTTTCCTGCATTTCCTGAGCCTGTTTCATCAAATCGCCCAAGCCTTTCATCATCTTTCTCCTCAAATTCTCTTTAACTATTCACCCGCGACCAAATAGGTCGCCCATAAAATCGAGCGGCTTTACACAGAAAGCGCTGATTTTAATGGCTCGCATCAAGCTCTGATTGATGTTGTGCGCCTACAGAGCCTAATACGAGACAGATTTTTCATCTAATTTTGCACCAAACTCCCGTTGCAGCGTTTGCACCACAGGGTCGTCGGCCAGCTGCTTGAGCGCTTGCTGATGCTTTTCGCGCTTGTCTCTTTCAGCCCATTGCGCTGGCGTTTCAGCGCCTTCAGGCAATACCTGCAAATTGATATCAACCTTTATAGGCTGCTGAAAATAATCCCTTAACAGGTCCGCTAACTGCTTCGCATGCCCCTCGTTAAACAATGTGCCCCGCTCCATATCCAGCGCAAAGTAGAGTTGAGCTCCGTCATTGCCAACCAGTACAGCATTGGAAGTGACGCTGTGCAAAGTACCTTTGATATTAAGCTTGAAAAACAGCTGAATCCAACGCTGATGATCGAGTTGTTCTAGCGTGAATACCGTGTCTGTAACAGGCTTGTGAGCGGGCCCCTTGTTTTCGAGAACAACGGAAGGCGCGGCACCTTGTTGCATGGTACTGGTAGTTGCAGATTGCGGTTCATACTCGGGTCTGGACGGCTTCGGTGCTATTCCTTCTTTACCTGTAATCGCTTTTATTTGCTGCTTTAACAGCGCTTTAACCGACTGAGAACTCTGCTCCTCAATTTGCCCGGCGCTCTCATCTGAAGCGGAGCCTGCCGGAGGCTCGACTTCAGCCTGGGGCTTTTTTGTCGGTGGTTCCTCCGCATCCGGCAACTTTGGCGGCGGATTTACCTTGCTCTGTGTTGCGCCAGGCTGGGCGGATTTAAGTGCGGTTTTAGGCACATCTACCACCCCTTGCGGCTTGAAGGCCAGCATTCGCAGCAGGGTCATTTCGAAACCACTGCGCTCATCAGGTGACAGGTGCAAATCTCTGCGACCAATCAACGCCGTCTGATAGAAAAGCTGCACGTCCTCTGCGCTAAGCTGCTCAGCAAAGCCCAGGACTTGTTCCCTGTCACCAAAGCTGTTATCCAAAGCATCGGGGATAGCCTGAGCAATGGCAATGCGGTGCAACAGAGTAAGTAAATCTGACAGCGCAGCACCGAAATCCGGGGCATGTTCAGCAAAATGGGATACGGCATCCAGAATCTGAGCGCCGTCTGCCTCAATAAGCCCCTGCATCAGCTTCCGGATCAGTTGATGATCGATGGTGCCAAGCATGGCAGCCACTTCCCGCTCGGTGATCTTGCCGCTGCCATAGGCTATCGACTGGTCAGTCAGGCTGAGAGCATCCCGCATACTGCCATCTGCAGAGCGGGCAAGCAGCCACAGAGCACTCTCTTCCGCAGGCACAGCCTCTTTTTCCAATACCCGCTGCAAGTGACCCACAATGCGCTCCGGGCTCATATTTTTAAGGTTGAACTGCAAACAACGGGAAAGAACGGTAACCGGCAGTTTCTGGGGGTCTGTGGTCGCAAGCAGGAATTTCACATGCTCTGGGGGCTCTTCCAGAGTCTTCAACAGGGCGTTGAAGCTGTGGTTCGACAACATGTGCACCTCATCGATGAGGTATATCTTGTAGCGGCCACGGGTAGGCGCATATTGCACGTTGTCGAGAAGTTCTCGAGTGTCCTCTACCTTGGTGCGAGAGGCGGCGTCCACCTCAATCAAGTCCACAAAGCGGCCTTCGCTTATCTCGATGCAGGCACTGCATTCCCCACAGGGTGTTGACGTCACACCCATCTCACAGTTAAGACATTTGGCTAAAATTCGGGCAATGGTTGTTTTGCCAACACCACGCGTCCCGGTAAACAGGTAAGCATGGTGGAGTCGTTGGTGATCTAGTGCGTTGATAAGGGCCTTGAGCACATGCTCCTGGCCGACCATTTCACGGAAATTGCCCGGCCGCCATTTGCGCGCCAGAACCTGATAGCTCATAGGGGAAGGGGTCCCGATTTACGTTCTTGAGGTATAAGAAGCGCATTATACCTGTCGGCGACCTCGAAACCACCGCTGCTTAGGGTTTATCAGCAATCTCCTTGCACTGGCAGGCTGCTGAAAAACGCAGGCGAGGCAGACGGTGCAAGGCAAAACAGGCGAAAAAGTGCGGGAACAGTGCTGCTATCTCAAGGTTGCTCAACGCAGAGCTTGGCGTTTTGATGAAGCAATCCTGAGCCCCTTTTTAGCATCGACTAACTCCAGATATTGACCTCCCTGATATCCTGCTCATGTATTTCTCGAATCCGCTTTGGAATCTTTATGGTTTTATCAACCACAGCAAGCGATAGCACCGCAATGGCGGTACTCACTTGCGGTACTCCATTTTCTTCTGTGCGAAGTTCACGCACCATCAACTTGGTTTCCTGGGGTAAGCCCCAATATTTCTGAGCCCAGATTTTGATATCCGCACTCGAGGTATCATTCCCCTGTATGCCGGAATTTGTCGCCTGAACACCTTCTATCATCGCTTAAGCCTCTTCATAATCTCTTACTCCCTCTGCCGATTGGACCACCCGCCAAGACTTTAGGGTTCCTTTAAATAATACGGAAACAAACAGCAGCAAACATGCCACTTTGAACAAGGGTATTGGCGACGCTGAAAAAGTAGGGATTTAGGGTTTTCTTCACTCTGCGTTACCTTTTAGGGGTCACCAAGAGCGAGCAATTTTAGGCTGGCCTGCACTCTCACAGCACAGAAAATGAAAAGTTTATTTAGTGGCGGGCGTAAAGCTCAGGGTGATGCAGGCGCCGCCCAAACCCTCGGAATCGGAGATTTGTAAATTAGCACCATGCCATTCAGCAATGCGGGAAACAATAGCGAGCCCCATTCCATGGCCTTTCTGCGCCCTTCCCTTTTCCCCGCGCCAGAAAGGTTTTAGAACATTTTCCCTTTCGGTATCAGGAATTCCCGTGCCGTCGTCTTCGAAACTAAGAAGGTATCGGGATTTCGTTTCTACCAGAGAGACCCTTACTCGGGCGCTGGCGTGACGAAGCGCATTACTCAACAAATTATTAATCAACATAGTAATGTAACGCTTGTCGGCGCTGATTTCGGCACATTCAACATGACTCTCAAAGTCCATCTGCAAGTCTTTAACCATTTGTGTCTGCACCAGTAATTCTGTGAGCTTAGCTAAACATATGCTCTCTGAGGACAACTGAATTCTGCTCTCGTCCAAACGTGCATATTGCAGGAGAGTTTCGATGAGCGACTCCATTTCTTCAAGGTCGCGATTTACCCTCTCGGCATAGCGTTTTCTCAACTGCTCGCTTTCCGTTTCTGTAAGAGCGTCCAAACCAAAGCGTAAACGTGCAACCGGTGTTTTCAGATCATGAGACACGGCACGGCTAAGCAGTTTATTATCATTGATAAGCGACTGAATTCTGTCAGCCATGCGATTGAACTCTGTTTCAATTTCCCGGATATAGGAAATTCGGTTTAACTTAACCCGAGCTCCAAGGTCGCCTTTACCGAATAGCCCAGCCGCTTCCCTTAAACGCACAAGCTGATGCACCAGAGGCCAAATCCAGATGAGAATTATGGTGGTAACCCCGCCATAGAAACTTAGGGTTAACACCAGCTCCAGGTTATTCTCCTGAGCAACAACATTGTCTTCAGGAATGGCGACGGCGAGTATTTCATCGCCAGCTGAGAGAGGGAAGTGAATGCCAATGCCTTCATCAGATTCCAACACCAAGGGTTTTTCTGCGGAAAATGAAGTCTCCAGCTCTTTAGGTAATGGAAAGTTCTCACGCTGAATGAGGGTTAATTGAATTTGACTGCTGCTGTTCCAATGGTCAACGAATGACTGTTTATCAGCGCTGCTATCAACAACAGAAAAAAGCTCAGTGGCATTTTTTAATTGGATTGAATTTTCCGGCGAGCTCTGTACAACGGATGAATGGACATAGATCTGATTTAAAATCCAACCGAAGGCAATGATTGAGGCAATCACTACCACAATCAAAGACAAACTCAAACTGCGCATGTTTTACCAGGCATCCTCTGCGAACAAGTAACCTTTACCGCGAATGGTCTTTATGCGCCGAGGGTTATTCGGGTCGTCATTGAGTTTTTTCCGAATGCGACAGACGCGAATATCAATTGAGCGATCAAAGCCATCGTACTCGATACCTCTCAACTCGCTCACCAGCTCCGTGCGGCTGATGACAGTCCCGGCCTGAGAAGCCAGCAACCAGAGCACATCAAATTCATTGGAGCTAAATGAGATTGTCTCACCCTGCAAGCTTACCGTTTTTGACTTCGCATCCAGCTTTAATACACCAAAACTTTTAACCTGCGTTTGCGCTGAGCTTTCGTCATTCCTGCGCAACAAGGCTTTGATTCGCGCCAGCAACACCCTTGGGCGAACAGGTTTATTAATGTAATCATCAGCTCCCAGCTCCAAACCCAGGATTTCGTCACTTTCCTCGCTGCAGGCAGTCATCATTAAAATCGGGCTGGGATAAAACTGCCTGACTTCCTTGCAGACTTCAAAACCGTCCTTCTCTGGCAACATGATGTCAAGCAGCACCAGATCAGGCATATCCGCTTCTATAAGTTCTATCGCTGTATCACCACGATTAGCCACTGTAACTTGATAACCATGATCGGTCAGATAATCAGATATCCACTCAGATAAGGACGCATCATCCTCAACTACCAAAATATTTTCCACTAGAACAACCTCCAGCCTGTTGATACTTTCTTTCGGCTCTTGTACACCCAGGCTACATCAACTTCAACTTCATCCAGGACCTTACCCGTATTTAAGTCCATTAGGATGAAAGACTGATCCTCGGTGGATTTGAGTTCATACTCAAACAAACTAAGCTTTTTACCCTGCCAACAAACCAAAGGTTCATCTCTTCCTCTGATCAGTAAACAATACTTTTTCTCCCCGGCTATTTTCCAGCTAAATTCAAGTTTCTGATAACAATATTGCCCTTGTCGTAAAGCGATACAGCGATCGGGCTTCACACTCAATAGCTTTTCGTTTTCCTGCGCATAAACAAGAGCAGGAACTACCAGTGCAGCAAACGCGAGTATCCTTATTCCTTGCGTGATTTTCATACAGTGTTAGCGCCCCGAACTAAATACCCTGGAAACAGTCAAGGCGAAATAACTACCGTCGCTGTTATCAACAAAAGGACTTGCTCTTATTTCGTCAGGGAACTGCTCCCAACCGGTAAATAATCGGGCAACCCATTTTTCTGAAAGAGGCTTTGCAATCCCAAGCTGAGCGCTATAGGAAATTGTGGCATCAGGACTAAACGCAGGATATCGTTCAGTAGCCTGCCAGTCCTCAACACCAAACCAGTATTGATTGGTTTTGGCTGAAGTGTATTGTGCACTGATAATACAGTGATAGTTCCAGTTCCTGTATTGCCAGCCGCGTCCCACACGCAAGGTGCTGATAACGCCATTGCCATCCAGCGTATCGGTAACCAGGCGATACTGTATGACATATTCGTCAATATAACGTGAAACTCTTAGGCCCGTTCCCAGATAAAAGCTGTTTCGGTTATAGAGTTTTTTATTTTTTGTTTCTTCGTCGTCCTCCGGCTTCACTTTGTTATCCAAATCGGTATCGTAGAAGCGATTCATACTTGCCGCGAGAAAATCCACCTCCCAGGCACCATTATGCCAAACGGTGTAACCAAGATTCAGCCCATCCTGAGTGCCCTGCACAACCTCCGCAAGGAAACCTTTCTTGCGGTATTCAAAACTGGCATCAATATCAGCAAACAGATCCGTTGTTTGCTGCTCCTGCTTGGTTTGATAAGGGTGGTGAAGATAGCCGGCCACCAGGCCTATTTCAAAGTACCCGCCGTCTTCGTCAACAGCTCTGCCGTTATTTTGTACAGCGCCTGCAATATCAGCAGCCTGCGCCAGAGCTGGTATAAACAGTGCCATGAACACTGCAACAATGTTTGTGCTTCTCATAACCGATATAAAAATGGGGATGGTTATTAATTGTACCCGACTCATACCGCCCAGCACCTGTAACAGTATGTTATCCCCAGGGATGGGATGTATGCCGCAGGTTTGTCGGGAACAAACGCGGCGATCCCCAGGGATGGGATGTATGCCGCAGGTTTGTCGGGAACAAACGCGGCGATCCCCAGGGATGGGATGTATGCCGCAGGTTTGTCGGGAACAAACGCG